>ERZ772831.1954-NODE-1954-length-18129-cov-3.152429_pt1 | contig 18129 bp, 12 predicted proteins | sample MGYA00580858_ERZ772831 | MGnify/ENA primary metagenome ERZ772831 (study PRJEB29015, sample SAMEA2737694) | human gut metagenome | biome: human gut; feature: human-associated habitat; material: faeces | place: China | collected 2012 ... | reverse complement strand
TCTGTGTTTTGCATAGCAAAATATAGGGGAGGTGGCACGTAGTGACGGAGGGGTTCGTTGCGACAAGGTGCGTTTGGGTAACGGAAAACGTTTTTTATATAGACGACTCGTTAACGATCCTTTCGCTCCGATGACCCTTCGATGAAGCGGACGGCAACTCCCGACTACATATATAGTTCCCTATACAACGGGTGATGAGTATGTCGTCGTGATGACCCTCCATAGCGCCGTAGCTGCCGTTGGGCTTGCGTTCATATACATCGTGTTCGTAGCAGGCTTGTGTGTCGTGCTCGATATAGCTTCCTTCCCGAAGGGCGTTCTTTTGGGCATCGATAACCAGTGCTTTGGTGGCTCGATTCATGTGGAATCCCCAACGGGAGGGTGGTTTCTGTCCTATGCTGTCGGGAGGGGACTGTCGGGCATACAGGTTGCTGTAATATCGGGAGAGCGTGTCGAGGATATAGGCCGAGTGTTCGCTATCGTCGTGCTCGGTTTCGAGCGTGTTGCTCTCTATCACCAGCAGAGCGTTCTGATAGTATGCGGCGATTTGAGCCGATTTCCATGCGAGCAAGTCGTGGTCTATGTGTCCCCGCCATTGCGCCACGACTTCGGCGGGGCCGCCATCGAGCATCCAATAACGGTCGAACACGGCTATGACCGAATAGTCCGAGGTGTCGGAGCGTCCGCCTATATCGACTACTGCCAGATAGCGGTCCCGCATTTCGCATTCTTTGGCGGGATATTCCCATATTTTCAGAGGCCCTTCGGGTTTAGCTTCCAATTCGATTTCTTGCAAGGACTGTTTCCCAGTGGATTCTTTGCCGTGAATGTCGCCTTCGAACCGCGGCGGACAACAGCAGCGACGCAACTTTTCCACCAACGTGGGATCGAACACTCGTTCGCCCGAGTAGCAGAATGCCTCTATATCGTCGCTGGGATATTCGGCCATCATGTCGGCATGCCGGGCATACTCTTTCCGTTTCTGCCGATACCAAGCGATTGCTTCGAGCGTGGCTCCCCTGTGCCATAGCATGCGTTCGTAGTCGGTGAGGCTGCCGATGAACGAGTCGTAGTCGTCGATCGGCAGGGTGTACATCTCTATTTCGAACCACGGGACGAAAGCGAACTGTTTGTCGCTCTCTCCCCGTTTGGCTCGTTCGCACTCTTGGTGAAAATAAGACCCCGTCCCGTTCGCCGTGCTTTCCATAACCACCATCGAACAGGGTAGCAGCATGATCGACCCGCATATCGAGCGCATCACCTGTTCGGGCGATTTCATGCGGCTGTTCCGCCAGAAAGCCACCTCCGAGAGGTGAGCCATCGCCGCGTCGATACCCCGCACCGATTCCTGACTCTCGGCCGAGCCTATGGTTACCCTGCACTCCCGCCCGGCGATGACCGATGTGTTCGCCATGCGCTCGAACGGTTTGAACTTCGGTTTCTCCCCGTCGAGCAGCCAGTCGGGATAGTTGGCGAGCAGTTTGCTGTACATGCCCTTGATGTTGGCGGCCGATTCTTTGAGATGGGCGCAAATCACGCTGTTCCAGTTGCGACAGTGCACCAGCTGAATCCATGCCATATAGATTTGTACGAGAGTGGAACCTCCCCATTGCCGGGCTTTGAGCAAGATGAGGCGAATGGGTTTTCCCGCCGTGCGCATATCTTCGAGCATTCCCAATATGCGCCGTTGCGGTCTGTTCAGACGGAATGGAATGTCTTCGGCTCCCAATTTATCTTTGATACGGACAAAGCTGAATGCCCAAAATTCGAAATCGTACCGAATGCGCACCCGGATCCACTCCCTCCATAGTTCTTCTGTGGCATCCCCACCGTCGGCGAGTTGCGGGTTTCTTCCTGCTTTGTCGGTAGCGATTCTTTTGTCGTGACCGTATCGTTCGGCATACCCCGCCAGACTCCCGCATTCGACGAGTCTTTGCGCCATCATTTCGTTATCGAACAAAGCCTTCGGAATATATTGAACCGGTATGGGAGCATCGGGCAACCGCAATATCCGGCGGTCGCCTGTATCGCTACCCTCGCCCGTCTCGGGGTTATAATACCGTCGCAGGTATTCGTTCCTCTGTCGGTTCTCTTCGACCGTAATCTCTTCGTGATGAAATACAATCCCCATTTCTTCTGCAATTTTCTGCAAAAGAAATGCCGCTTCCACTCCGTTTTATGGCAAGGTGATACAAAGCGATGTTGCCGAACAAATGATTTTTGCTAACATTTCATCGAAAAGGTGTATCACACGATAATGGCTTTGTGAGAATTTCTATTTAATCCACTTTCCCGTTTTATCGATACAGCCTTGTTTTCCATCGAGCCTCACTTTGGCAATCCCGTAGGAAAAACTTTCTGCGAAATTGAATTGCGCAGGGATTGCCTCTCTCCCGGTAGTATCGATATAACCCCACTTCCCGGTTCGATGTCGCACCACGGCAAGACCTTCCGAGAAATCCTCGGCATAGTTGTATTCAATCGGGATAACGGTTCTTCCGTTTACATCGATAAATCCGAAATTACCCCGGATATTCACCCGTGCCAAGCCGTCGGAGAATTTCCATGCTTGATCGTATTGGCAGGGGATAACGACTCGCCCCGAATGGTCGGCGAATCCGTATTTCCCTTCTTCGGTGACGATGGTCAGGTTGGGGTTTTCCGGCAGAGGGGCGCTCTCCTTATTCTCATGGGGCGGGGTGTTTCCCTTAGGAATCTCGATGTACGATTCTTGCCGGCCTATTTTCACTCTTGCCCTGCCGCATGAGAAACTTTCTGCGAAATCGTATATCGGCGGTATGACTTCTTTGCCTGTGGCATCGATGTATCCCCACTTCCCGTTTTGGAGTCTCACGGCGGCGAGACCTTCCGAAAAGTCCTCGGCATGGTTGTATGTGACAGGGGTGATCTCGTCCCCGCTCATGGAGATGAATCCGAATTTGCCCCGGATATTCACCCGGGCGATGTAATCGAATCCCACTTCCAAGAAGTCCCACACTTGGTCGTATTGGCAGGGAATAGCGATTTTCCCCGAATGGTCGGCAAATCCCCATTTCCCGTATTGGTTGACGGGGTGTAATCGACCGCCCAATGGGATATCGGATATGGGTATGCAGATAGGGATTCCTTCGTAGTTCGGCATCACGACATTCTCTTTTCTTGCAGCCATTTCTGCCTTGCGTTTCCGTTCTTGTTCGGCTTCTTCTTGTGCTCTCTTTTTGCGTTCCTCTTCTTCTTTTTCCCGGCGGATCGCTCTTTCTTCTTTTTCTTTCCGAGTTTGTTTCACCGGGAGCAGGGAGACGGTATAGAGTTCTTCAATATCTTTTTCGATGCGATAGGTGTCGATGGTGATTTTATCGGCTTCGTTTTCCAAGCTGACGAATTGCAATTGATAACTCCCGCCGCGTAATGGAATACGGGTAATTTTGTCGGGGTGTGCGGTTGCCCGTTCTTCACCGTCGATGAGTACCCGACAAGCGAGGTCGGTTCTTATTTTGAGGAGGGAGTCGTCGTTGCTGTTATCCCAGTCGTTTTTGTTTGTTGTTGTGTTAATGATCGGCTCGGATTCGAGAAACCGGAGCAGCTTGTGATAGAAAGCGTCGAAGTAATAACTGTCGTATTTGGGCCCGAGATCGGAAGAGCAATGTCGTCCGGTAGATTGTCGGGAAAGTCTGTAAACCCATTTAGCATAATGGGTATTATGTTTTTCTTTTTTTCGAGGGCGTAAGCGAGCTCTATGCGCATCCAGTCTTTGTTACGGTCGGAGGCGGGGTCTATGCTGCGGTCAAATGCTCCGGCGTTGAGTATGAGTATAAAGTCGGTACACTGGTCGATGCGATGTAATAGCTGAATATCGAAATCTCCTGAACGCAGGGTGTCGATGTCGAAACTAACCCGATAGCCGTCTCGCACGAGTAGGTCGAAAAGGTGCTTGGCCGTTTCAAATCCACCCACTCTTCTGTAACTGAGAAATATGTCGTATGTGTTATTGTCGTTTTTCATCGCTGTTGTCGTTTTTCCCGTTTTTATTCAGTTCGGGATAACTAATGCGGGTGTGATAGATGGTTTTGAGTTTCTCGATAAAGGTAGCTTTGATCGTCTCCACATCGCGGAAGCTGAGAGGGGTATCGCGCAGGAGACCGTCGGCGACTTGCGAGTCGATGATGCGGTTGACGAGTTGCGAGATACTTTCGTTGGTGTATTCTTTGAGGCTTCTCGAAGCGGCTTCGACGGCATCGGCCATCATGAGTATTCCCGTTTCTTTCGTGAACGGGTTGGGACCGGGGTAGGTGAATTTCGATTCGTCTACGGGTTGGTCGGGGTATTTGTTACAGAAGGAGTTGTAAAAGAATTTGGCTTTCCCGTGTCCGTGGTGCGTGGAGATAAAGTCTTTGATCGCTTGGGGCAATCGTAGTTTGTCGGCCATTTTTAGTCCGTCGTTCACATGGGAGATGACGATTTGTGCGCTTTGTTCGAAGGAAAGCGGTGTGTGCGGATTGAACCCCGATTGATTCTCGGTGAAGAATGCCGGATTTTTGAGTTTCCCGATATCGTGATAAAGGGCTCCGGTACGAACCAATTGAGCCTTCGCTCCTATTTTATTGGCCGCCTCGGCCGCTAAGTTGGAGATTTGCAGGGAGTGTTGGAAGGTTCCGGGGCACTCTTCGGATAACTGTCTCAATATGGGATTGTTCACATCGGACAATTCGACCAGCGTGACTGTGGAGATGAACCCGAAGGCCTTTTCGAATATATAGATAAGGAGGTAGGCGAAAAGCAGAAATACACAATTGACTCCGAAATAGATGAACATATTGTAATTCAGTTTCGAGAGGTCGCCTTCGGAAAGGAGTGTATATCCCACGTAGGCAAAGCAGTAAGCGAGAAAGACGAGCAGGGCGCAGCGCATGAGCTGGGAGCGACGAGAAAGGTCGCTGAGGCTGTCGATGGCGGTCATGCCTACGATGAGTTGCAAGAAGATGAATTCGAGTGCGAACGGCGCCGTAAAAGCACAGATAAGTACCGTAATGAGGTGTACATAGAGCGCGGTGCGCGAGTCGAAGAAGGTGACCACGATAATGGGAATAATGGCGAACGGAACCAAATATATGCCTTGTAATCGAATTTCGGAAAGGAAAAAAGCTATCAGGGAGATGCCCACGATGAGCATCATCATAAAGCCGAGGGTACGCATCTCGTTGAAAGTCTGCGGACGGAACAGCGCCAAGAACAGATAGAAAAAGGAAAAGAGGCAGGTGAATACGATGATTTGTCCCAGTATGGTGTAACCTCGGTGGTCGTTGCCGACACTTTTTTTCAAGGTGACGGTTTCGAACGATTTGAGAATGCGGTAGGTTTGCGGCGTGATGATTTCGCCCCGGTCGACAATGCGTTCTCCGGCTTGAACAATACCGTCGGAGAGAGCGATTCGTTGTAACAGATTGTCTTTGAGCCGGTCGGTCGTAATACTGTCGAATGCGATGTTGGTATGTAGAAAATCGTTCAGGTTACAGGTTTGTAAGATGTGATGCGAGTAGGAGTCGGGGAATTTATTGAGCATGTTCTCGTAGGCTTCCCGTGCGGATTGCAATTCGGATACCGGTATTTCGCGCGCGACATTGTTTTCGAGGATTCGTATTTCCTTGAATTTCCCGGATTGCAGCCGGGTGTATGCTTCGGAAGAGACGATTCCTTTCCGATAGGCTTCTCGCAGAGCTTGGACCAAGTTCTTGCGGAGAGTCGGCGGGATAGACATTTCCGTATAGTTGCTCAATGCTTTTTCGAAGTCGTCGACGGACTTTTTCTCTATCGATTCGTTGTGTGAGAAGACCGGTTGAAAGTCGAGCATGATGCTGTCGCGCTCTTGTTGAATGACGGCTTCGTCTTTATAAACGGGAAAGTCGAACGGAGCGGTGAGCAATCCGTACTTCCACGGTTTCCCTTCCTGAAAGGTGTAACGAAATTTTCCTTCTCTCGGGAAGAAATAGGTAACCAATGTCACTGCTGCCACGAAAAAGACAAATTGCAGGACACGTGTGCTGGACAGGAATTTTTGTATACGGTTTTTATCCATGATTTTACGGGTTATTCTTTACAGCGTGCGACCTTCTGTACGCCCTTTATTTTACGTAATTTATTACAAAGCGATTCTACGACGCGGGTGTCGTGCACCATGATGTTGACCGTTCCGGTGAATACACCTTCGTTGGCTTTTATGGTGAGTCCTCTCATGTCGATAATCAATTCATTGGAAATCACCCGGGTGATTTCGTTGAGGATTCCTATCCGGTCGATACCTTGTATCTCTATCTTGGCGGGGAAAGAGAGCGATTCGCTGGCTTCCCATTGCGTGGACACCAACCGTGGGCCGAAGCTCGATTTCAGTCGCATGGCTACGGGACATTCTCTTTTGTGCACGACTACGGTTTCGTCGTCTTCCACATATCCCAAGACATCGTCACCGGGTATCGGGCAACAGCAATCCGCTACTTTATAGTTTTTCACTCCGTTCTCGTCTCGCAGAATGTAGGTCTGTTTGCGGTCTATCGTAAGTTGCTGAGGAGTGACGGGTTTGGGCTGTTCGTTTTTCCCGTTGTTGCTGCCGAACGAAAGTTTCAGATATCGCATGAAGGGGTTTTGGCTTTTTCCCTTGATGATTTTTTTGATATTTTCGTTGGGGGTTATCTCGTCATTTCCTATTTTGTAGAACAGATCGTCCCGATGTCGTATGCCGAGGTTGCTTAATATTTTGGTTACTACATCGTTGTTGTATTCGATGTGACTGCTTTCGAAAAATTCTTTCAGTATTTTCTCTCCTTTCGCTATGATTTTTCGACGGTCTTTCCGCAACGATGCCGTCAGTCTGCTTCGGGCTTTGGCCGTGGTGATGAAGTTGAGCCATTCCTCTTTGGGCGTTTGCGATTTGGAGGTGAGTATTTCCACTTGGTCGCCGCTATGCAGTTTTTGGTTCAGCGGTACTAGCCGGTGATTTACTTTGGCGGCGATACAATGGAAGCCGAGGTCGGAGTGCAGAGTGAAAGCCAAATCGAGCGCCGTGGCGTCTTTGGGCAATGTGATGAGCTCGCCTTTGGGCGTAAAGACAAATATCTCGGTACTGAACAGGTTGAGCTTTATCGTGTCGAGAAAATCGATGGCGTTGGGCTCGGGGTGTTCGAGAATGTCTTTGATGGTTTTCAGCCAGATGTCGAGTTCCGACTCTTCGTCGGAGTTTCCCACTTTGTATTTCCAATGGGCGGCGAATCCCCGTTCGGCGATCTCGTCCATTTTTTCGCTTCGTATTTGTACTTCTATCCAATTGCCGTCGGGGCCCATGACCGTGAGATGCAGAGCTTTGTATCCATTGGCTTTGGGGCGGCTCACCCAGTCGCGGGTGCGTTCGGGGTGCAGTTTGTAGATGTCGGTGATGACCGAGTAAATGGCCCAGCACTCTTTTTTCTCGTCGGCCTCGTTGGGACATTTGAAAATGATACGCACCGCATAGAGGTCGTAGACTTCCTCGAAAGGTATGTGTTTCGACTCCATTTTGTTCCAAATGGAATAGATGGATTTTACCCGGGCTTTCATCTCGAATTCGAGTCCCATTTCTTTGAGCTTCGCGACAATCGGCTTGGAGAAGTTGTTGTAAATTTGCTGGCGCGATTCTTCGGTCTCGGCGATTTTCTGCTTGATTTGGTTGTAAGCTTCGGGGTGTTCGTATTTGAAGGCGAGGTCTTCCAACTCGGTCTTTATGGCGAACAGTCCTAAACGGTGGGCCAACGGGGCATATATATAGAGTGTCTCGCCAGCGATTTTATATTGTTTGCTGGGGAGCATGGAACCGAGCGTGCGCATGTTGTGCAGACGGTCGGCCATTTTGATGAGGATTACCCGAATGTCTTCGGACATGGTGAGCAACAGCCGTCGAAAATTCTCGGCCTGAGCCGATGCTTGGTCGCCGAAAATACCGCCCGATATTTTGGTGAGCCCGTCGACGATGGATGCTATCTTTTTCCCGAAGTGGTTCTCGATGTCCTCGACGGTATATTCGGTGTCTTCCACTACGTCGTGCAACAGGGCGGAGCATATCGATGTAGAGCCCAAACCTATTTCCTGACTGACGATACGAGCCACGGCGATAGGGTGCAGTATGTAGGGTTCGCCCGATCGTCGGCGTATTCCCTTGTGGGCTTCTTTGGCAAATTTGAACGCACGCTCGATAATCTCGACTTTCTTCCGGTGGTTGGAGTTGAGATATCCGTTGAGCAGTTCTTGAAATTTATCTTCGATAAGTTGCTCTTCGTTGGTGTATTGTTGATCGGACGTTTCCATAGTTCGAAATCTAAGAAAAACAAAGATAAAACAAGTCGGGAGCAAATGCAAATTTTATTCGAGAATTGAGGCGAATTGCCGAATCGGTGTGGCGAACCTGTCGATTTTCTTTTCAGAAAAACATTCTAACTTTCTCTCTACCGGTATTTTCTAACCCCTCCGGCACTTCGTGCCACCTCCCCCTATCGCTTTGCGACACCGGGATACGGCAGGGGGTGGAGTTTCATATTTTTATTCTACTATTGTGTTTAACCCCCTCGTCCTGCGGACACTCCCCCCTATATTTCCTTATGGAAACACAGGGGGAGAGGATTGAAAGAGGCATTTTATGTTTTGGCATAAGGATAGTTTTGTGCATTTCTCTTCTATTGTTGCACGACACCCCGCAATGCCACGGGACACGGCAGGGAGGAGGGTAAAAGAGTCGATTTGAACGACCTTTTGGGGGTTCCTCTTTGCTTCGTGGGGTTCCCCCTATATTCCACCTTGCAGAAACGGAACCTATCGAAAGTCATTCTCCCTCTATACGAATTTGCAATCCTTGTTATCCAACAGGAAAAATGACAAAGAAAAAATTTCAACAGACATTTATTAACCATGCTCCCGAAAACATATGGTAACAAACCGAACGAGGGACACTATTCTTTTATCGGACTACAATAATTTTCACGGTCGATTTCGTATGAATAGCAATTAAATTGTATTTTTGTTCTCAATCACAATAGAAAAACCACTATGCTGAAACTCATATCTTGGAATGTCAATGGGCTACGTGCTTGTTACGACAAAGGATTCACCGATATATTCAGGCAATTGGATGCCGACTTCTTCTGTCTGCAAGAGACGAAAATGCAGGCGGGACAACTGGATTTGCAATTCGACGGTTACCGGTCTTATTGGAACTATGCCGAAAAGAAAGGATATTCGGGAACAGCTGTCTTTACCCGACTTCAACCCATCAGTGTCAGTTACGGCATGGATAGAACAGAACACGACCGTGAGGGCCGTATCATTACTCTCGAAATGGAAGATTTCTTCTTGGTAAATGTCTATACTCCCAACTCGCAAGAAGGATTAAAACGACTTGAATACCGTATGACATGGGAAGATGATTTTCTGCACTTCTTGAAACAACTGGAAACCCAAAAGCCGGTCATCGTATGCGGCGACCTGAACGTGGCTCACCAAGAAATCGATTTGAAAAATCCCAAGACGAACCGAAAAAACGCCGGATTTACCGATGAAGAGCGCAATAAATTCACCCAACTACTGTCTGCCGGATTCACCGATACATTCCGCTATTTTTATCCTGATCAAAAAGACATCTATTCGTGGTGGTCTTACCGATTCAAAGCGAGAGAAAAAAACGCCGGCTGGCGTATCGATTATTTTCTTGCCTCCGCATCGCTCAACGAGAAATTGTGCAGTGCGAAAATACACACGGAAATTTTTGGCTCGGACCATTGTCCCGTGGAGCTGGAAGTTGACTTATAATCATACGTATACCTCTAAACGACTTCTCAAACGATAGTGAATACCGAATTTACTATCTACCGCAGTCGCAGAGTATCGCCCACCGAAGGGGTATAATCGTCCGGGAGTTTGTTCATCTTATAGAGATTTTTCAACCGGATACCGTATCGTTGCGCAATGGTGTGCATAGAGTCACCTGAACGGACGATACAGTAGTCATAGCCTTTCTCGGCTTTTTTCTTTTTCTTTTCGAGATAGACAATGTCGCCGGCCTCCAACGGATAGTCTTTGGGAACTTCGTTGTACTTCGCCAGTTTTTTCACCGAGAAACCGAATTCCTTCGCTATGGATTCGAGCGAGTCGCCGTCGCGAGCCTCGACATAAAGCAATCCCCACGAACGATAAACGGGATGCGGATTGGCTACGATAACGGGTAAAAGGTCTTTCGCCCGAATAGGCTTGAAACTACGGCGGTCGTATTTATAAAGTTCGTAAAGCTCGATGGTCTGAATCAACTTATTGGCATACGACTTATCGGTGGCATACCCGCAGCGCTTCAAACCTTTCGCCCACCCCCGGTAATCGGTCACTTTCAATTCGAAAAGAGAAGCATAGCGAGCTCTTTTTAAGAAACGGGCATGATCTTCAAACGAATCTTCCGGTTTATTATATTTACGGAAACAATCGTCTTTCTTATCATCGTCGTAATAAACCCTCTTCCCCTTCCAATCGCTATGACATTTGATACCGAAATGATTGTTGGACATACGGGCTAATTCGCTACGACCGGCTCCCGATTCGAGCAATCCTTGCGCCAGTGTAATACTGGCCGGTATGCCGTACTGCTTCTGATGTTTTACCGCTAACGAGCTGTATTTCTCGATATAATCGATATAGGCCTTATTTTTACGTTGTGCCGAGAGTTGCGAAAACGAGAGAGTCAACGCAAGCAAGGATATGATGAATCGTAGTTTCATAATTCGCTCAATGCTTAAAAATAAACGACAAGAAATCCGGTTCTCTCAAAATTTGTTTTTTATTTGCCTCTGCACTCACCTTTCGCTATATTTGTAAACACAAATATAGAACCGACTTAATTACAGTTATGGAAAACCGGAACATCACCACAAAGATAATCGTTTGTTCGTATGATGAGCTAAACGAAGAGGAGAAAAAGTTGATCGATGCCGCCAAAGAGGCAACAAACCGGTCTTATTCGCCCTACTCTCGCTTTCAAGTAGGTGCGGCCGCCCTATTATCGGGAGGAACCGTCATCACGGGAAGCAATCAGGAAAATGCCGCTTACCCGTCAGGAATTTGCGCGGAACGGACTACTCTATTCTATGCCAACTCTCAATATCCCGATTTGCCCGTAGAGGCGTTGGCGATCGCCGCTCAAACCAGCGGAGATTTCATCGACCACCCCACAGCACCCTGTGGCGCTTGCCGGCAGGTAATTCTCGAAACAGAGGAACGCTACAACCAGCCGATGCGCATTTATCTCTACGGCAAAAAAGAAATTTATATCGTAGAGTCCATACGGAGTCTGCTGCCTCTCTGCTTCGGGAAAAGCGATTTGCCGGAATAGGGTACGGAAAAATTTTATATATTTCAAAATATAGAGGGCAATTAGGTATGAAAAATAGATTTGTTCATTTTATCTTGCCTTCTTCTTTTCCTATATTTGTAGAATATATAAGATATGGTTCGGCATAGTCAAGCCGAAAATGAAATTTTCGTTTGCCTCTGCGCTCTCCTTTCACTATATTTGCAAAAGAACTTAGAAAATCTATATGGACAATTATATCGTTTCGGCACGAAAATACAGACCATCGACGTTCCGTTCGGTCGTAGGACAAAAAGCATTGACTCAAACTCTGAAAAATGCGATCGACTCGAACAAACTCGCTCATGCTTATTTGTTTTGCGGCCCTCGCGGCGTAGGGAAAACTTCGTGTGCCCGTATTTTCGCTAAAACAATCAACTGTTTCCACCCGACCGAATCGGGAGAAGCCTGCAACGAATGCGAATCGTGCCGAGCTTTCAACGAACAACGTTCCTACAACATCATCGAGCTCGATGCCGCCTCGAACAACTCGGTGGACGATATACGCACGCTCATCGACCAAGTGAGGATACCGCCTCAAATAGGCAAATACAAAGTGTTTATCATCGACGAGGTGCACATGCTGTCGGCTGCTGCTTTCAACGCTTTCTTGAAAACGCTGGAAGAACCGCCGCACCATGCTATTTTTATTTTGGCAACTACCGAGAAGCATAAAATATTGCCCACAATTCTGTCGAGATGCCAAGTGTACGACTTCCAACGGATTACCACTACCGACATAGCCGAACATTTACAATATGTGGCTTCACAAGAGGGTATCACCGCCGAACCGGAGGCCCTGAACATCATCGCCCAAAAAGCCGACGGCGGTATGCGAGATGCTCTCTCGGTATTCGACCAAGTCGTCAGTTTTTCGGGCGGACACATCACCTATAAATCGGTTATCGAAAACCTCAACGTACTGGATTACGAGTACTATTTCAGATTAGTGGATGCTTTCTTGCAAAACAACGTACCGCAGGCGTTGATGATATTCAAAGAAATACGGGACAACGGTTTCGAAGCCCAATTTTTCATCGGCGGACTGAGCCGTCATTTCCGCGATCTGCTGGTCAGTAAAGACCCGGTAACCCTCCCCTTGCTCGAAGTGAGCGAATCGGTGGCCAAACGCTATGGCGAACAGGCGGAAAAATGTACCTTACCTTTCTTATACCGTGCGATGGAACTGAGCAATCGTTGTGATCTTGACTATCGCATAAGCAACAACAAACAATTTTTGGTGGAGTTGACTCTAATACAGATTTGCCAAATCACAAACCCTGTTACTAGCGCTCCCGAAAATCCCCCGTTGCAGAAGATAACGCCGGCTCCCAACGCCGGACAAACGGTAAGCCCAACGACCCAGACACCAAACACCACGACCTCTCAACAAACGGCAGGAACCACATCGGGAGTTACCCAGACTGCCGAACCTCAGGCTGCATACCGAGCCGCAACCATACGGCCTACAACTTTTAAACGGGATATTCCGGCAGCTCCAACGCAAACAAGAAAAGCGGCTCCCCCGACTCGTATCTCTATACATCAGAAACCGGCAGAATCTGTCGCAGAGGAAAACACATCGACCGTACAAACCGTACTCGATACACCATTCACAGCCGAAGCCCTTACCACAGCTTGGCTGGAATACGCCAAAACCATACCGACGGAAGTCGTGCTCGTCAATACGATGCAGAGTTGCCGCCCACAGCTCGTCGACCCCAAGAATTTCGTAGTGTCGGTCGACTCCCAAATTCAAGTGGACCACATCAACGAGCATTTCCACGAATTGATGTCTTTCCTACAAAACGCATTGAAGAACAACCAGTTCTTCATGCAATTACGTATCAACCAACCGGGAGAGAAAGAAATTATTTTCAGTCCGAAAGATGTACTGATGAAGATGATCGAAAAGAATCCCGATATAAAAAACCTATACGACACGTTCGACCTCGAAATCGCTTGACCAGTTACGAGCAAAAGATACGGAAAGGAAAGAAAAAGGCAGCGGGACAACTCATGGAAAAATTAAAGTGGAATGCCATACTCATGCTTCACCTCGTCCATGACAAAGGTACTCATGAGCGACCCCATGCTCTCTATCGTACCTAATACATTGATAATAAACTCCTGATAATATTTCATATCGGGAGCATGGATTTTGAGCAGATAATCGTAATCGCCCGAAATGTTGTAACACTCGGTCACTTCCGGGATTTCCCGGACAATGCGGGTAAACTCGGCGGCTATGTCCCGATTGAGCCTACGGAGCTTGACGCTAAAAAGACGACGAAACCCCGATTGAGTTTCTCAGGATCGAGCACTGCCACATATTTTTTGATGTATCCGTTGGCCTCCAAACGTTTCACCCGTTCAAAGACAGGTGTAGGCGACAAATTAACTTTTGCCGCCAATTCTTTGGTTGTCAAGCGAGAATTGTTTTGTAAGACTCGCAATATCTGCAAATCGGTTTTATCCAATATTTCCATAGAATAGTATTCTTTCGGGGAAGTCCCCAAGATTACAAACGATATATTTAATCTAATAATATCGGCAAATATAGTTATATTTTCCATATTTATAAAAATTCTTGTTCGATATATCTACAATATATAGCTTTGTACAGGATAAACAAATAGATATTTCAATAAAAAAACGAACGATAATGGCACAGAAAAAATTGCATTTCGAGACCTTGCAGCTTCATGTAGGACAGGAACAGCCCGACCCCGCAACCGATGCAAGAGCCGTCCCTATTTATCAAACGACTTCTTATGTATTCCATAATTCGGCTCATGCCGCCGCCCGATTCGAATTGAAAGATGCCGGCAATATCTATGGCAGATTAACCAACCCGACCCAAAATGTACTGGAAGAACGTCTCGCCGCACTGGAAGGCGGAGTGGCCGCCCTTGCCGTCGCTTCGGGCGCAGCCGCCGTCACTTACGCTTTTCAAAACATTACTTGTGCCGGCGACCATATTGTCGCTGCCAAGACGATCTATGGCGGAACCTATAATTTGCTGGATCATACCCTACCGGCTTACGGCGTGACGGCAACGTTCGTCGATCCTGCCGACTTGTCGAATTTCGAGAAAGCCATACGTCCGAACACGAAAGCTGTTTTTATCGAGACTCTGGGTAACCCCAACTCGAACATCATCGACATCGATGCCGTCGCCGAGATAGCCCACCGCCACAACATACCGCTCATTATCGACAACACGTTCGGCACACCCTATCTGATACGCCCTATCGAACATGGTGCAGACATCGTCGTACACTCGGCGACGAAATTTATCGGAGGCCACGGCACATCGTTGGGAGGTATAATCGTCGATTCGGGTAAATTCGACTGGACGGCTTCGGGTAAATTTCCCCAGTTGAGCGAACCCGACCCCAGTTATCACGGTATCCAATTCACCCAAGCGGCCGGAGCAGCCGCATACGTCACCCGCATACGCGCCGTTATCCTGCGCGACACCGGAGCAGCCATCAGCCCCTTCAACGCATTCCTGCTTTTACAGGGATTGGAGACCCTCTCCCTGCGCGTGGAACGTCATGTAGAAAACGCCTTGAAAGTAGTGGACTTTTTGTCCCGACACCCGAAAGTAAAACGGGTAAACCACCCGGCTTTGCCCGACCACCCCGACCATGCATTGTACGAACGGTATTTCCCACAGGGAGCCGGTTCGATTTTCACTTTCGAGATAAAAGGGGGTACAGAAGAAGCCCATCGTTTCATCGACAACCTGAAAATCTTTTCACTGCTCGCCAATGTCGCCGACGTGAAATCGTTGGTCATTCACCCGGCTTCGACTACCCATTCTCAACTTACCGACCAAGAAAAAGAAGAACAGGAAATTTTCCCCGGCACGGTGCGCCTCTCCATAGGAACCGAACATATCGACGACCTCATCGACGATTTGAAACAAGCGTTGGAAAAAGTATAATTATAAATCAAAATCATAACGCGCCGAAACGTCCCTGCCCGATATACGGATAGGGACGTTTCAAGTTTTATATCGCCCCTTTTCACGGGAATCAATCACACACCTTCACTTAAAAACCGTTCTTATTTTTTTACGAGAAGCATCACACAAGCAATAAATATGTTATCTTTGTGGAAAAGCAAAAATATTCTATCCCATACAAAAGGGGATAAAAATGTCGCTTTAAGTTTTTGAAAACACAAATACCGTAATCAATTCTTCACAAACCTATCCTCCTTTCGAGTTATGCCCGCTTTATATAGTTATCACAAAACACAGTTTAAAGAATAATTTATTTTAGAATTTACCGATATGACAAAGAAATTAATCATTGCAATAGTCGCAGGGATAGTCTTTCCCCTTTACGCCATAGCCGGACAACCCTCAGCCCAAATTACTCACGGCCCCTATTTACAGAATCTGTCCGAAGATGAAGTAACAGTCGTGTGGACCACCGATAAGCCTTGCAAATCGTGGGTGGAATTTAGCAAAAAGGAAGCCGGGAAAAGTTTCTACTCCCAATCGCCACGAAAAGCCTATGCCTCACAAGACGGGTTATATTGTGTCGACACGCTGCACCGGGTGACGGTCAAAGGACTCGAAAAAAATACGACCTATTTTTACAGAGTATTGTCGCAAGAAGTGAAAGAATTGCGGGCCTACCGTCCTGTTATGGGTTCCGTAGTATCCACCGACATCTGGAAAAAACCGTTGACCTTCACAACTCTCGACAACCATCGAGAAACCCTGTCAATGGTTATGGTCAACGACATACATGGGAATAACGAATTGCAAAAGAAACTACTGGGCATGGCTCCGCCACAGGACTTCGACATGGTACTTTTCTGCGGAGACATGTGTAGCCACATCAACCGGCAAAGCGACATATTTACCAGTTTCCTCAACACCTCCATCGAGTTGTTCGCCGCCCAAAAGCCATTCGTGTACGCAAGAGGCAATCACGAAACCCGCGGAGCATATGCCCGCAACTTCTCCCGATACTTCGCCGGCTCCAACGGTAAATTCTATTATGCCTTCACCTATGGTCCCGTCCGCTTCATCGTGCTGGACTGCGGGGAAGACAAACCTGACACCGATGTGGAATACTCCGGACTGATAGACTTCGACAGCTATATGCTCGAACAAAAGGATTGGCTGTCTAGGGAGATAGACAACCCAGAGTTCAAGAACGCCTCCTACCGTGTGGTTATCTCACATATTCCTTTCACGAAAGGCGGTTGGTACGGTTCCGAACGGCTGCGGGAACAACTACTGTCCTTATTGGAACAAGCACAAATAGATTTAATGTTGAGCGGTCACGAGCACGCATTCGGATTCTCCGACAAAGGAAATGCGGCCTCCTTCCCCATCATCGTGAACTCGAACAACTCGGTATTGACCCTGTTTGCCTCGAACCATTCATTGAAGGGTCAAGTAAAACAGGAAGACGGAAAAATCCTGTTAGAAAAAGAATTTCAGAAACAATAAATAATACAACCGTATAAATCAAACAGCCGGGGAAAATTTCCCGGCTGTTTGATTTACGTAACAGAACCTTTATTGCTGATTGAGCAAAAAGTGCTTGAAAGCGTTGAAGCCGACCGGCATAAGGATACTTTGTTTTTCTCCCTGCATAAAGACTTGCAGTTTTTCGGGAACCGGAATCGTCTCGCCAACAGCCGATTCGACCGTTTCGAGAAATTTAGCCGGATGTGCCGTTTCGAGACATATGCCTGTCTCGCCGGGCTGTAATCCGTCGACTAACGCCTGATAACCACAGGCTCCATGAGGATCGAGCAAGTATCGTTCGTTACGGAAAGTTTCGCTCATCGTTCGACGAATCTGTTCATCGGCGTAACTTACCCCGCTTACCTCGGCACAAATCGCATCGTGCGAGCCTCCGTACAAATCGAGTATTCGCGCGAAATTACTGGGATCACCCACGTCCATCGCATTAGCGATAGTGGCGACCGAAGGCCGCGGCGTATAAACTCCCGTACGCAGGTATTGCAAAAATACATCGTTGCGATTGTTGGCCGCAATGAACCGTTTCACAGGCAGTCCCATGCGTTTAGCCATCAAACCGGCAGTAATATTGCCGAAATTTCCGCTGGGCACACTGAACACGACTTCTTCGGGCTTCCCGACTAACCCGCACAACTGCGCATAGGCGTAAAAATAATAGAACGACTGGGGCAGAAAACGGGCCACGTTGATGGAATTGGCAGAGGTAAGATAGAGTTTCTCGTTCAGCTCCTTATCCATAAAGGCATTCTTCACCAATGCCTGACAGTCATCGAATGTACCGCTCACTTCCAATGCCGTAATGTTGCGACCGAGTGTGGTAAACTGCTTTTCCTGTATCTCGCTGACTTTCCCTTGCGGGTAAAGCACGAATACTTTTACACCCGGAACATCTAAAAATCCGTTTGCCACGGCACTGCCCGTATCGCCAGATGTAGCTACCAACACATTGACCTGCCGCTCGCCCTCCTGTTTATTGAAATAGGCGAGTAACCGAGCCATGAAGCGCGCCCCCACATCTTTAAATGCCAACGTGGGTCCGTGAAAAAGCTCCAAACTATACCGGTTATCGGCCACCTGCACTAACGGAATATCGAAGTTGAGCGTCTCGTCGACAATCTCTTTCAATTTACCGGCTTCCACATCTTCCCCGAAAAAGGCCGCCATTTTCCAAAATGTGCGTCCCGGATCACTGGGACGCACGTTT
>ERZ772831.1945-NODE-1945-length-18201-cov-3.632095_pt1 | contig 18201 bp, 10 predicted proteins | sample MGYA00580858_ERZ772831 | MGnify/ENA primary metagenome ERZ772831 (study PRJEB29015, sample SAMEA2737694) | human gut metagenome | biome: human gut; feature: human-associated habitat; material: faeces | place: China | collected 2012 ... | reverse complement strand
ACCCCGATCATCAATCAGCCTCAAGTAGCGATCCTAGCCGTCGGTTATATCGAGAAGAAGCCTGCGGTAGTAGAGACGCCCGAGGGAGACACGATCGCTATCCGTCACAAGATGTACCTCTCACTCTCCTACGACCATCGTATCGTGGACGGAGCTTTGGCGGGAGCCTTTTTACGTTCCATCGCCGACGAACTAGAGAATTGGAACGCTTAATACATTATTATAATAGAACAACATGAAAAAGTATGATATAAAAACAACAGATAAGGAGACTCTCAGGAAATGGTTTTACCTTATGACGCTCGGAAGGGCGATCGATGAGAAGGCTCCCTCCTATTTATTGCAATCTCTCGGCTGGTCTTATCATGCCCCGTATGCCGGGCACGACGGGATACAACTCGCCATGGGACAAGTATTCGATAAGGATACGGACTTTCTCTTCCCCTATTACCGGGATATGTTGACGGTTCTCTCGGCGGGAATGACTGCCGAGGAGATCATCCTGAACGGTATCTCCAAGGCGACCGATCTGACCAGTGGCGGCCGCCACATGTCTAACCACTTCTCTAAGATGGAATGGCATATCGAGAACGTTTCTTCCGCTACGGCGACTCACGATCTCCATGCCGCCGGCGTGGCACGGGCGATGGTTTACTATGGACAGAAAGGCGTAGCGATTACCTCGCACGGTGAATCGGCCGCTTCCGAAGGCTATGTGTATGAGGCAATCAATGGCGCCAGCAATGAGCGACTGCCGGTTATCTTTGTCTTCCAAGACAATGGATATGGTATCTCTGTCCCCAAAAAGGACCAGACGGCCAATCGTAAAGTTGCCGATAACTTCTCTGGCTTCAAGAATTTACGTATTATCCATTGCAATGGAAAAGACGTGTTCGATTCCATGAATGCCATGACCGAGGCCAAAGAGTACGCGATCGCCAACCGGACTCCCGTAATCGTTCAGGCCAATTGCGTACGGATAGGCTCCCACTCAAACTCCGATAAACATACCTTGTATCGTGATGAGAACGAGCTTACCTATGTAAAATCCGCCGATCCTTTATACAAATTCCATCGCATGCTGATTCGTTACGGACGTTTCACCGAGGAAGAATTGAAAGAGATCGCGGATCTAGCGGCTAAAGACCTGAAAGCCGCCAATCGGAAAGCGATGGCCGCCCCCGATCCCGATCCGTCTACCGTCAAGGATTACGTCCTTCCGGAACCTTATCAACCTCAAAAATACAAAGAAGGTGTTCAAAACGAGGAAGGAGAGAAAGAAACGCTAGTTATGGCGATCAACAAGACGTTGAAAGCGGAGTTCCGGCACAACCCGGATACGTTTATCTGGGGACAGGATGTAGCCAATAAAGAAAAGGGTGGCGTATTCAACATCACCAAAGGCATGCAGCAAGAATTCGGTATCGAGCGAGTCTTCAACGCCCCTATCGCCGAGGATTATATCGTAGGGACAGCGAACGGTATGTGCCGCTTTGACCCGAAGATCCATGTAGTGATCGAGGGCGCGGAATTCGCCGATTACTTCTGGCCGGCCGTCGAGCAATACGTGGAATGTACGCATGAGTATTGGCGCAGCAACGGGCAATTTACCCCAAACATCACTTTGCGCCTAGCCTCCGGAGGCTATATCGGAGGAGGACTTTATCATTCCCAGACCATCGAGGGCGCATTGACCTCACTACCCGGTGCCCGGATTGTTTATCCCTCTTTCGCGGATGATGCCGCCGGACTGTTGCGGACGAGTATGCGTTCTAAAGGCTTTACGCTCTATCTGGAACCGAAAGCGCTCTACAACGCGGTAGAAGCCTCCACCTTTGTCCCCGAGGATTTCGAGGTTCCGTTTGGGAAAGCCCGTATCCGCCGTCCGGGAAAAGATCTGACAATCATCACTTATGGCAATACGACCCATCTTTGCCTCAACGTAGCCGAGCTTCTTTACAAGGAGAAAGGCTGGGAACTGGAGGTTATCGATCTTCGTACCTTGATACCATTGGATAAAGAGGCGATCTTCAACTCGGTGAAGAAAACCAGTAAAGTATTGATCGTACATGAGGACAAGGTCTTCTCTGGCTTCGGAGCGGAAATTGCCGGCATCATCGGCTCGGAACTATTCCAGTACTTGGATGCTCCGATCCAACGGGTAGGTTCCCTATTCACTCCGGTTGGTTTCCATCCGGTCTTGGAACGGGCCATCCTCCCCAACGAGGAGACCATCTATCATGCGGCAAAAGAACTGCTGCTTTATTAGATCCACATTCGTTAAATCTTTAAAAGCATCATAATGAAAACAGGATTATTTTACGGAACGGGCACAGAGAAAACAACCTTTGTCGCCAATAAAATAAGAAAAGCTTTCGGGGAGGATCAGATCGATATCATCCCTGTTGAAAGCACATGGAAAAGAGATTTCGAGGCTTACGACCATATAATCGCAGGAACCTCTACTTGGTTCGATGGCGAGCTTCCCACCTATTGGGACGAGATCATCCCGGAACTGGTCACTTTAGACCTTAAAAATAAGAAGGTCGCTATTTTCGGTCTTGGAGATCAAACGAATTATCCGGATAATTTCGCCGATGGAGTCGGCATATTGGCGGACGCTTTCACCTCCTGTGGGGCGACTTTAGTAGGCGAGACCTCTTCGGATGATTATTTTTTTAATGCCTCCAAAGCCTTGAAAAATGGCAAACTACTAGGCTTAGTCCTCGATTTGGAAAACCAACCGGATCAAACCGACAAACGAATCGAGCGATGGGTGAAGCAATTGAAGGAGGCGTTTGGATAAAGAAGAATGCATCTTAAACTCGTAAACGAGAACTAAACAGAAAGCGTAACGAATCACTCCACGGGTTTGTTACGCCTTCATTCTATACACCTGTCTTTCATGCACATACTGTGCCAACATCTGCCATCGCCTTGGCACAGCTGTGCCACACTGATGGCATACCCGTGCCATAGTGATGGCAAGCCCGTGCCACGCCGATGGCAAAGCTGTGCCACCTAGATGGCAAACATACTTTATTAGCGAGACGCTAATTAGTTAAACATTTGACTAATCCAAGAAAAAACGCTATCTTCGCGCCCAGCAAGTTTAAAAGAATTATAAGTAATGGTAGAAGGTAAAGAATTCCGGGAACTTATGTTACAAGTTGTCCGCACACGCATGGCATTTCGTCGGTCTATGCAACGAACGCTGAAAAAGAACAACGCCGGTATAACATTTGAGATGCTTCAAATCTTGAGTTGCCTATGGCACGAACAAGGTATCACCCAACAGGTCTTGGCAGAGAGAACGGCAAAGGATAAGGCTTGTCTGACAAACCTAATGAACAATTTAGAGAAGAAAGGCTACGTCCATCGGAAAGAAGATCCCGAGGACCGGAGGAACAAACTGGTTTTCCTAACCCCGGAAGGAGAAGAATTCAAAAAGCAAATTCGCCCGATCCTTGATCAGGTTTATGTACATGCGGAGCATATTATCGGAATAGAGAACGTAGAAACCATGTTATCCGAATTAAAAGCAGTACATAATGTCCTTGAGAATATATAAAAAGCACGTATTGAGCCTCTTTTGTATGACGGTCGCTACATTTCCGGCAATCGCCCAAACGGATTCGCTCTTCTTGACCATCGACCAGCTTTTTGAGAGAGGCGTACGGCACAGTCTGCAGATCCAAGCAGACATCTTAAAAGAATCGATAGCGCGAGAGAGAACGCATACGGCCCGTTCCGCACAATTACCAGACCTGCAAATCGGCTTGAAAGGTGGATATGTAGGGCAACCGATCCTCTTTGAGCAAGGGCTTGCCCACCCGACTCGCCCGGAAGCGCCCGATTGGTCCCAGAACTATGCCATCGACCTTACCCAACCGATATACCAAGGCGGTAAAATCCGGTATTCCATCCGGAAAGCGGATCTGGAGAAAGAAGTCGCCTCTTTACAAACGCTCACAGACCAGAGTGAGATCAAGCTCAGTCTATTAAATCAATACATCGGTCTTTTCAGCCTGTTTAAACAACGTGAGGTGCTTTCCCGTAATATCGAGGAATCGGAACGCCGCCTGCAAGATATCCGGCGTATGAAAAAAGAGGGACTGATAACCAATAACGACGTATTAAGAAGCGAGATGCAATTAACCAACGACCGCCTATCCTTGCAAGAAACGGATAATAGCCTCATACTGGTATCACAGCAATTGGATATCCTGATCGGTCTCGATGAGAATCTGTTGCTCAAGCCAGACACCACGTTACTGGACCAAACCGTATCTTTAGAAACTTACGAAGATTATGTAGCCCAAGCCTATTCCAATGATCCGGCGATACGTCTACTCCGGAAACAAACAGAGTTAGCCCAAAACGATATACGTTTGACTAAAGCCTCATCGCTACCCAGCCTATCGCTATATGCGTCGAACACATTGGCACGTCCAGTCTCCCGAACATTAGCGGATATGTACAATAACAACTGGAACATAGGTCTGTCGCTCTCCTACCCTTTATCCTCTTTATATAAAAACAACCATAAGATAAAGGAAAGCAAATGGATGGTCTCGTTACATAAAAACGAGGAGGAACAGAAAAAACAGAAAATCCGTATAGAAGTGCGCACCGCGTTCTTACGTCATAAGGAAGCTCTACAAGAAGTGGAAGCCTTGAAGTTATCCGTACGGCAAGCTCAAGAGAACTATAGGATCATGCAAAACCGGTATTTAAACCAATTGGCGATCCTAACCGACTTACTCGACGCGAACTCGGTTCTCCTCAACGCGGAGCTACAGCTCACGAATACCCGTACCCACGTGATTTACACTTACTATCAACTACAGAAGGCTTGCGGCCGTCTCTAAAAAGAAACAACGACTATGGCAAACGAATTAAAAGAGAAACATCAAAGACTAAAGAAAGTAAGGACACGGAATATAGTATTAAACTCCATATGTATCCTTTTAGCCGGTTCCGGCATTTGGTGGACAGCCAATTATTTCTGGCGTTACATCAATTATGAGGTGACAAACGATGCCTTTGTGGACCAATATATCGCCCCACTAAATATACGTGCCTCCGGCTACATAAAAGAGGTCCGTTTCAAGGAACACCAGTACGTTCACCAAGGGGACACACTTCTCATATTGGACGATCGGGAATATCGGATCAAGGTAAAAGAGGCAGAGGCCGCGTTGATCGACGCCCAAGGATCACAAGACGTACTTCGTTCCGGTATCGAGACCTCCCATACGAACATCGCCGTACAAGACGCCAACATCGCCGAGGCTAAAGCCAAGCTTTGGCAATTGGAACAGGATTATCACCGATTTGAGCGGCTGCTGAAAGAAGAATCGATCCCCGAGCAACAATACGAGCAATCCAAGGCCGCTTTCGAGGCGGCGCAAGCCCGATATCAGGCGTTGGTGGAACAAAAGAAAGCCGCTTTCTCCCAATTCACCGAAACCAGCAAGAAGACAACAGGAGCCGAGGCGGCGATCTTACGAAAAGAAGCGGATCTAGATTTAGCGAGGTTAAACCTTTCCTATACCGTTATAACCGCCCCTTACGACGGTCATGTAGGCAGACGGACCTTAGAGCCCGGACAATACGTGCAAGCCGGACAAACGATATCCTACCTCGTACGAGATAAAGACAAATGGATCACGGCCAATTACAAGGAGACCCAGATCCCCCACATCTATATCGGGCAGAAAGTACGTATCAAGGTAGACGCGTTGCCGGGAAAGATATTCAACGGGGAGGTAACCGCAATCTCCGACGCCACAGGCTCCAAATACTCATTAGTCCCGACCGATAATTCCGCCGGAAACTTCGTCAAGGTACAACAACGTATCCCGGTACGGATAGACTTGGAAAATCTATCGCAAGAAGATACGCAATATTTAAGAGCAGGCATGATGGTTGAAACAGAAGCCTTACGCAAATGATCACGATGAAAGAGCTTGGGGCACCGATCCGCCAATGGGTGCCGGACTGGTTAGGATTGATCTGTATCTTCATCGTTATCCTTCCGGTCACGATGCTAAACGGCTCGTACACCGGCAGTATGCTGGAGGTATCAAACACGCTAGGCACGAACACCGAGGATATAACCATGGGATATTACGCGGCAGCGGCGGGAATGGCGGTATCCTATCCGATTATCCCGAAGATACTGGAAGCCTTCTCCATCAAATTCTTATTGTTGGCGGATTTAGTCGCCCAGTTCTTCCTAAGCTGGATCTGTGCCCGCTCCCAGAACGCCGACATATTGATCGTCTGTAGTTTCGCGATCGGTTTCCTGAAAGGGTTTCTCATGCTGTGGTTTATCCGGTACGCGCAAAAGATATTCAGCCCTAAAAATATACGTAGCCAATTCTATTCTTACTTCTATCCTTTTGTTTTCGGAGGGGGACAAGCATCCATGCTTGTTACCGCACAGTTAGCCTACCATTACGACTGGAAATATATGTATTACTTCATGATGCTAATGATTTTATTGGCCATAGTAATGGTAATCATCTGCTTCCGCCATAACCGGCCGATCAAGTCCATCCCCTTGGCCGATCTACACATCCGGGAAATGTTCATCATATCCATCGGATTGTTAATGCTTATGTATGTCATTAATTACGGGAAAGTACTCGACTGGATGGCATCCCCCAAGATTTGCCTTTATATCATGATCGCCCCGATATTGATCGCTTTATTTATTTGGTATCAATATCATTCGGAACGTCCGTACGTGAATCTGGCGCCTTTATACCAGCCGAAAGCCATTATCGGTTATTTCTATATGATGCTTGTCATGTTTTTCAGTACTTCGACTACCTTGTTGACCAGCTACCTGACCAGTATCTTAAAGGTAGACAGTACCCATACCTATTCCCTTTATACTTATTTGCTTCCGGGATATGTCTTGGGGGCGTTCATCTGTTTTTGGTGGTTCCGGTGGCAACGTTGGCGGTTTCGTTTCTTGATAGCGGGAGGAATGAGTTGTTTCGTCCTGTTCTTCGGGAGCCTTTATTTCGGGATCTCACCGGATAGCAGATACGAGATGCTCTACTTTCCTATATTCCTCAGGGGATTGGGCATGATGGTTCTTATCATAGCTTTCGCCTTATTTGCCGTGGAAGATTTAAATCCTAAATATTTATTGTCAAACGCTTTCTTTCTCATCATTTTCCGTTCAGTATTATCCCCCATCATGGCGACTTCTTTTTACAGTAATATACTATATCGCTTGGAACAAAAATATATGTATTCCTTATCAGAAACCGTTACGCTGGCCGATCCTCTAGCCGCCTCACGCTATAACCAAGCGCTTGGCAATGCCTTGACCCAAGGGCATCCCTACGACGAGGCAGCGCAAATGGCTACCAATACACTCTATAATACGTTACAGCAACAAAGCTTATTATTGGCGTTAAAAGAGATACTGGGGTATTTATTAGTCATCTCCTTATGCATAGCGATCGTATCCCGCTTTATCCCATTCCATAAAACCATCCGTGTTACATTCGCCAAGACAGGAGATGATATGGTTTGATCAAACTATGCCCGGCTGCAAATCTATCAGCCGGCATCTGCCTTTTTGTCATTTATAGTTTATCCGAAACATTTTGGCATTCGTTTTGTATAGGAATAGGCGGATCTTGAGAATGATCAGGATCAGGAATACGCACAAAATAACAATAAAAATAATAAGATATTCAGACTATGAGCAGTAAACAAGGTAACATCGGAGTAACATCGGAAAACATCTTTCCGATTATCAAGAAGTTCTTATACAGTGATCACGAAATCTTCCTTCGTGAACTTGTTTCTAATGCGGTAGACGCTACCCAGAAGTTAAAAACGCTTTCTTCCGTAGGCGAGTTTAAAGGCGAACTCGGCGATTTGACCGTACAGGTTAAGTTCGATGACAAAACGATCACGATCTCTGACCGGGGTATCGGTATGACGGCCGAGGAGATCGATAAGTACATCAACCAGATCGCTTTCTCTGGCGCCGAGGAGTTCGTTGAGAAATACAAGAACGACGCCGCTTCTATCATCGGTCACTTCGGTCTTGGTTTCTACTCCTCTTTCATGGTTTCCAAGAAAGTAGAGATCGTGACGAAATCGTACAAAGAAGGCGCTGTTCCCATGAAATGGAGCTGCGACGGTACGCCGGAATACTCCTTGGAGGAAACGACGAAAGAGGATCGCGGTACCGATATTATCCTGTATATCGACGACGAGAATAAAGATTTCTTGAACAAGGATAAGATCAATGGCTTATTGACAAAATACTGCCGTTTCTTACCGGTTCCTATTGCGTTCGGCAAGAAGCAAGAGTGGAAGGATGGCAAATATGTAGATACGGACGAAGATAACGTAATCAACGACACCAAACCGGCATGGGTTCGCAAACCGGCCGATATGACCGACGAGGATTACAAGAAGTTCTATCGTGACTTATATCCTATGACGGATGAGCCGTTGTTCTGGATTCACTTGAACGTAGACTATCCGTTCAACTTGACCGGTATCTTATATTTCCCTCGCATCAAGAGCAATATCGACTTGCATCGTAACAAGATCCAGTTATATTGCAACCAAGTATTCGTTACGGATTCCGTAGAGGGTATCGTTCCTGAGTTCTTGACATTATTGCATGGTGTATTGGATTCGCCGGATATCCCGTTGAACGTATCCCGTTCCTATTTGCAAAGCGATCAGAACGTGAAGAAGATCTCCAACCACATCACGAAGAAGGTGGCAGACCGCTTGGAAGAGATCTTCAAGAACGACCGCCCGCAGTTCGAGGAGAAATGGGATAGCTTGAAACTATTCATCCAATATGGTATGTTGACTGATGAGAAGTTCTACGACCGTGCGGTTAAGTTCGCCTTATTCAAGGATGTCGAAGGCAAATACTTCACTTTCGAGGAATACAAGAACTTAATCAAGGACAACCAGACAGACAAAGAGGGTAACTTAATCTATCTGTATACCACCAATAAAGACGAGCAATACAGCTATATACAAGCCGCAAAGGACAAAGGTTACAGCGTCTTGGAAATGGACGGACAATTGGATGTACACTTGATCGGACAATTGGAGCAGAAGTTCGAGAAGAGCCGCTTCGTTCGTGTGGATAGCGATACGATCGATAACCTGATCCGCAAGGAAGACTCGAATAAGGTAACCTTGAGCGAGGAGCAGAAAACGGCCATGCAGGAAGTATTCAAGAGTCAGATGCCGAAATTGAACAAGACCGAGTTCTACGTAACATTCGAGGCATTGGGCGAAAACGCGAACCCTGTCATGTTGACACAAAGCGAGTATATGCGAAGAATGCGTGAGATGTCCGCTATGCAACCGGGTATGTCTTTCTATGGCGAGATGCCGGATAGCTTCAACTTCGTATTGAATACGGATCATCCGTTGATCAAGAAAGTATTAACTGAAGAGGAGCAAGCTTGCGACGAGAAGTTAAAACCGATCCTTAGCGATATCAAAGGATGGGAGGCTCGTCAAGCCGACTTACGTGAGGCTCAAAGCAAAAAGATAGAAGATGAGATCACGGCGCAAGAGAAAGAGGATATGACCAACACCAACCATAAGCTGGATGAGCTTCGTGAGCAACGCAACCAAGTTCTCGCCGAGTACGCCGGTACGAACAAGACAGTTAGTCAGTTGATCGACCTTGCTTTGTTAGGAAACGGTATGCTGAAGGGAGAGGCCTTAAGCCAATTCATCAAACGTAGCGTAGAACTGATCGGATAAACCAATCCTCACATATATAAAAAACCGTTCCTTCTCGGGGGAACGGTTTTTTTAGTTTCAGCCCACGACATCCTCGACCACTTTCCGCAACCTATCCAAGTTCATCTCGCCGGATTGTCTCCACAAAGCCTCCCCTTTCCGTAGCAGGATAAAAGTAGGAATCGATTCCACCGTATACAAATCGGCAAGAGCGCTCTCCTCCTCGATATTGATTTGTACCACTTCTAATTTTCCTTTCTCCAATTCCTTGAACTCCTTCACGATCGGCATCATTTTCTGGCAATGAGGGCACCAATCCGCATAAAACTCAGCCATGACCAAAGCACCAGTCTCCATAACGGTCTTATTCCGCTCTTCCCTATTCAATTCTTTCTCTTTCATAACATCTTCTGTTTTAATTGTATTGATAACTCAACAATACGAAAAAACAAAATGTTTATGTTTCTAAAGAAATACTTCTTACATTTGGAGAAGAAAAACAGATTGGGTTCATATGAGGAAAATAACAGTTATCATAGCCTTATTCCTTGCTGCCATTCAGATTGTTTCCGCCCAGAAAGTAGGGTTGGTACTCAGTGGCGGCGGTGCCAAAGGAGCGGCACATATCGGAGTGATCAAGGCGCTGGAAGAAAATAATATACCGATCGATTACATTACCGGTACCTCCATCGGGGCGATTATCGGTAGTTTATACGCCATGGGATATTCCCCCGAGGAGATGCTGGAGCTGATGCTTTCCAAGGAGTTCTCCTATTGGCAAACAGGTACGGTGGAGGAGCAATATACCTATTATTTCAAGGAGCCTTACCCGACCCCGGAATTCGCGCATTTCTCCATCGATATGTCCGATTCCCTACAGATCAAGGCTAGCTTCTTACCGCAAAGCTTGATCAATCCCATACAGATGAATCAGGCGTTCATGGCCTTGTTCTCGCAGGCGACGGCAAAGGCGGGGTGGAATTTCGACAACCTGTTTGTCCCTTTCCGTTGCGTGGCCTCGGATATATATACTAAAAAGCCGATCATCTTTAAGAATGGGGATCTGGGAGACGCCGTACGTGCCTCCATGACTTTCCCGTTTTTCTTCCAGCCCATATGGAAAGACAGTATTCCTTTATTCGATGGAGGTATCTACGATAATTTCCCGGTAGGCCCGATGAAAGACGCGTTCCACCCGGATTTCATTTTCGGATCGACGGTATCGGGAGGGAATAAAAAGCCTTCGGAGAATCCTTATAACCAGATCGAGACCATGATCATGCAAAAGACCGATTACGAGGTACCGGAGGAAGATGGCATGATGATTAAATTCAGTTTTCCCACCGTCTCCTTATTGGATTTCCAGAAAGGTAAGGAGCTTATGGACATCGGGTATAAACGTACCCTTTCCATGATCGACTCCATCAAGCAACGGGTTCCCCGGGAAGTGCCTTTAAATGAGGTTACCGAAAGAAGAAAAGCCTATAAAGAGAACCTTCCCTCGCTGATCTTCCGCAATATTTACGTGACGGGCGTATCCGAGGCCCAGCGTAAATACATAGAGGCCCAATTACACAGGGATATCAATAACGAGTTCTCCATGGAAGAGTTCAAGCGGGCTTATTTCAAGATGCTGACCTATTCCAAGATTAGGGAAATCATGCCGCATGCCGTTTATAACCGGAAAGAGAAGAAATTCGATCTTTACCTGGACGTGAAGATGAAAGAAGAGATCACGGTTGGCTTCGGTGGAAACGTATCGTCTCATCAAGCGAATCAATTATACCTAGGATTGGGGTATCAATATCTGGGACGGTTCGCCGCCGACGTAAACTCGAACTTTCAAGTGGGTAACTCCTTTAGTGGTGTCATGTTGAGTGGCCGGATGTACCTGCAAACGCAAATCCCCACTTATTTAAATTGGCAAGGAGTCTTCTCGGACAAGAAATACACGGAAAGCCAATCCCTCTTTTATGAGGATATAGTGCCCGCCATGATTAAGCAGAAAGAACTGTACATGAAACTAAAATTAGGCTTCCCCTTCCTCAACCACGCGAAAGCGGAGATCGGGTTCGCCTACGGACGGTTGAACGATTTCTATTTGCAGAGCACCACGATACCTTTCCCGAACGCCTCTTTCGACCATAGCTGGTACGATTTATTCAGCGGCTCGTTAAGTATCGAGCAAAACTCACTCAACACCAAACAATACCCGATAAGCGGAAAACAGCAATTCCTAATCGCCCAATACGTAACCGGTACGGAGAAGTATACCCCATCCCCCACTTCCGCCACGACGGAAGCCCCGATTGGTCGCAAAGTGCATAGCTGGCTGCAACTGAAAGGGCGCTGGAACCAATACCAGACGCTGAGCAACCGTTTCAACTTAGGTTATTTGGCGGAAATGGTCATATCCAGCAAGAACCTCATGAATAACTATACGGCTAGCGTATTACAGGCCCCGGCGTTTACCCCGACACCCCATAGCGAGATTGTATTCAACGAGGCGTTCCGGGCGAACCAATATGTGGCTTTTGGGCTTTCCCCGATCTTGAAGTTAAGCAAGCTTCTGCACTTCCGGTTGGATATGTATGGCTTCGCTCCACTCTATGAAATACAAAAGACGGTGCCGGAAAACAACCCGTATGTCGGAATCCCGCATTATGGTAAGTTTTTGCACTCGTTTAATTATATGGGTGAAGCGGCGGTCGTATTGCAATTGCCATTCTTATGTATCAGTCTGTACGCCAACGGATACAGTTATCCGAAGGAGAATTTCAACTTTGGCTTAAACATTGGTTACCTGATCTTCAATCCAAAAATGTTAGATTAAATTCGCAAAAAAGTAGTCGAAACGTTTGCATATTTAAAACAAAAACGTACCTTTGCACTCGCAATCACGAAACAATGGCCGCGTAGCTCAACTGAATAGAGTAGCTGACTACGGATCAGCCGGTTACAGGTTTGAATCCTGTCGCGGTCACCATTCGAAGATAGCAATAGAATATATCTTGGCTCCTTAGCTCAACTGAATAGAGCATCTGACTACGGATCAGAAGGTTAAAGGTTTGAATCCTTTAGGAGTCACTTGAATATTCAAATTCATTTACAGATTGGCTCGCTAGCTCAACTGAATAGAGCATCTGACTACGGATCAGAAGGTTATAGGTTTGAATCCTATGCGAGTCACTTGAGAATCCTTATTTCATCCAGCGTCTTCGGAAGCAATGAAATAAGGATTTTTTCAATTTCTACCGGTCGTATCATTATTATTCATATATTCGCAGTTAATACAAAGAATATTTTATTTAAGATAAAAGGTAAACACTTGAAAGCACACTATAAAACTTCTATAGCCATAAGTCTAATCGTCATTATCGTATTAGTGATCTTACGTACTACTGTTACCGGACAAGATAGCATCAAATTCATCGACGATACCGATGATCAGCCAATCGATCAACAAAACAGCGACTCTATAGACCTTCGTTATTCCAATGAGTACCAAAGTTGGAAACAAACCTCGGACACGACTTTCCGCAGTTTGTTTAATGGGAACCAACAAGCTGATATCTTGGCCGAACATCCCGGAATGATGGTATTATGGGCAGGATACGCTTTCTCCAAAGATTATCTAAGTCCCAGAGGGCATATGTATTCCATAGAAGATCTATACAAAAGCCTGCGGACCGGCGCTCCCATGACCCCGACGAGTGGTCCCCAGCCTGCCGCATGCTGGGCATGTAAAAGTCCGGACATACCCCGCTTATTAACGACCACCAATGCCAAGACCTTATATAAGAAGAAATGGGCGGAGCTAGGCAACGAGATCGTGAATCCAATCGGATGCGCAGACTGCCATGAGCCGCAGAGCATGGGATTGCGCGTGACCCGCTCATTCTTGAAAAGTGCCTATAAGCGCAACGGATTACGTATAGAGGACGCAACCGAGCAAGAGATGCGATCTCTAGTATGCGCCCAATGCCACGCCGAATATTATTTCCAAGGAGAAGATCGTATACTAGCCTTACCTTGGGATCAAGGTTATACAGTAGAAAATATAGAAGCCTATTACGATAGCATAAACTTCACCGATTTCACCCATAAATTAAGCCGGGCACATTTGATAAAGGCGCAACATCCGGATTTCGAGTTATTCCAGATGGGCATTCACGGGCAAAGAGGCGTTTCCTGCAGAGAATGCCATATGCCTGCTGTCGGGGAAGATGAGAACCGGTACAACAACCATCATATCAAAAGCCCGTTGGCGATGATAGACCGTACTTGCCAAGCCTGCCACCGGGAAAGTGAGGAGACCTTACGCAAGGATGTTTATGAACGGCAAAACAAAGTCTACGCCATACGCATGCGTGTAGAGGAAGAATTGACAAAAGCCCATATAGAAGCGAAATTCGCTTGGGACAAAGGCGCTACGGAATCTCAAATGAAAAACGTATTAAAACTGCTCCGGCAGGCACAATGGCGTTGGGACTTCGCCGTGGCCTCACACGGGGCGGCTTTCCACGCGCCCCAAGAAGTCACACGTATCTTGGGCAGCGGACTCGATAAGTCTACCCAAGCCCGCATCCAGATCATGAAGGTCTTAGCGCAGCTAGGCTATACCCAAGACGTTCCGATGCCGGATATCTCCACGAAAGCGAAAGCCCAGCAATATATCGGCCTCGATATGGAAGCCGAGCAACAGGCCAAACAAAAGTTTTTAGAAACCGTCATCCCCCAATGGCAGGAAGAAGCGAGGGCCAATAAACGATTCATCGAAGGTAATTAAGTTCTTTCCTTCAGCTCCAACCCCGGGGTATAAGGTAGCGAGATCGTAAACTTACTACCTACACCAACCTCGGATTCAAGCGATATGCTTCCATGAAACGTATGAACGATACTCTGGCAGATCGCTAACCCCAAGCCTGTACCTTGGGCAAACTCATCTAGTTTCTGGAAACGCTCGAATACCTTTTCCTTTTTATCATCAGGAATGCCCTTACCCGTATCTTTCACGGAAATAAGGATCGATTTTCCATCTGCGCTAAGTTCGTATCCGATCTCGATATATCCCTTAGCGGTAAACTTCACCGCATTATTAATGAAATTGGTACAAACCTGCGTCAACCGGAAATGATCCGAACGGATGATAAGAGGTTCATGGGGAACCCTTATCTTTAACTCCACTCCCTCCGGCATCATCAATTGATGCGTATGGAAGATATCTCCCATCAGTTTACTCAGATCGAGGTTCTCATAAGAGAAAGACATGCTACCGGATTCTATGCGTGATAGATCCAAGATATCGTTGATCAGCTTAAGCAACAGGTCACTGTTTTTGGTAATCAGATCTATAAACTCCGCCTTTTCCTCCGGTTCCAAAGGCATATCCGAATTGAGCAATTGGGAGAAGCCTACGATCGCATTCAGAGGCGTACGTATCTCATGGCTCATATTCGCCAGAAAGACTAATTTCATCCGATCGGATTCCTCCGCTTTCTGGCGGGCGGCTATAAGGCTATTCTCCGTGTCTTTTATCCGCTGGATATTCAAGCATAAGCCACTTACCTCAACAGCTTCGTCACCGGAAACCGAATCTTTCTCATTCTTATTTTGGGCATAGCGAAATTCCCACCACTCATACCCCTTCTTATTAAAGTTACAACGACGTTGCGTCACTTTCCGGGAAAGAAAGCCACTATCCAGCAGATTCCGGTCTCGAAGGAAATTATCCAGTTCTTCAGGATGTATAGCATCCTGAAACTCCTCGATTTTCATCGGTACACAGGGCATACCTAAATAATGGTAGAATCTATTATCAAACTCGAATACCCCTTTGCTATACCGAAAAGCGAAAATGTTGCCGCTATCCAACGCAAAAGAAAGAAAAGTCTTCTCCCTTTTTAACTTCTCCTGCGCATCCTTCTTATGTAAAGCCTCCTGTATATATCGCTTTCTTTGGTAACTAAAAAGCAGAAGCAACATCACCACCAGAATAAAGCCGGCAGCCCATATATAATATTTATATTGAACGACAAACGGCATATTCGCAATAATAGCTCCTTCCGGCAATTTACTACTATCAATGCCCCAACGTTCTAACACACCGTAATCAAAAACATAAGCCTTGTTACTCCCTTCGATTTGCGGAAAATCGGACGGGGGCGTTCCTTTCAAGATAGAGACGACCCGGTTTACAGCCCCCTCTACCTCATCCTTAAAGACAGTGACATACCCGCCAACTACGCCATTCTGATTTCCGATCAACTCATTGATCACGGAGAAACATGGAAAGGCGCTGAGCCGCCCCAACGAGATTGTCATATAATCCCTCTTGGTTGCCAGATACGCTTTATTATAATAATTCTCGCCGAATCCCTTAATCAGGGCATTCGCCGATTTCGTACTGAGTGTGCTTATATACATCGTATCCGGCTTTATCTTAGGTATATCCGATATCGAAATCCCGTTCTTTCCGGATAAACGTACCCGATCCAAGGAATATATATTGTTCACGGCACAAATATCCTGAATCTGCGCATTCATGTCCGCCAGCATCATATTATCCTGAAAGGTATCGTCCGAGACTCTTATGACGATGCAATTACCAACAAGCCGCCGTATCAATTCTATATTCCTCTTATAATCCGGTTTATCATAAAAGCCCGTCATATTCGGATATTTCCGGATGATCGGGATATTGGGATAACTAACCCCCATAAACACGACCGGGATCGATTTAGCGAGGGGATGCCTGCTACTTATCAAAGCGTTTAAGGCTTGATCGTCATTGACCAGAATAATATCCGGGTTCCATGTCGATAACCCATTCAGTTTCTTGAATAATTTCTGTCGCTGTTGCTTCTCCGAATATTGCTCACAATCCAAATAAAAAGAATAGACACTCGCATGTATCCCCTTCTTCCGCAATTCACTCGACATGATTTCCTTCATCTTCTCATAGGCGGGAAAATGTTTTTCGTAAGATTGAATCACGAGTATACGCTTCTCCTCCGATAAGTCTGTAGAGGATTTACATGATATACAGGTAACAAAGAGAAATATGATAGATATTATTCCAAATAAGCGCTTAGCTGGCATATCGTTCCTTTAAGGTGTTTTCTATGACTTTACAAAACTAAAGATTTATTTCGTACATTTGAGCATATTTTTCACGAAATACAATCAAAACATCAAATACATGAAACAAGAAATCCAATTAAACGAACACAACAAGCAAGAGTATCCTCCTATGCACACGGCGGAACATATCTTAAACCAGACAATGGTGCGGATGTTCGGATGCCCCCGGTCTAAGAACGCACACATAGAGAGGAAGAAGTCTAAATGCGATTATCTATTGGCGGAGGAGCCTAGCGCAGAGGCCATGGCTGAGGTCGAGAAGAAGATAAACGAGGTGATCGACCGGCACCTACCCGTAACCATCGAGTTCATGCCAAAAGAAAAGGCCGGCGGTATCGTGGATTTAAGTAAATTGCCCGATGATGCCAGCGATACATTACGTATCGTACGCATAGGCGATTACGATGCCTGCGCATGTATCGGATCGCACGTGGCGAATACATCCGAGATCGGACATTTCAAGCTATTGAATTACGACTATGCCGACGGGAGATTACGGCTACGTTTCAAATTGGTATAAAATTTAAAGCAAGCGCAAACAGCCAAATGAAATATTTTGTGTAAGTTTGCAAGCGATTAAAAGAACATTTTAATACAGACATTAAATACAATAGTTATGCAAACAATTGACAATTTCAATTTTGCCGGCAAAAAGGCATTTGTAAGAGTTGACTTTAACGTTCCATTGGACGAAAACTTCAACATCACCGACGACACTCGTATGCGTGCCGCTCTTCCTACATTAAAGAAGATCTTAGCGGATGGTGGTAGCGTAATTATCGGTTCTCACCTAGGCCGTCCGAAAGGCGTTACTGAGAAGTTCTCCTTGAAACACATATTGAAACACCTTTCTGAGTTGTTAGGCGTAGATGTTCAGTTTGCAAACGACTGTATTGGCGAAGAAGCCGGCGCTAAGGCTGCCGCTTTGCAACCGGGCGAAGCTTTGTTGCTTGAGAACCTTCGTTTCTACGCTGAGGAAGAAGGCAAACCAAGAGGTTTGGCTGAAGACGCTTCCGACGAGGAGAAGAAGGCTGCCAAGAAAGCCGTTAAAGAAAGCCAGAAAGAGTTCACGAAGAGATTGGCTTCTTACGCTGACTGCTACGTAAACGACGCATTCGGTACTGCTCACCGTGCACACGCTTCTACAGCATTGATCGCTAAATATTTCGATGTAAACAACAAGATGTTCGGTTACCTGATGGAAAAAGAAGTGAAAGCCGTTGATAAAGTATTGAACGACATCAAACGTCCGTTCACTGCTATCATGGGTGGTTCTAAAGTTTCTTCTAAAATCGA
>ERZ772831.1941-NODE-1941-length-18218-cov-4.859440_pt1 | contig 18218 bp, 19 predicted proteins | sample MGYA00580858_ERZ772831 | MGnify/ENA primary metagenome ERZ772831 (study PRJEB29015, sample SAMEA2737694) | human gut metagenome | biome: human gut; feature: human-associated habitat; material: faeces | place: China | collected 2012 ... | reverse complement strand
TAGAGCAGGTAGGAGTCGCGCGGGCCGATGTTCGGATAAGTCAGGTCCTTGTGGATTTCCAGCGGTTTGGTGGTCACCCACTGGCCGTTCTCGTAATAACGACCGTTTTGGGTTATCTCACGAATGTTGATTTCAGGGTTGAAGTTGGTAGCGAAAGCCTTGTGGTGGTTGCCGGCATTGCAATCTACGATGTCCAGATACTGGATTTCATCGAAGTGATGCTTGGCGGCATAGGCCGTATAGACACCGCTCACGCCCGGGTCGAAGCCGCAACCGAGGATGGCGGTCAGGCCTGCTTCCTCGAAGCGCTGCTTGTAGGCCCATTGCCAGCTGTATTCGAAGTGGGCCACGTCCTTGGGCTCGTAGTTGGCCGTGTCCAAATAGTTGACACCCGTTTTCAGACAGGCTTCCATGATAGTCAGGTCCTGATAGGGCAGGGCAACGTTGATGACGATTTCGGGCTTGAAGCTATTGAAGAGCGCAACCAGTTCGTCCACATTGTCTGCATCTACCTGAGCGGTTTTGATATTGGGATTACCGATGGCTTTCACGACGGCGTCGCATTTCGACTTCGTGCGGCTGGCAATCATGATTTCGGTGAACACGTCCGGATTCTGAGCTACTTTGTGTGCAACGACGGTTCCTACACCGCCTGCACCGATAATTAGAACTTTACCCATTTTGTTTCTTATTAATAATGTGATTGATAAATATTCAAGTTGTTCTTTTCAGTTTTTTCGTCAGCAAATATACTGTTTAATTCTTAGATATACATTATAATAGCGTCAAATACTTTGGCTTTTTGGATGTGATTGCTGAACAAAATGTTGGCAGAGCTGTTATTTTGTTCTATATTTGCGGTTGATAATTTAACTTAAACTACAGGACAATGAAGAAAATTTGTGTTTATCTAAGTATGGTGGCCGTTGTGGCGGCCATGTCATCGTGCGCTTCGACAAAGAATCTTGCGCAGGTTTCCGACCTTGGAGGTGAATGGAACATCATCGAAATCAACGGAACGGCCGTTGTGCCAGCACCTGGCCAAAGCTTTCCTTATGTAGCCTTTGAGACAAATACAGGGCGCGTCTATGGCAATAGCGGTTGCAATCGTCTGATGGGAAGTTTTGATACCAACGCCAAGCCTGGCGAGTTGACGCTTGGACAAGTGGGAAGCACCCGCATGATGTGTCCCGACATGACGTTGGAAAAGAACGTACTTTCGGCTTTGTCACAAGTGAAGAAGTATACAAAGCTTGCTGATGGACAACTTGCCTTGTGTGGCAAATCGTTGAAACGCCCCATTTTGGTTTTGAAGCCAAGAAAGCCAGATGTTTCGGTTACCGATTTGGGAGGTCGCTGGAAAATCACACAAGCTGGAGGTGAAGCCATCCCCGACGGTATGGAGAAGCAACCTTTCCTGGAGCTGAACGTTGCTGAGAAGAAAGTGCATGGCAATGCGGGTTGCAACGTCATCAACGGTGCTTTTGTGACCGATGAGAACAACGCGTCGGCCATTTCTTTCCCCAACCTGATCAGTACGATGATGGCATGCCCCGACATGGAGGTCGAAGGACGTGTCACGAAGGCTTTGTCCGAAGTGAAAACTTTTGCACGTCTGGCCGAGGGTGGTATCGGTTTCTATAATGCCGCCGGCGAACTGATATTGGTATTGGTGAAGGAGTAACCTGATACGGATTATATTTATAGGTGCCGCCTTTGGGCAGGATGTGGAATCCTTCCGAAGGCGGCTTTCTTTTTCGGTTTGAAGAAAGCATTGCTTTCCTTGGCGGAAACGGCCGTTTTCTTTCGAGGAAAACGATGCTTTCCTTTGAAGAACTGGATGCGAGGTGGCAGGCATCGTTTGTCAGTCTTGGAGGAAGATGGGGCTGTGTTGTTGTCTTTTTCGTCAGTTTATGAGGTGGATTTCTGCCAAAGTGGCAGAGCTTGTCAGCGTTTTGCCATTAAAAGAAGGTCGTTTGGCATTTGGCACGGCGTTTGTCCTTTTAGAAGCGTCTGCCGACGAGGCGGACAGAAATAAACTGAATAATAACAAATAAAATAATAACGATCATGGGAAAAATTATTGGTATTGACTTAGGAACTACAAACTCTTGTGTTGCCGTATTCGAAGGTAACGAACCTGTAGTAATTGCCAACAGCGAAGGCAAGCGTACAACTCCTTCTGTAGTGGCATTTGTAGATGGTGGCGAGCGTAAGGTTGGTGACCCTGCCAAGCGTCAGGCCATCACGAACCCGAAACGTACGGTATATTCTATCAAGCGTTTCATGGGTGAAAACTGGTCGCAGGTGCAGAAAGAAATCTCTCGTGTACCCTATCCGGTAGTGAACGACAACAACATGCCGCGTGTTGACATCGACGGACGTCACTATACTCCGCAGGAAATCTCAGCCATGATTCTTCAGAAAATGAAGAAGACGGCCGAAGACTATCTGGGACAAGAGGTTACAGAAGCCGTTATTACCGTTCCGGCTTACTTCTCCGACTCTCAGCGTCAGGCTACGAAAGAAGCTGGTCAGATTGCCGGTCTGGACGTAAAACGTATCGTAAACGAGCCGACGGCTGCCGCATTGGCTTATGGTGTAGACAAGGCTAACAAGGATATGAAGATCGCCGTATTCGACCTTGGTGGTGGTACGTTCGATATCTCTATCTTGGAATTCGGTGGCGGTGTGTTCGAAGTATTGTCAACCAACGGTGATACTCACCTGGGTGGTGATGACTTCGACCAGGTAATCATCGACTGGCTGGTACAGGAGTTCAAGAACGACGAAGGTGCCGACCTGACTCAAGACCCGATGGCTATGCAACGTTTGAAGGAAGCAGCCGAGAAGGCCAAGATCGAGTTGTCTTCTTCTACTTCTACCGAAATCAACCTGCCGTACATCATGCCGGTGGCTGGTGTGCCCAAGCACTTGGTTAAGACATTGACTCGTGCTAAGTTCGAAGCTCTGGCACATGGTTTGATTCAGGCTTGCTTGGAGCCTTGTAAGAAGGCTATGAGCGATGCTGGCTTGAGCAACTCAGATATCGATGAAGTCATCCTCGTAGGTGGTTCTTCACGTATACCGGCCGTTCAGAAGTTAGTTGAGGACTTCTTCGGCAAAGTTCCTTCCAAGGGTGTGAACCCCGATGAGGTAGTAGCCGTAGGTGCTGCCGTACAAGGTGCCGTATTGAACAAAGAGGCTGGTGTGGGCGACATCGTATTGCTCGACGTTACTCCGTTGACCTTGGGTATCGAAACCTTGGGTGGCGTAATGACGAAGCTGATCGAAGCCAACACGACTATCCCTTGCAAGAAGAGCGAAACCTTCTCTACCGCCGCCGATAACCAGACGGAAGTGACCATCCACGTATTGCAAGGTGAGCGTCCTATGGCAGCTCAGAACAAGTCAATCGGTCAGTTCAACCTGACAGGTATCGCTCCTGCTCGTCGTGGTGTTCCTCAGATCGAGGTAACTTTCGATATCGATGCCAACGGTATCTTGAAGGTATCTGCCAAGGATAAGGCTACAGGCAAGGAACAGGCTATCCGTATCGAAGCTTCCAGCGGCTTGAGCAAAGAAGAAATCGAACGTATGAAGGCTGAAGCCGAAGCCAATGCCGAAGCCGACAAGAAGGAAAAGGAACGTATCGACAAGCTGAACCAGGCCGACTCCATGATTTTCACGACTGAAAATCAATTGAAGGAACTGGGTGATAAACTCCCTGCCGACAAGAAGGCTCCGATCGAGGCTGCTCTCCAGAAGCTGAAAGATGCTCACAAGGCACAAGACTTGGCTGCTATCGATAGCGCTATGGCCGAACTGAATACAGCTTTCCAGGCTGCCAGCGCTGAGATGTATGCACAAACAGGTGCTCAAGGTGGTGCACAAGGTGCCGGTTTCCAAGGTGGTGCTAACGCTGGACAAGGAAATACTCAGAATAATAGCAAACAGGGCGATAATGTTCAGGATGCTGATTTTGAGGAAGTTAAATAACTCTGATAACTGATTTTGAATCATAAGTAAAGAGGGATGTACTTTTACAAGGTGCATCCCTTTTGCGTTTATAGAGGTTTATGAAAGGATTGCGCCTTTTTCTTTATAATGGGTGTTTGTTTAGGATATATTGTGTATCTTTGTTTGGTAAATAGCAGAGTAGTATGCCTATTATTGAAATTTCTTCTCTTCAGCATCCTGGTGTCGAAATATTTGGCGCTTTGACCGAAGCCCAGTTGCGCAATCGCTTGGAACCAGACAAGGGTATCTTTATAGCTGAAAGTCCTAAAGTGATTCGTGTTGCTTTGGATGCGGGTTATGAACCGTTGGCGCTTTTGTGTGAACGGAAGCATATAACGGGAGATGCGGTTGATATCGTTACCCGTTGTTCAGAGATTCCTATTTATACAGGTGAACGCGATTTGTTGGCCGAATTGACGGGCTATACCTTGACGCGTGGTGTACTTTGTGCCATGCGGCGTCCTGTTCCTCGAAGTGTGGAGGATGTGTGCAGGCATGCACATCGTGTGGTGGTCATAAATGGAGTAGTGGATACGACTAATATCGGCGCTATTTTTCGTTCGGCGGCAGCCTTGGGTATTGATGGGGTATTATTGACGCGCAATTCTTGTGATCCTTTGAATCGTAGGGCTGTACGCGTGTCGATGGGATCAGTGTTTCTTGTGCCTTGGACTTGGTTGGATGGTTCGCTCGAAGAGTTGAGCCGTATGGGTTTTCGTACGGCGGCCATGGCCTTGACGGATCAGTCGGTGCCGTTGGATTATCCTGCCTTGAAGGCCGAGTCGCGATTGGCTATCGTCATGGGGACCGAAGGGGATGGCTTGCCGATGGAAACGATTGCCGAAGCAGACTACGTGGTACGCATACCGATGGCACATGGAGTGGATTCGCTCAATGTAGCGGCCGCTTCGGCGGTTGCCTTTTGGGAATTGAGATATAAAGATTGATTGTTGGATTTTGGGAATACGGATATGAGTAAAATCACCGTTATGCGTAAAGCTTGTTACAAGGATTTGATGGAGCGTTATGAAAACCCGCTGGAGCATGCCTGCGATGTGGAAGAAGGACAAGTCTTCATAGCCAATGGTTGGGAAAAGCCGAAAGGGCTTTGTGAGAGCGCTTGGCAAAGCATGTCGCCTTTTGTAATGGCTTTGGCATATGGGGCAACAGATCTGTATGACGGATGGATGAAGAACAAGCGTTCGGCCATGATTTCGTGTAACGACGGCTTTCGCCCCGTTAGTTTCCTGATAGAAGTCGTGGAGGAAGAAAATGGAAAGAATGAAGAACCTGAAAATTGAAATAAAATGTTAGCATATACGTACGTGGAGCGTGGGCGATTTGCCTTGCTAGAGAAACCAATACCCACGCTGAAAGATTCGCATGACGCCTTGGTGCGCGTCACGCTTGGGAGCATCTGTACCAGCGATTTGCATATCAAACATGGAAGTGTGCCTCGTGCCGTGCTAGGCATTACCGTTGGGCACGAGATGGTAGGAATAGTCGAGCAGGTAGGAACGGATGTGCATAGCGTTAAGCCTGGCGATCGGGTGACGGTTAATGTCGAAACCTTCTGTGGCGAATGCTTTTTTTGCCAGCATGGCTATGTGAACAATTGTGAAGACCCTGATGGAGGATGGGCATTGGGTTGTCGTATCGATGGAGGACAAGCTGAATATGTCCGTGTGCCTCATGCCGATCAGGGGTTGAATCGTATTCCTGAGGGGGTGACCGATGAGCAGGCCCTGTTCGTGGGCGACATTTTGGCTACGGGCTTTTGGGCGGCGCGCATTTCGGAAATAAAGCCAGAAGATACGGTACTTATCATAGGCGCAGGCCCTACGGGCATTTGTACCTTGCTTTGTGCTCGTCTGAAGCATCCTCAACGTATCATTGTATGCGAAAAGTCGGCTGAGCGAGCTCGCTTCCTGCGTATGCATTATCCTGAGGTTCAGGTTGTTTCTCCTGAAGAGTGTAAGACGTATGTTCAGGCGAATAGCGCACATGGCGGGGCAGATGTGGTTATTGAAGTGGCAGGTGCCGATGACACCTTCCGACTGGCATGGGAGTGTGCTCGTCCGAACGCGATTGTTACCGTAGTGGCCCTTTATGACCGTCCGCAAGTTCTTCCCTTGCCCGACATGTATGGCAAGAACCTTACGTTTAAGACGGGCGGTGTGGATGGATGCGATTGTGAAGAGATTCTTCGTCTGATTGCCGAAGGCCAGATTGATACTACGCCGCTTATAACTCACCGTTTCCCTCTTTCGGAGATTGAAAAGGCTTATCACGTGTTCGAGAATCGGCTGGATGGAGTTATCAAGGTGGCGGTGATCGGAAAGTTGGGTTGATAAAAAAGTGTGGAAAATGGAAGAAGGGTGAACCTCGGACGTAAAAAGTCAAAAACTCAAAAACTCTGTTTTCGCTTTTGTACTTCCCTCGCTTTGCACTATCTTTGCACCCATGATTCAGTTGGAGACCATATTCAATATCTTGTGGAAGGGCTTTATTATCGGCGTCATTGTGTCGGCGCCGCTGGGCCCTGTGGGTGTATTATGCATCCAGCGTACGTTGAATAAGGGCCGTTGGTATGGTTTCGTCACGGGCATTGGTGCCGCGATGAGCGATATCTTTTATGCCCTCCTGACGGGCTATGGCATGAGCTTTGTGTTCGATTATGTCAATAAGAACATTTTTTACCTTCAGCTCTTCGGTAGTGTCTTGCTTCTGGCTTTTGGTATCTATACTTTCCGAAGCAATCCTGTGCATTCACTTCGCCCTGTATCTACCAGTAAAGGTACGTATTTGCATAATTTCATTACGGCGTTTTTTGTTACGCTTTCCAACCCGCTTATCATTCTGCTTTTTATCGGACTTTTCGCCCGCTTTGCGTTCATTAGTCCGGGCGTACTCCTGTTCGAGGCCGTCACGGGCTATCTGGCCATTGCTTTGGGAGCCCTTTCGTGGTGGTTCGGCATCACTTATTTTGTCAACAAAGTGCGCGCTCGCTTCAACCTGCGCGGCATTTGGATATTGAATCGTGTGATTGGTAGCATTGTGGCCATCGTGTCGATACTGGGCCTGGTGTTCACTTTGATGGGAGAATCCTTGTATTAGTTGTCAACAGAAATGATAATCGCTAAAAAACTAAAAGAACAGAACATTGCCGAATATTTGATATACATGTGGCAGGTGGAAGACCTGATACGTGCCAACGGGTGCGACATCGACCGCCTGCGCGAGCAGGTCATCGATCGTTATCCTGAAGACCAACGTCCGGCACTCGAAGAATGGTATGCCAACCTGTGCGACATGATGCGTGCCGAAGGCGTGGTGGAGAAGGGACATCTTCAGATCAACCGCAACGTCATCCAGAACCTCACCGAGCTACACGGCGCCCTGCTGGCCTCCACGAAGTATCCTTTCTACAACGCGGCCTACTTCAAGGCGCTGCCTTTCATCGTGGAGCTTCGCCAACGCAATGGTCACAAAGACGAGCCCGAGCTGGAGACCTGCTTCGAAGCCCTCTATGGCGTCTTGCTCCTGCGTTTGCAGAAGAAGGAGATCAGCGAGGGGACGGCCAAGGCGATGGAGGCCGTGAGTGCTTTCGTCTCGATGCTGGCCAACTATTACGACAAGGACAAAAAGGGAGAACTCAAATTGGACGACTGATATGAACATTCTGATAACCGGCGCCAACGGTCAACTTGGCAATGAGATGCGCGTGCTCTCCGCCGCCCATCCGCAACACACTTATTTCTTTACCGACGTGCAGGAGTTGGACATTTGCGATGCCGACGCCGTGCGTGCCTTCATCGCCGACCGTCGGGTGGATGTGGTCGTGAATTGCGCCGCCTACACGGCCGTGGACAAGGCCGAGGACAATCCTGAGCTTTGCGATCGTCTGAACCACCTGGCGCCCGGCTACCTGGCCGAAGCCGCCGAAGCCATGGGGGCCGCTCTCATCCAGGTGTCTACCGACTACGTGTTCGACGGCACGGCCCACGTGCCCTATCGCGAGAACGATACGCCCTGTCCCAACTCCGTCTATGGCCGCACCAAGCTGGCGGGCGAAGAGGTTGTGATGCAGAAGTGTAGCCGTGCCATGATTGTACGAACCGCTTGGCTCTACTCTACTTTTGGCAACAACTTCGTGAAGACCATGCTCCGCTTGGGGCGCGAGCGCGAGTCGCTGGGCGTGGTGTTCGACCAGATAGGTACGCCTACCTATGCGGCCGACCTGGCACAGGCCATCTTTGCCGCCATCGAGCAGGGCATTGTGCCCGGCATCTATCACTTTAGCGATGAAGGCGTCTGCTCGTGGTACGACTTCACTATGGCCATTCATCGTCTGGCGGGCATCACCACGTGTCGCGTCAGCCCCTTGCACACGGACGAATATCCGGCCAAGGCACCCCGTCCGCATTACTCCGTGCTCGACAAGACGCGCATCAAGCAAACCTATGGCATCGACATCCCTCATTGGGAGGCATCGCTGGCCGAGTGCTTGGAGAAATTGAAAATTGAAAGTTGAAAATTGAAAAATGTAATCCATACCTGAAAAAGAAAATATATGGCAACAAATCAGGAAATCGAAAGAAGACGAACGTTTGCGATCATCGCGCACCCCGATGCCGGTAAGACCTCGCTCACCGAGAAGCTCCTGCTCTTCGGCGGACAGATACAGGTGGCCGGCGCCGTCAAGAGCAACAAAATCAAGAAAACCGCCACGTCCGACTGGATGGACATCGAGAAGCAGCGCGGTATCTCCGTCACCACCTCGGTCATGGAGTTCGACTATAAGGACTACAAGGTCAACATCCTTGATACCCCTGGTCACCAGGACTTTGCCGAAGACACCTACCGCACGCTGACCGCCGTGGATAGCGTCATCATCGTGGTGGACGGCGCCAAGGGTGTGGAGACGCAGACACGCAAGCTCATGGAAGTGTGCCGCATGCGCAACACCCCCGTCATCATCTTCGTCAACAAGATGGACCGCGAGGCCAAGGACCCCTTCGACCTGCTGGACGAGCTCGAGGAAGAGCTCCACATCCACGTGCGTCCCCTGACGTGGCCCATCGAGAGCGGCGTCCGCTTCAAGGGCGTCTACAACATCTACGAGCAGAACCTCAACCTCTTCCAAGCCTCCAAACAGGTGGTGACCGAGAAGGTGGCCGTAGACATCCACACAGAGGAACTGGACCAGCGTATCGGTGCCGACCTGGCCGACCGCCTGCGTAGCGAGTTGGAACTCATCGAGGGCGTCTATCCCGAGTTCAATGTTGACGACTACCTCAAGGCCGAGGTGGCTCCCGTGTTCTTCGGTTCGGCGCTGAACAACTTCGGCGTCGAGGAGCTTCTGAACTGCTTCGTCGAGATAGCCCCCAGCCCCCGTCCCGTCAAGGCCGAGGAACGCGACGTACAACCCGACGAGCCCAAGTTCACCGGCTTCATCTTCAAGATTACGGCCAACATCGACCCCAACCACCGCTCGTGTATCGCCTTCTGCAAGGTATGTTCGGGCAAGTTCTCGCGCAACACGCCCTACTACCACGTGCGCCACGACAAGGTGATGCGCTTCTCCAGCCCCACCCAGTTCATGGCCCAGCGCAAGACCACCGTCGACGAGGCCTGGGCGGGCGACATCATCGGCTTGCCGGACAACGGCACCTTCAAGATAGGCGACACGCTGACCGAGGGCGAGAAGCTCCACTTCCGCGGCCTGCCCAGCTTCTCGCCGGAGATGTTCAAGTACATCGAGAACGCCGACCCCATGAAGCAGAAGCAGCTGGCCAAGGGTATCGACCAGCTGATGGACGAAGGTGTGGCCCAGCTCTTCGTCAACCAGTTCAACGGGCGCAAGATTATCGGCACCGTGGGCCAGCTCCAGTTCGAGGTCATCCAGTACCGCCTGGAGAACGAGTACAACGCCAAGTGCCGCTGGGAACCCGTGAGCCTCTACAAGGCCTGCTGGATCGAGAGCGACGACCCTGCCGAGCTCGAAGCCTTCAAGAAGCGCAAGTACCAGTACATGGCCAAGGACCGCGAGGGGCGCGACGTCTTCCTGGCCGACTCGGGCTACGTGCTCCAGATGGCGCAGATGGACTTCAAGCACATCAAGTTCCACTTCACGAGCGAGTTCTGACGCCGTCGGCGGAGATAGGACAGATACAGAAGGCCTGTTTTGCTTGGATTATCTGAGCAGGAGGTCTTGCTTTTGCGAGGGGATGTTCGGCAAAATCTTTTTGAAATGGTCGAGCATCCTCTCGCGCGATTTTTGTGGTGTGCGGTCGGGGTGGCAAGCCTCGCGTCCGAAGAGCGCTTCGGGCGTAGTGAGCAGAGACCATCCCCAGCCATATTCCCGTCCGTGACGGTCGTGTGGATAGACGAAATCTTCCGTCACGATATAGCCGCCCATCTCCAGTCGCGTCAGGTAGGCGTCGAAGCGGCTCCGCATCTTCGGCCCTGTGAAGCCACAGGCCGCCCGCAGGTCGCGGGTGATGAGGCTCCCTTCGGTCCGCAGGATGTCGAGGATGCTTTCTTCGATGCTTCCTTCTTCGGGGCGGGGGCTGACGCTCCGGCGATAGTTGCAGAAGTCCGGCCACCATTCGCGGCTGATAAAGGCCGCCTTGTTTTGGAAGAACTTGCCGTAGGCGCATCCGCTCTCCTGAAGGATGGCGCCCTTCCACGTCCAGAGGGGCCATTCCCATCCGCCGTCGGGCAGGCGGGTGTATTGGCAATCTTCGTCCGTCACTTCTTCGGCCGACCAGCCTTCGACGCCCATGCTGAGCAGGGGCAGGAAGCCTATTTCGTTGATGTAGTCTATCAGTTCGGGGCAGGAATGTAAGCGTTCTTTTCTCATTTTCTCGAGTTCTCCATTGGTTTTCTGCTACGGAGGGATGCGATGCATTCCCCCCGTTAGCTTCTTCAAAGTTATAAGTTAATTTCATCTTTTGCCATGTTGGTGCGGAAAATTTTTGAGTGTGTGCACTTGAAGCGTACGCCCTCAGCCGAGGCTGATCCACACCCCTTCGCCCAGCGGGCGGGAGGCCAGTCGGCGCACGAGGCGATGTTCCCAGAGGCGCGAGTCGAGCACCTTGCCGGGCTTCACGCGCAGGCCCACGAGGATGCATCCCTCCGTGTCGTCGGGCGTGTTGCCGGCATGGATGCGGATGCCCTCGAACTGGGGCACGTGGAGCAGCAGGGGCAGCCATTTTTTTAACTTGGGGCTCCAAGTGACCGCCACGGGGTAGCGTCCGTCGGGGATGGCCGTGCGGCCTACTATCTTGTGGCCGGGCCTGCCTGGACCCAAGTCGCGCCACGTAGGCTCCAGCGTGTCGCAAAAGTGTTCGCCGTCTATCTCGAGGCGGCCCATGGTATAGTCTTTAGTCTTTTCGGTTCGTGTCAAGGTCAATTCCATCGCTTCTGTATTTTAGTTTTCGGTAATTGTGATTTGTGATAATTGTGATGTATCCGCGCACCTTCCATTGGCTCAGCATGTGGCTGGTGCCTTTGGCGTCGAGCCCCGCTTCCTGACGCACGCGCACGGCCTGGTCGAAGCTGAAGTCGTCGGGCAGGAGGGTCAGCAAGTTGCGACGTCCGGGCTTGTGAGGGTCGGGTGCGGGCATGTTCATGGCGGCCTCGATGGCGTCGCCGAAGAACTCCATCTTGCAAGCCAGGTCGTACTGGAGCGACCAGCGGATGAAGTCCTCGAAGGTCTTGTCCCAACGGCAACCGTTCGCCACGTAGAGCACGCACGCCTTCAGGTAAGCGATGACGTTGGCACGAAACGACAGGTTTTCGTACACACGGCTCTGCGAGAGGCGGGCGAAGTCGGCACACTCTTCCTTGAGCTTTTGGGCGAGCTTATAGGCCTGCGGACAATCTATCAAGCCCTGCGCCTTGACGAGGTTCTCGATGTAGGGGCGAAGCTCCTCGTCGAAGGCGGCGTCATACGTGCCATAGACGGGCATGTCCGCGCCGATTTCGCGCTCGGGGATGGTGCAGAAGTTGATGCGCGAGACGGGTCCGTCTGTCAAGACTTTTGAGAAGTACCGCCGCCCTTTCTGGATGGTGGTCGAGGCATTCCAGTTGAAGCGGATGGTCACCTTCTCCGTCACGCTTTGCGCTCCCACACGCGTCTGCCCGTAGCGGTTGCCGGGGTCGAAGGCCAGGCACATGATTTGGAATTGCTGGCCGCCCCGTCCGCTTCCACGAAGGGCGTCGAACTGGTCGATTTCGTTCAGCTTCGTATAAAGAAAATGTCCGTCCGCCTCGGCCATGCGCATCACGAAGGCGGGGTTCGTCATGTCCGCGTCGATTTCCTGAATAATCAAGCCCTCAGGGCGCTGGCGCTTGTCCTTGTTCGCTCCCTTCGAGGTCACTTCGTTCTTCCACTCCCGCTCACGTCGGAGGTTGTCCTCGTCGCGTCGGCGGATGTCGGCCATGATGCGGTTGATGGGCTCCGAAATACAGTCCTTGCCCGCGCCTGTGCCTGCCATCAGCACGTTCATCAAGGTGGCTTCGTGCTCCACGTTGTCGATGTATTTAAACCTTACGCGATGCAGGTGCGCACCCAGCGCGGGAAAGACGGCATGTGCCACGGCTGGTTTATAAACATCGGGCGTACGGCTCACGAGGAGCTTTATCAGGGCGGGAAGGCGCTTGGGTAATGAAGAATGTCGGCTTCGCCTCCGAATGAAGAATTTTCATCATCCGCAGGCATTTTTTCATTCTCCATTTTCCCTTCTCCATTATTCAGTGCTTGTCGCATCATCTTCGGCATCGCGTACCACTTGGCCGAGCAGGCGGAGTGTATCAGCCCCTTCATCTCCTCCTCGGACAGGCCGTAGCGGGGCATCACTTGCAGGAGCAGCGCCTCGTCGTTGTCCGCAATATAGCGCAGGTGCGAGGCCAGGCGATGGAGCTTGTCGTTGCGCTCGCCCTGCACGGGTTCGCCACCCGCCAACTTGAACCATTGTTGAATAATCTGACTATATGGTATCCCCTTAAATGTAGGGACGCACCACGGTGCGTCCGCCTGGGGTGTATCGGCGGGGGCGTCATCGGACGCTTGGGACGTATCGTTGGCATGAGCATCGTCGTCGGACGCACCATGGTGCGTCCCTACGGGGGGAACGGCGGGGGCAAAAAGCCTCTCTTCGTCCAGGTAGAGCACATACTCGTGCGGCACGAGAAAAGAGCAGCGTGCCAGGTCCTTCACCGCCCCGTCGTAGGCGGCGTCGCCCAGGCGGGCGGACATCCAGCGCTGGGCCTCGTCGGGCGCCATGCCGGCGCGGGGGATGACGAACAGCAGGCGCAGGCCCTCGGTGCTGGGCGTGACGTGTGCCAGGACGATGCCCAGCTCGGCCTCACGTCCACGCACTTTCTCGTCGTAGTAGCCGCGCGGATCGGGGATGTGGTCCACGTCGTACATTGACAGGCCGCTGGCGACGGCTTCGGCGTTCGTCCGCCGGCCACTCCGGAAAGTAGCGTGCGGGGTGATGACGGGGAGCATCTTCTTGCGTGCGGCTTTCAGGGTTTCGAAGTCGTCTTTCGACATTTCGCCCCGGCGCACGGCCTCGAGGGCGTCTTCTATCTCGGCGCAGACACGGGCCACGAGGGGCGAGTCCAGTGCCTGGCGGAGCAGCTCGGGGGTGCATTCGCGCACCACCCGGCTCTTTACGTTATTGCTTATTCCGAATTTCATTGCTTTAATGGATAATTGAGAATGGATAATGGATAATTACTCAGAGCCTCGCATCGAACACGTGGTCCACAAAGTCGCTCGCCTGCCGGCTCTCGTCCATGAGGATGTCTGCCGGCGTGATGCCCGTCTCGTCCAGGGCGATGTTCAAAGCGAGCCGCACCCGTTTGGGGCCCACGCTGGCCCGTCCGTGGCGCAGGCGGATGTACTTGTAGTCACCGTTGCCGTTCGAAGTGTGGCGCACATGTTCGTTGAAGTTTCCCTCGTTGGGGCTTACCAGGCCGATAGTGCCCTGCAGACGGCTGCCCGATGCGAGAAGGCGCTCGTAGGTCTTGTCGCTAAGTTGTAATTGGATAATCATAGTCGTGTCAAAAAAAGTTTTAATGTTGTGAATAGGGTTTACTAATTGAAAATCGTCTTTTGGGGTTTTAATGGTTGGAAGCCCCAATACGGAAAGCTCCCACAATCACGAGGGGGGGAAGGGGTTGTTTTCCTCGTGATTGCAGGAGCAAAGTTAGTGTATCGGAATGAGATTTACCTGGTACGTACCTGGTACGCGTACCTGGTACGGTTGTCTGTAACAATCTGATTTACAGACGCGTTTGCGATATCGTTTTTGGGGAAGCTATTCCTCCAGCGCCCTGTTCACCCGCTGGATGAAGGCGTTCGAGCGGGGTTGGTCCATCCCCTTGTTGTAGGCCGAGCGGAGGTTCTCCGGCTTCATGCCCCACAGGCGGCCGAAGGTCTGCCACAGGTTGTCCACGCCCAGCCGGTCGGCCAGCAGAGAGGCCAGCACGCCCTTCTCGGCGTTCGAGAGCGAGAGCGGCTGCCAGTTGGCGTCCACGAGGCCGGCGTCCACAAGGCGGGCCAGCAAGGCTTCGGCGCGGGGCGTGCGTAGCGCGTCGGACAGAGCATCCTCGGCCGCGCGTGCGGCAGGCGCAGGCTGGGCGTCGGCCGAGGGCTGGCTGATGGTTTGGATGGTGGCGTTCGGCATCGAGCAGTTCTGGAACGTGATGCCGTAGTAGTTGTGTACGATGGTCGGTGTCGGTTCTTTGGTTTCCATAGTGTCCTCCTTTCGTGTTTGTTGTCAGATTATTTGGGGTCCAGTTTGTGCTCCGTCGGCGCGGGGTTGAAGCGCGCGTCAGGCAGGTGGCTTCCGCTCACGTGGAGCGAGCCGGGGTAGTAGTTGTGTTGCGCCACGACGGTCGGCGTCGTCGTACCGGCGGCCTGCTGTACGAACTCGGCGCATTCGCCGTATAGGTGGCCGATGGCGGTCCTCAGGCGCTCGTTCTCCCGCTCGAGGGCGGTCAGGCGGTCGGTCAGGCACACGAGGCTGTCCTTGTGGCGTTCGTGGTCGGCCTCCAGCCGGGCGTTCCGTTCCTCCAGCTCGCGGCATCGCTTCAGCCTCCTGGCGGCCAGCGTTCGGGCCTCGTCGCGCTCCCTCCGATACGTGTCGCACCGCGCCTTCACCTCGTCCAGCTTCTTGCGTAGGTCCATGAAAATGTCTTTCATCATCTCGTCTGTTTCGTCTTCGAAAGGCGCCTCAATCTCCCGATTGCTCCCTTTCGTTTCGGTTAACATCTCTGTTGTTGTGTCGTTAAAGAAAAAATACATAACCATACATTTTTTACCAAAACCTTCGTTGGCTTTGGATTTGCGAATGTAGCATAATTCTTCCAATCGGAAAAGAAAATGGCAGAGAAGTTATCAACAGGTCGCTCCGTATATCTCTGCGCCCGCTGCCCGCTCGTCCGACGTCACAATGATCACAAATCACAAATCACAATTACCCGAATCGGATAGTGCGTAAGTCTGAGAGGAGAAAGTGTTAAATATTTTAATATTATATATATTATATAATATATAATATATATAATATTATTTTTCGCTCCCGCTCCTTTCGGCCGGTTGAAAACTCATTTTCGATAATTGTGATTTGTGATTTGTGATTTGTGATGTGTGACGCCTCGTCTTCCCCGTCGGCCGCCCGTTGCGTGAGTCCTCCTGCCAACTGCCCTTCGCCGCCTCCGTCCAGGGGGCAGCCAGTCGGGGCAGGAGCCTTCGGGCGACTTCCGCGAAGGAAGTCTTTCGCCGTTAACATATTTTTAGAGGTTACACCCCTCCCGATTTTGGCTTTCCGTCCCCTTGGCGATATCTTTGCATCGGGAAAGGGGAGACAAAGTCTCGGGGAAACAGCGATAACACAACGAAATGTTTAACACACAAAACTTTTGACAACTATGGCATTCTACAAGAAACAGCACAACGAAAAGTACGGCGTGTGGTATCCCACCGCCATCACCGTGGGCCAGCCGGTAGCCACGAAGAAAGTGGCCCAGCGCCTTTCGGCCATGTGTACCGTGACCTACGCCGACGTCATGGCCGTTCTGGGCGAGCTGCCGGGCGTCATGGCCGAGCTCATGTCGCAGGGCCGTTCGGTCCGTCTGGACGGACTGGGCACGTTCCGCTACACCCTTGCCACGAAGGGCGTGACGAACGAAGACGAGTTCGATTTCCAGAAGCAGGTGCGGGCCGTCCGCGTCCAGTTTGTACCCCAGCGTGAGGGCGCGCAGACCAAGGGTAGCACGTCCACGCGCGGACTGGTGCCGTCGGACATCGAGTGGATGGTCTACGACGCTTCGCTCGAGGCTTCGGGCGGCGCTTCGGCCGGCGGCGGTACGGACGAGGGCGAGGGCGGAAGTCCGCTTTAAGAATTGAAAATGGGGAATTGCGAGTTGAAAATCAAGCCAGCGGACGGGGCATGCTCAACGACCAATTCTCCATTTTTCAAGGAACAAACATTCTCAATTTCTCAATTCTCAATTAATCAATTAAAAAAAAAGAAACATGGACAAGAAATCTATTTGGAAACTGGTCATCCAGACGTTGGTGACCATCCTCACGGCTATTGGCACAACGCTGGGCGTCACTTCCTGCCTGTAAAACAGGGCAGGGGCGGCGCGGCGCCGGGGAGGCGGAAGGGGTGTCTACTTACCGATGTAGTATGTGTACATCGTTGATTATCAATAGTATAGCACTCTAAAAGGTACAACCAGCAAGTTGGCAAGTATCTGAGAATGTGTAAGTTAGTGATTTTTAGCACCATTCTCGGCTTGTACCTCCATTTTGGAAAGTAAAAGTAAGTGTAATTTATTGAATATCAAAATGTGCAGTACAAAAACTTGTGAAAAATGGCGTTTTTTGATGAGAAAAGGTACAAAAATGGTCCTGAAACCGAGGGGGACATTATGATTATTTTGCGAAGTATTTAGTATTCATTTAATAGGCATAAATCGGGTCCTGTAACGAAATTTCATCAGTCTTATTATCCAATATGTCATTCTTGATAAGGGTAGCCTTTGAGCGGGATATTGAGGTCGTTAAAGATATTTGATAGCGATGCATCACTTCGGTTGAACTGATGGTCTTTTCGCCGGCAATAAGAGCTTTGAGATAGTTCAATTACTGTGTGGTCAGTATTTCGGTAATTGTTTCGGTAATTGTTACAAACAACAGACTTATGTGACAGTGGTCGCTATTTTAAGACAGCCTTAGTAGTAATATTCTGAACAGAAAAAGAAGCATTGTTTCTTTTATTGTTCAAATTATTACTATATTTGCAGTATGGACAGGCAATTAAATGAAATAGGAACCATTCCGGTAACGACTTCAATCATTGAATCGTTATATCCGGAACTTAAGTCTGCTAATAAGAAAGTAACTTGGCTCGAAAAACAAGGTGTTATCATCAGATTGAAGCGAGGACTTTATGTGATCAACCCTGAATATTCAGGAAAAACTCTATCGAGTGAGTTGATCGCCAATCATCTCTATACACCTTCGTATATTTCAATGTCTACTGCACTACGATATTATGGACTTATCCCAGAGGCTGTATATGTTCATCAATCAATGACAGTAAAACATTCCCGAAGCTTTCAAACTCCAGTCGGCAATTATGACTACAAATATATTTCAAGGAAGGCATTTCCGATAGGAGTAAGGAGTATGAATAAAGGTGACTATGCATTTCTTATTGCATCACCGGAAAAGGCTTTGTGTGATTTGATTGCCAATTCCTCAAAAGTCATTCTTCGTTATATGAAGGATGTGGAGACATATCTTGAGCAGGATATTCGTATGGATATGGATGAGTTCTATAATATGGACGCAACCATATTTGAAGATTATATCAATGTGGGCAAAAAGGCTGATTCAATTTCAACACTATTAAAATTCTTAAGACGATGAAAAATGAAATATTCGACAATATGCTCTCCCGTTATGATTTAACAACGGAGCAACATAAGCGAAACGCTATATTTGAAGTTAACCAACAAATGATACTTGCAGGTTTGTATGCCGGAGGCTTCTTTGAGTCAGCTGCGTTCTATGGCGGAACTTGCCTGAGAATCTTTCATGGCTTGCAGCGTTTCAGTGAGGATATGGATTTTTCATTGCTTACGCAAGATGACAAGTTCGATTTTAC
>ERZ772831.1931-NODE-1931-length-18354-cov-25.893273_pt1 | contig 18354 bp, 12 predicted proteins | sample MGYA00580858_ERZ772831 | MGnify/ENA primary metagenome ERZ772831 (study PRJEB29015, sample SAMEA2737694) | human gut metagenome | biome: human gut; feature: human-associated habitat; material: faeces | place: China | collected 2012 ... | reverse complement strand
ATATTCGGAAGTTAGAGTGCAAGCATTGATCGAAAAACAGGCTCAATTCGTTCTTAGATATACAAAGTGTATAAGAAAGCGTCAACATGTTCACATTACAATCCTTATAGCCCAAATCCATACACCATTGGTCAAGACTATTTTGGATAAAGTTCCTGCGTTCCTCAGTTAATTGCTGTAAAGGTTTTTCCTTTGCCCCCCCCACATCGTTGACTTTCCTCTTCTTTATCCAATGGCTCTTCTGTTGGAATATAACTGTTGCCGAGAGCGATAAACGTAAGGTTGAAGAACAACAAGGCAAGCAATACGGCAGGACCTACTATATATAATAAGGTGGTAGAAAAAATGGCAACTGGCATAGCGAGAACTGCGAGCCATAGAATGACTACACTTGCACGCGAATATCTTACGTAAGGCAACAAATCCGTTGCTGCCATTGTCTCCAACATATTTTTACGCCTAATCATTTCCTGAATAATCATGTATATGCAATAGAAAACACTTACGCAAAACAAAGTAAGCATCAAATAAAGCCCTTCTCTGATATACAGGCTATGATGAAGACTGATACCCACGCAAAAGACCACAATGATGGCAGCATAAATACCACTGCATATCAGTATCATCTTTCTGAGGTTAGCACGGGTGGTTTCTATGTTGTAGATTCCTATGGAGATGAGCGAGAAGCAGGGGGTATAGAGGAGGATGTTGATGACCGCCCCCAGATTATCGTGCATAGCACGGAACCCGAAAGTCATCTGCAGCACATATTGTATCGCTAACCCTATTAAGGCGCCAACAATCATCCATCGTGAACGCTCATACCGCTTGTTCTCCCATCTTACATGCAGATGAGAGAGTGCTACGATGAAGGCATTGATGAGCATGAATATAAAACATGCAAACTGAAGTAGAAATAATGAATCCATATGCTTCTTATCTTTTGTTTACTTTCTTGTATTTTTGACATCTTTCTTTGCCATACATTATTATAAAATAAGTAAATACACTTGCAAAAGTACGATAATAATTTCAGAAAAAAGAACAATAGCCTCAAAATGTTTACGTCTCGTATCTCTGATAGATAGAAATCTGTATTTCGGAGTTACAAGTAGTGTCTTACTTGGACATCATTGTCGTTTCTCGGGGGCACAAAAGTGCTCTTGCCCGGGCGCAAAAGTGCCCTTACATTGGCACAATAGTGCCCTTCCTTAGGCACTTTTCGACTTTAGCGAGACAAGAATATCTGCTTGGCGATCTGTTCTCTGATTTCCTTATTATAGAAAATGTTTGTATTGGTTTTTATATAAAAATAGCGGTGGTAGCTGTTTGGAAAAATCTTTATAGTAGAGAAAAATTAAAATCGAAATACGATTTTACCCTTCACCCTTCATCTTTTCGCCCGGAATGCTGATAAACACAGAGGATTTGAGGATGAAAGGTAAAATTCAACCCTTCACCACCCTTCACCGTCCTTCATCTTTTTTGCCGTTTTTAGCCCTTTATTAGCTACGATTGACTGGTTATTCGTTAGATTTGAAATTTAGTTGGTTATGAAAAATATATACATATTATTTCTGATTTAGCTTCATCTTATGAGTCTATACAGTCGTCTATTAAGACCAGAGCTTACCTTAATAGACGACCAATTTCAGCCTTTATAGTAGGTTTTTAGGCTAAATGCGTCTTTTAGATTGAGATGAAGGGTGGTGAAGGGTGATTTTAAGTTATTGTGCTTGTAAGTACTTGTTTATCAGATGTTTATGCTGATAGGGTGAAAGGTGAAGGGCTTTTCTCGTTTCGCTTTTCAAATTTCCGTTTTTGTAGCATTTCCCGCTATTTCGGTATAAAGATTTGGGGATTCTTCTGGTATTTAGCCAAAAACATTTGGGGATTCTTCTGCTTTTTAACTAAAAAGATTTGGGGATTCTTCTGCTTTTTAACTAAAAAAATTTGGGGATTCTTCTTGTATTTAGTCAAAAAGATTTGGGGATTCTTCTGTTTTTTAACCAAAAAGATTTGGGGATTTAGGATAAATATCGTAAATTTGCACCCATCAAACAGAATAGATTATGGGAAAAGTTTTTAAGCGCAAACTATATGATAAAATGCTTAACTGGAAGCAGACCAGAGACGGTTCTACAGCACTTCTCGTCAAGGGAGCACGTCGTGTAGGAAAATCCACAATAGCCGAGGAATTTGCAAAAAACGAGTACAAAAGCTATATACTCGTCGACTTTGCTGATGCACCAACAGCCTTGTGGGAAGCTATTGACAACATCTCTGACCGCAATCATTTTTTCATGCAACTTCAATTTATATATGGTGTAAGATTATACGAACGAAAATCTGTAATTATTTTCGATGAGGTTCAAAAGTGTCCCAAGGTTCGTGAGGCCATTAAATATTTGGTTAAAGATCGCAGATATGACTATATTGAGACAGGGTCATTGCTTTCTATCCGGAAGAACACCAAGGACATCGTGATACCAAGTGAGGAAACAAGACTTACGATGTATCCTATGGACTATGAGGAGTTTCGTTGGGCCTTGAATGATAATGTTACAATTGATATGCTTAGAGAATGTTTCAACAGTAAACGTTCTTTAGGTGGTGCGACTATGAGGAAGCTTCTTCGTGACTTTAGGCTGTATATGTTAGTTGGGGGCATGCCGCAAGCTGTCAATACTTATTTGGAAACAAATAACTTGACAGAGGTTGATAACAAGAAGAGAGAAATCCTGGATATATATATAGATGATTTTTTGAAGATAGACCCATCAGGTAAGATATCCAAGATGTTTAGCGCAATACCCGCCCAGCTTAGTAAAAATGCCAGCCGATACCAACAAACCAGCATCTTAGGGAAAAATGAATCCTCGGAAACAATCGCCGAGTTTTTGCGCGACATGGAAGATAGCCTTACCGTGAATTTCGCTCACCACTCAGACAATCCTAGTGTGGGACTTCCTGCACATACGGACTACGACCAGTACAAGATGTTTATGGGAGATACCGGGCTTTTTGTCACGCTGGCCTTTTGGGATAAAGATGTAACCGAGAATATCATCTATCAGAAGCTTCTTAGTGACAAGTTATCAGCAGACTTGGGGTACGTATATGAAAATGTTGTAGCCCAATTACTTGTGGCAACAGGCAACAGGCTTTTCTACCATACATGGCGTTCCAAGACGTCAAACCACAATTACGAGGTTGATTTTTTACTATCACGTGGAAGCAAGCTGTGGCCGCTTGAGGTGAAATCTTCTGGCTATCAGACACACAAGTCGTTGGATGAATTTTGCAAAAAATATTCAGAGCATATAAGTAACAGGTACTTGATATATACCAAGGATCTTAAAAAGGATAAAGAAACAATACTTCTACCTGTTTTCATGACCATGTTCTTGTAAAAAGTAAGCGGCTCCGCATTTATAAGAGGGTGTATCAAAACAAAATCGTTTGATACACCCTCTTTTTAGGTTGAGCTTGAAATCAGGCTTATGTTTTCAAATAGCAGTATTCTGCTTTAATCCCAGCTGTTGTTCCAGCTGTTGTGTTCTTTCGAACCAGTTATTTCATCTGGAAGTTCTCCATCTTTTCCTTCTTCCTTGATGCTCGGTGTTGTCGAACCATCAGGCTGCCATAGCTTATCATTGCCGGAACCTGCGAGGAAACTATCCTGCAGATCGCAGACTGTAATCTTGATAGCCGGGGTTATATATTCTTTCTTATTCATAATATCTATTTTTTTAAAAATTCTTTTACAATTTATTGATTTTAAAATCACTTTTTATTTCACAACCACCTTCTTGCCATTCACGATGTAGATGCCTGGCTGAACGCCGAGCATATTATCTACTCGCTGACCATTCAGGTTATACACCTTGGTGCTGCCTGTGGTGTTGACCATTGAAGGCATGTTGATACCTGTAGTCTCACCATTGCCGAAACCGAAGCTAAGGAGCTTGGCATTTCCTGTAGCAGAACCACTCCAAGTAGGAACGAGCCAGCAGCGGTAGCCCTTCATCCAATGGTTGTTCTTGGTGAGGTAGAGTTTACCATTGTTCCAGATATAATTACCAGCCTCAAGATCCTGGTGATTATCATAACTACCGATAAACTTCAAGTCAGTCATTCCCCACTTTGTGGTGATTGCCTGATCTACAGGGAAATTCTGCTCAATAGGATTGGTAGCCTTGTCATTATCGTATGTGAAGGTGACACCACCTGGAGCGAGCGAATTATCTACTTTGTAAATATCACCGCTGATAGTTCCTGCATCAATGGTTATGGCGCCTTTTTGCGCAGTCTTTTTGCTTATATTTATAATATAAGGTGTATTGGTTGCGAGATATGCACTATTGGCATTATCCTTATCTTCCTCTACCAGACTGAATCCGATAACCAAGTTGCCGTTTGAATCATATACTTTGTTTGCCTTAGCTAACTTGGCATCTGAACCAAATGCTTCATCAAATTGTGCTTTGGTCAAGTCCACTGGCATGATGAGCGAGTTCCATTCATTTTTCACGAAAGAACGCTGGAAATACATCGTCAGATTTTCCTTGTATTTCTTCTGACTCTTCTCGCTGAGATTTACGGTCTCCTGGAAAACGAGGTCCTGCTTGCAGTCTTCTGCGAGTTCATCATCATCAGGTGTTCCATCTCCATCCTTGTCGTTACGCAGATAAAGTCCATAGACTGCCAGTGCATCAAGAAGTTTTATACCTTCGCCTTGTGTTATCGCCACCTCATCGTAATCTGACTTCGGATTGATAAAGATGTAGCCCTTATCGCCCAAGGTAAGGATATTGGTTCCGAGTATGCTCCAATTGCTAAATGTTTCTACAGGCTCTTTATCACCCTTATTAAAAGTTTTCACAACGAGGGCATTAACCACATCAGCATTTAAGCCAAAGGCTTTTTTGTCCACAACAACTACGAGCTGCTTATTGCGCGTTGCGGTAACACCTAATTTTATGGCGAGAACCGAACCTCCCACAGCATTCACTCCTCCAGGGAAAATAGTTGTGTTGTCTGGGTCACTATCAATACTGTTGGTAATGTCTTTCAGACCATTGCCCAAATTTGCTACTGCGATAGACTGAGTTCTTTCTTGGTTGATAGTGGCATTGGTATTGTCGAACGATATGGCTTCAGCATGCTCCAATGGGTCGTCGAGAACGGCATTCGCATCGGCTGTATAAGCATAGTAGATGTTCATCACGCTGAGCTTTGCACCTAACACACCAGAAGTATAGAGGCGGATCTCGTCAAAGATAGTACTTGCAGGTACTTTGATAGAAAATCTAACCTTATGTGTATCCTGACTGCCAATCAGATTGGCTGCGATGGCAGATGAAGCAATGCCGCCTTTTACCTCTTCATCATTATTGTAAAGTCTGACGTTAAACATATCGAGTACGTCTGCATTTAGGGCAGTTTTGGTTGTTACTACGAAACCAACCTGGCGTTCGCCGCTTTGGCGAGCATTTGTTTCATCAAAGATTTTACCATTCTTTTTCTTAACGCCACAGATATAAGCATCTCCGATAGTAACACCTCCGAAATAAGAGGCATAACTGTTGAGCTTAGACGAAATGATGTTGGATGAGTTCTTGACGAAAGACAGAAGGTTGATACCTGCGCTTGTGCCTCCACCTAATTCATATATAGGATTTGCAGGATCGGCATTATAGAGCACAGTTTCCTTCTTCTTATCTTCAGGCTTCTGCTCGGTAGAGCCGCCATAGTTGATAGTGATGGTTTGTGAACATTTTTTCTCGCATGCAAGGTTCGTCAGTTTCATTTTTACAGTCACTTTCTCGCCTGTACCATTCTTGTAGCTATCTGTTTCGCTGAAGTCGAGCGTGTTGTTGGTTGAGTCGAATGTAACTCCATTTGGTAAAGGTTCTGCTGGGTCCCATCTTACATTTGGGAAGTTTTCCTCATCCCATTTGAGTTGATAATGAGAGTCGCAGTTGCAGAGGTCGAGACTGGCAGTAGGATTCATCTCGCATTGATGGCCTGCTGTGATAGGCTTAGGAATGATGAAGGCATAGTTGGCAGTGACGCCATTAAGTATTTCCACACCCTTTGTACTGAATTTGATGCCTGAGAAATCAACAGGAGCCTTAATGGATACTTTCTTTTGTTTACCAGCTATAGAAACAGACAGCACGGTTGTTTCTATAGCTTTTGTGTAAATTACCTTGCCATTCTTATCAAGAAGATAAATGACTGGAGTTACGCCTGCACCAATCAGAGCTCCATCGCTATACACAAAGCCAGCTTCTGTTCCTGCGGGGAATGTTTCTGTGCTCTTTCCATTATTGGCAATGACTTGGGCATAACCAGACGAGGCAACCTGCAAGAGTGCAGAAATTACGATACCGTTTGAAAGGTTTTCGTCTATAAGATCTCTGTTTAGGTAATTCTGGTCACCTATCAATAAATCTTTCGTGCTTGATTTTGCATTTAATGTAATATTCTTGTCGTATTGTTTGATTTTCGTTTTCGTCAACGAATATTCCGCATCACCCACGAAAGCATAATAAATCTTCAGACCATTTACGGCATCAATATTCACGCCGCTTTTTCCGATGAGCGCAATCTCATCATAGTCTTCTGTAGGCTGTTTGGCAGCAACGATATCTACGAGATTGTTGTCTAAACTAACACTACCAAGAGTCAGCTCAAGCACAGAGAAGCCAAGCTGTTCTATATCAGATGTCAACAAAGTCTTTCCATCTTTGTAGAAACGAATTTGGTAATTTGTTTTCAGAACATCGAGTTTCAACAAGCTGCTTTCACCAGAAATTTTGAAACCAGCCTTTGTGTCTTTGTCGATGTAGTGTTTCAGGTCTTTCACAGCGACAATAGGCGATCCGACAATAAGGTTAACGTTTGCTACACTTGGAAGAGTGTAATAGTTGGTAAGATCCTCGTCACATAAGTAAGAGAGATTCTTAGAACCTGAACCAACGGCAATACCATCAGCCAGGCGGCTTACCATACAGTTATGGCCTACGAGTGCCATACGTGATTTCAACGTGGTGCGGTTTGGTGTTGCACCCTCTTGTCTCTTGTCGTAGTAGGTGTTTGCCTGACCTACTGCCTTCAAAGGAAGCAACATAAAGATAACGGCTACCAGCACGGCAGCTTTAAAAATTTTGATTTTCATAAGACAAATAAATGAGTTATACTGAATATCTAAATTATATTGGAATTACTTAGAGAGTATTAAAATTTTTACTTATAACAGAATAGAACGTTTAAAATGTTAGAAATGGTCGTGCTATCCCTGCCTCTGCCTTATGACAGAAGATAAAAAGGGATATTTATCTAATAAAACTAACCTCCAGAAAACGGAATTTTGATAGATTTAGGGAAAATTAAAATCTTGGTATTTAAGATTAGGGGACTTTAAATGTTGAAGAGTAAAATTACCCCCCCACAATTAGAAATCTCTATCAAGAGATGGTTACTATTTTTTCTCATCATTTTCATGATTTAATGTTTTTATTATAGTTGAATAATTTTACTTGTACTAATGTATTATTGATAGTTGAAACGGATATTAGCCTATCTTCTTTTACTAAAGTATTGAGTTTTTTCCTCTTTATCTTATTTCCAGAAGATGTTTTTATCCTTGAATTATACAATCTTTTTATACAACTCTTATGATAAGAGTTTACCTGTTGTAATTTCGGGTGCAAAATTACATCTTTTTGGGGAATAAATATGTTTCAAAATGGTTAAGGTTTGCAAATAGAATGATTTTTGTAGAACTTTTATGACTGAAAAAAAGTGCTAATATATGGATTTGCAACTTCGTGATAGCAAATCGTGGAGTATTTGGAGATTCTCTTTCACAAGAAAGCGAGCTATGCATATCAATGTAGCAAAGGTAATATTTTCTATTGAAAATACAACCTATTCTCTCTTTTTTTCAACAACATTAACGTTAGCCTCTCCTGAAATGATTATATAACGAAAAAAGCAGGAACCTCCTCCCAGAGATTCCTGCTTTATGGTTGTTATTGAAAAAGTATTGTTGTAAAGTCCTAAGATTAAGAGTAGCGGATAATCTGACCTGGAGTCAGCTTCTTATCCTTCTTGTAACCGTTGAGGCGGCAAATCTGATCTACTGTTACACCACGCTTCTCGGCGATGGAATTCAGAGTCTCACCATACTTAACCTTGTGGTAAAGCTTCTCGCCACCAGCGTTGGCATTGTATCTGCCCACTTCGCCACCATTAACCTGCTCACGGGTGTAACCACCATTACCAATCTTGCCACGAGCTGCATTGGCATCTGCAGACTCACGCTCGTAAGAGTCGCGACGGAAATCATAGAAATCGCCAGTAACGTCCTGATTGCGGAAATCGAACATCAACGCAGGGTTGAGGGCTACACCGCAAAGACGAGTCTCGAAGTGAAGGTGAGAACCGGTACTACGACCTGTATTACCTCCCAAACCAATCACATCGCCTGCTCTTACCTCCTCGTTCTCAGAAACGAGCTGCTTAGAGAGGTGACCGTAGATGGTCTCCAAACCATTATTGTGACGGATTACGATGTACTTACCATAACCACCACCTTCATATCTTACGATGCGAACTTTGCCTGAGAAGGCAGCGCGGATTGTGTCGCCAATATAAACCTTGATGTCCATACCTTTATGTTGGCGGCCAAAGCTTGCACGGTAACCGAAGTTACTTGTGACAACGCGACTTGGAGTTGGCATGCAGAAATGACGGAGGTCGATACGGAAGTGCTCAGGAAGCGCAGTCCGGCGGTGAGCATACTTGTTGGAGAAATCCTGATACAACTCTGCTGAAGGATTCTCTCTATCTTCCATCATTCGATAATGAGATACTGCTAATGTGTCTATCGACTTCATGCGATGGTCAACTGGTGCCTGACGGGCAAGCAAGTCTTGACCAAATGACGGCACGGTTGTTAACGCCAACAATGCCACTACGGAAATCTTCTTTATTTTCTTTTTTAAACTCATACTTTTTAATTAATATTCTTTTTTAGGTTCGTCACCATTGAAATGAAATCATAAATGAAATTCCACTACAAAACACCTAAGTAAAAACCCCTTATGTGCGTGACTTTGTTAAATAGACTTTGCAAATATATGAAAAATATTCCAGTCTGCCAAGGCCATTAACACGAATAAGGGGATATTTAACGCGAAAAGTTGATGTTTAACTTTTGTTAAGAAGAAACCTTTCTTGATTTAAATCAATTTTACAGTATTCTGTTTTTGCAAAATTATGCAAGTTTCTTATGAAAGTATTTGCATTTTCTATTGAAATTACTTTCGTTTCCTCATGAAGCCTGTTTCATTCCTTTATGAAGTCTGTTTCATTCCCTCATGAAGCCTTTATCGTTTTTTCACGATAAATTCTGTGCTTTTTCTTTCAGCATTCGCAGCAGGGTGACGGCTGGAGAGTGACCCATAAAGATGATTCGCTTGACTTCCGGACTTGTAAAGCGGAGGCATTTCTGATAGGCCTGATACAGTTCACCGAGATTGATGGTGAACTCCTTGCCGGAACTTTCCCGGATGCCTATCAACATCTTGGCTGTGAGGTGGATACGGATGTATCGGATGCCTGTAGCAGTCTCTATCTCCGTGATGCCTTCCAGAAGTTCTCTCATCTGTTCTGGCGTGAGGGGCGGTCTGTCTTCCGTCACCATGGAGCGCTTTCTTCCTCTACGGCGAGGGGCATCTGTGGGCTCTGTACCTTCTGATGTCTGTGTGTCCGTTTCCTGCTTTCCGATTTCTTCTGCATCAAAAAGGAAGCCTTCTTCTATATTGTTTTTCTCCTTCATCTCTTGATTCCTTTTTATCTCTGATTTCTTTCTCAGTTATTCTCTTTTTAATCCCGGTCATGGTTTCCCTAACTGATTGCAGCCCAATTGATATGGGTTTTCTTCATTTCTTTCAGTCGGTTCCAGAGCAGGGCATTCTGAGGCAGGTTGCAATGTGGGTCGGCATCGATGATGGTCTGTGCTTCTGTGCGTGCCAACTGTACAATCTGTCCGTCTCTTGCAATATTGGCTATCTTCAGGTCGAAAGCCATTCCGCTCTGTTGGGTTCCTTCCAAATCGCCCGGTCCTCTGAACTTGAGATCGGCTTCGGCGATGCGGAATCCATCGTTCGTATCACACATGATATCAATGCGTTTGCGGGTTTCCTCCGACAACTTATAGCTGGTGACGAGGATGCAGTAACTCTGGTCGCAACCTCGTCCCACTCTGCCTCTGAGCTGGTGGAGTTGGGCAAGTCCGAAGCGCTGTGCATCGAGGATAACCATCACGGAGGCATTGGGCACATTCACACCCACTTCTATCACGGTGGTGGCTACCAATATCTGCGTCTCGCCCTTCACGAAATGCTCCATTTCTTCTTCCTTCTCTGCCGGTTTCATCTGTCCGTGTACCTTGCTGAGGCGGAACTCCGGGAAGGCTTCCTTCAGCGTTTCAAATCCTTCCTCTAAGTTCTTGAGGTCGCTCTTTTCGCTCTCCTTGATCAGCGGGAAGACGATATAAACCTGTCTGCCCATATTGATCTGACGGCGGATGCTCTGGTAGAGGCTGGTCAACTGGTTGTCAAACTTATGCAAAGTCTGGATGGGTTTTCTACCTGGCGGAAGTTCGTCTATCACACTCACGTCGAGATCGCCATAGATGGTCATCGCCAAGGTTCTCGGGATAGGCGTGGCGGTCATCACCAATACATGAGGCGGATTCTCGCTCTTTGCCCATAGGCGGGCACGCTGGGCAACTCCGAAGCGATGTTGCTCGTCGATGACTGCTACGCCGAGATGGGCGAACATCACGGGGTCTTCGAGGATGGCATGTGTGCCCACCAATATCTGGACATCTCCACGAATCAGAGCATCGAGCACTTCCTTGCGCTTCTTTCCCTTCACCATACCCGTGAGCAGTTCCACCCGGATGTCCATCCCCTTGAGAAATTCACGGATGGTCTGCAAGTGCTGTTCGGCAAGGATTTCGGTAGGAGCCATCAGACAGGCCTGATAACCGTTGTCGAGGGCGATGAGCATGGTCATCAGCGCCACGAGGGTTTTACCAGAACCCACGTCGCCCTGCAGCAACCGGTTCATCTGTCGGCCACTGCACATATCGGCACGGATTTCATGCATCACCCGTTTCTGTGCGCCCGTGAGTTCGAAAGGAAGATGGTGGGCATAGAAATCATGGAAGATGTCGCCGATTCGGTTGAAGATGTAGCCACGGTATTTGCGCCGCTGGTCGCTCGCGTACCTTAATATATTAAGTTGCACATAGAAGAGTTCCTCAAACTTGAGTCGCACCTGTGCTTTCTGCATCTCCTGATGGGTATGCGGATAGTGGATGAAGCGGAAGGCTTCATCGCGGGAAATCAGATGCAGGCGGGAGGTGATGGAGTCGGGTAATGTCTCGGGCAATGGAGGAAGCAGTCCTACCAAGGTCTTGGTGAGCTTCTCAATGGTGCGGGAGGAGAATCCGTACTTCTTCATCTTTTCGGTGGTATTATAGAAAGGTTGCATTCCCATTTCTGAAATCTGCAGGTTGCTGGCATCATCCATGTCTGGATGGGCAAACTGATAGCGGCCGCCAAAGAGGGCTGGTTTGCCGAAGACGATGTATTCGGTACCTACATGATAGGTCTTGAGAATGTACTGGGAACTGCGGAACCAGACTAAATCGACCACGCCGAAGCCATCGGAGAAATGGGCAACAAGACGCTTGTTGCGTTTGCCAGTATCAAACTCCTCGTAACTTAGTATTCGGCCTTTGATCTGGACATAAGGCATGTCGGGGGTGAGTTCGCTGATGTGGAAAATCCTCGAACGATCTACATATTTATAAGGGTAGTATTCCAGCAAGTCACCATAGGAGCTGATACCGAGCTCCTTGCTCAGTATCTCTTTCTTTTTGGGTCCTACGCCGGGCAGGAACATGATGTCTTGGTCTAAAATACTACTCATATTTTTAAGTGAAGAGAGAAGAATTCTCTTGTTCTTATTCTGATAACAATGCTTCAGCTATCTTGATGTCGAATGGGGTGGTGATCTTGATATTCTCTCGATTTCCATCCACCATCGCTACCTGACAGCCGAGACTTTCTACAACGGATGCATCGTCGGTAAACTGTTCCTTGTAACCCTGGTTGAAGGCCTGTTTTGCCAAACTGATGTCAAAGGTCTGTGGAGTCTGCACGATGCGATAATCATCACGGAGCACATTCTTGCCACCGCCACGCTTGTCAATATATCTCAGGGTTTCAGTCACCGCATAGACAGGGATGGCTGCATATTCCTCGCGTGCCGTCTCGTAGCATTCGCTGATGACGTCGGTAGAGACGAATGGGCGCACACCATCATGGATTCCTACCACACCGTCCTCTCCATCGGGGATGAGTGCAAGTCCGTTTTTCGAAGACTGGAAGCGGGTGTCGCCACCATTGGCAATCTGATGTTTGATATCGAAATGATGCTCATCGCAAAGCTGGTGCCAGTATTCCTGCTGGCTCTCCGGCAATACCAAGATGATATTCAGATGCTCATCGTATTCATGAAAGCGCTCGATGGTGCGCATCAGGATAGGCTTGCCTGCTACTGGCAAGAACTGCTTGGGAATCTCACTTCCCATGCGGAGACCTTTGCCCCCGGCTACTATAATTACGTAATCCATATTTTTCTTTTTACTTGCTCTTCATGAGATGATCATACATCATTCCGTCCTGCAGGGCAGCCACGGTTTCCTTGCTCACGAAATAACTCAATATCTGGTAGGCATAAGGAAGGGTGGCTGCAGGACCTTCACCTGTAATCACATTGCCGTCTTCCTGGAAGAGTGTGCCTGTATATTCTGTGCTGGCATCGAAATACTGTTCGAAACCAGGATAGCAGGTAGCTTTCTTGCCGTCGAGGATGCCTGTGCTGGCCAATACCATAGGTGCTGCGCAGATGGCACCTACACGTTTGCCTGCCTTGTGCTGGGCGATGAGTGCCTGGCGTACTCCCTCATGCTCATTGAGGTTGGTGCTGCCCGGCATTCCACCAGGAATCATCAGCATATCGGCATCTTCAAAACTCTCAACATCCTCGAAACGGAGGTCGGCCTTGATGGTAACTCCGTGGGAAGTTTCCACAAATTCACTACCGGTAACGCTGACCGTCTTGATATCTACGCCTCCTCTGCGGAGGATGTCAACAGGAGCCAAACCTTCGATTTCCTCGAAGCCATTGGCAAGAAATTCATATACCTTTGCCATAATTTTATCTTTTTTGTTGAATAATTCGATTTATATTATTACCTTTGCAAAAGTAACAATAATAATTGAAATGACAAAACAAATGGCAGAACAACATTTGAAATTTGCAATATTTGGCAATGAATACCAGGCTAAGAAGTCGGTTTCCATCGAAACTATCCTGGCTTTTCTGGAAAAGAAGAAGGCTGAGATCTATGTGGAAAATGCTTATTACGACTTTCTCGTACGCGACCTCCATCTGGATGTGAAGGTGGCGGGTGTCTTCGAGGATTACAACTTCGATGTGGATTACGTCATCTCCATGGGCGGCGACGGAACCTTCCTCAAGGCTGCCAGTAAGGTGGGGGCGAAGGGAACTCCTATCATCGGTATCAACATGGGTCGATTGGGATTCCTGGCTGATGTGTTGCCAAGCGAAATAGAGACTGCACTGGACAGCCTCTATGCTGGGGAATGCCAGATAGAGGAACATGCGGTCATCCAGGTAGAGGCGAGGGGCGGCGTATTGGCTGGCAATCCTTTTGCCCTCAATGATATTGCCGTTTTGAAGCGTGATGATGCTTCCATGATTTCCATCCGTACTCATGTGGATGGGGAATTCTTGGTTACCTATCAGGCGGATGGTCTGATCGTTACCACGCCTACGGGTTCTACTGCCTATAATCTCTCCAATGGCGGACCTATTATCATCCCGCAGAGTGGAAGTCTCTGTCTCACTCCTGTTGCTCCGCACAGTCTCAATATCCGTCCTATCGTAATCAATGATACGGCTGAAATCCAACTGGACATCGAGAGTCGCAGTCATAATTATCTCGTGGCTATCGATGGTAGAAGTGAGCGCATGACGGAGGAAACCAGTCTCGTCATCCGCAAAGCTGCGCATTCTATCAAAATCGTGAAGCAGCGCAACCAGCGTTATTTCTCTACGCTGAGAGAGAAACTGATGTGGGGCGCTGACCAGAGGGAAAGATGAATTTAAGTGAAGAGTGAAGAGTGAAGAATTTAAGTGAAGAGTGAAGAATTCAAATGCTTAGATGGATGAAGATATTCAAGGTTCCAAAGTTTAAGTATGATGCCAAGACCTTGCTGATTTGGCTTTGGCAGGCATGGCGGGGCAACCAGTTGCAGGCTGTCCTCAATGCTTCCGTGGGTTTGCTCTCGGTGGGAGTGAGTCTGGCACAGGTTTGGGCAGTTAAGCGTGCCATAGATGTTGCTTCTCATGTGGTGGAAGGCGATATCTATTGGGCTGTTGCTCTCATGGGCTTCCTGATTCTTGCCGACTTTGCCCTGAATGTTTCTTCCGTCTGGATTCGTAATCTCTTGGGCATCAAGGCGCAAAACCGTATGCAGCAGCGCATGCTCGATCGTATCCTCCGTTCTGAATGGCACGGTAGGGAAAAGATGCATTCGGGAGATGTGCTCAACCGACTGGAGACGGACGTGAGCAATGTGGTGAATTTCCTGACGGAGACCATACCGAATACGCTGAGCGTATTAGCGATGTTTCTCGGTGCCTTCTTCTATCTTTTCTCGATGGATAAGGTGCTTTCTATCGTTATCGTCATCATGATTCCGATTTTCTTGGCTTTCTCCAAAATCTATGTGGGAAAGATGCGCCAACTGACCCGCCAGGTGCGTGATTCAGACAGTAAGGTGCAGAGTGTGCTGCAGGAAACTATCCAGCATCGTATGCTCATCAAGACCTTGGAGAAGGATGATGCGATGGTGGATAAACTTGAGAATACACAGAAGGAATTGCGTGGACACGTGGTGAAGCGTACGATGTTTAGCGTGTTCAGTAATCTGATAGTCAACTTCGGTTTTGCCTTAGGTTATCTCGTGGCTTTCCTTTGGGCGGCCATTCGTATGAGTGCCGGCAGTCTGAGCTTCGGAGGCATGACGGCTTTCCTGCAGTTGGTCAATAAGATACAGGTTCCGGCAAGAAACCTTACCAAGTTGGTTCCTGCCTTCGTGAGTGTCTTTACGGCAGCAGAGCGACTGATGGAACTGGAGGAAAATCCGCTGGAGGAACAGGGAGAGCCAATCCTGATTCCTTCGCCTTGCGGCATCCGATTGCAGGATGTCTGCTACAGTTATAAGTTGGCTGAGGCTTCTCCAGAGGAAAAAATCTTGTATCAGAACCAGCCATTGGACAAGACGAATATCATCAATCATCTGAGTTTTGATTTCCGTCCGGGCAGCTGTACGGCTATTTTGGGAGAAACGGGTGCAGGAAAAACTACGCTTATCCGTCTGCTTTTGGCCTTGCTCCGTCCTCAGCATGGAAAAGTTGAGATTTATCATTCGTCGAAAAAGCAGGGAGAACTGTCGCCTCGCCACCGTTGCAACTTCGTATATGTTCCTCAGGGCAATACCCTGATGAGTGGAACCATCCGTGATAATCTGAGATTAGGCAAGTTGAATGCAACTGATGAGGAGATGCAGGCAGCCTTGCATACGAGTTGTGCCGACTTTGTGATGGAATTGCCACAAGGTCTCGACACGGTTTGCAGCGAGCAGGGAGGAGGTTTGAGCGAGGGACAGGCACAGCGTATTGCCATAGCCCGAAGTCTGTTGCGCAATCGCAGCATCATGCTTTTTGATGAGGCTACGAGTGCATTGGATCCAGAAACCGAGCGTCAACTCCTTCAGAATATCTTGGCTTCGCATGATAAGACCGTTATCTTCATCACGCATCGCCCTGCCGTAGTAGATTATTGTGATCAGGTATTGAAAATAGAGCGCACCCCGAGATAGAACGTATTTGAAGCAGTCAGTTTTCGTGTAATTATTATTAAAAATCTCGAAAACATTTGGCTATCTCGTTTTTTATTGCGTAATTTGCGTTGCGTAAAAAGCGCAATGGTTATTTGTGTAATGAATAATGATGAGATATGGCAACATTGAACAATCCTTTTGTTGTGTATGGTTATAAAGGAGCAGAGTATTTTTGCGACCGCCAGAAAGAAACCGAGAAGATGATTTCTACGCTGCATAATGAGCGTAACATCACGCTTGTCGCCCCTCGTCGTATGGGTAAGACGGGCTTGATACATCATGTTTTCCATCAGATGGAGGAGCAATATGAAGGGGTGAAATGTTTCTACCTCGATATTTTTGCCACCAAAAACCTGGAGCAAATGGTGCAAATCATGGCTTCTGAAATTCCTACTTTTTCTTTAGATTTAAAGCCGAGTGAGGGTAAGGAGAGTTTGAAGCGAATATTTGAGTATTTGAAGCAGTCAGGTAAGCGCTGCTACATCGCCATAGATGAGTTTCAGCAGATATTAAACTATCCTGAGGATGGGGTAGAGGCAATGATCCGTTCTTATATCCAGTTCTTGCCAAATGTATATTTCGTATTTTCTGGCAGTCAGCAGCACATGATGCAGGAGATGTTTCTGTCTGCCAACCGTCCTTTCTTCCAGAGTTCTTTGGTGTTGTCTTTGCCTTGTATCGAAGAGCAGGTGTATTTGGAATTTGCCAATCGCCTTCTGTCTTCTCAGCACAGGTCAATAGATGAATCCACCTTTTCTTATATCTATCAGCAGTCGGATTGTGTAACGTGGTATGTGCAGGCAATATTGCATGGCATTTATGAGCATGGTTCTTCTGAGATTACGAAGTCATTGGTAGATGAGGTGGTTCAGGAGTTGATAGATGAACAGGCGATGGCTTATCAGAACTATTGTGCCTGGCTTACGGAGAATCAGCAGTTGCTTCTATTGGCAATAGCTCGAGAGGGACTGGTGAGTTCGCCTTTGAGCCAGCAGTTTATCAGATCCCATCAGCTTCCTGCTACGAGCAGCGTGAAAACTGCGTTGAAGGCATTGGTGGATAAGCAGTTGGTAAGCAAGACTCCTAATGGTTATTTAGTAAGCGACCGCTTCTTTGCGAAGTGGATTTGTATTCAGTATGCATGAGAAGTTCCTGCTATGCCCTTCAAGCGGTCCCTCGGGGATCACGTGATGGGGAACCGATGAACATGAGATGAGCAACCGTTGCTCACGAGGCGGGCAATAAGTGCCCAAACTGAGGGTCGTAATTTGGGCAATGCATCCTTGCTTAATGGTTTCTTGACTTTTATAAAATAGCAAAAGAGGTATTGCCCGAAAACGCTTTTTGGGAATACCTCTTTTAAACCTAAAACAAAACCAACTAACTAATAAAAATTGTATGCCTAAACTAAATGCTATTTATTGTATTCTGCTGTAACATCCTTCACTTTATAGTTCTTTCCTTCCTTGGATGCTTCGATTTCAAAGTAAGCCGTAGTGGTGAGACCTGTTATATCTACAGTCTGCGGCTTACCTGTACCACTACCATTATTGAATATGATATTCACCAACTCGGTTGCATTATCAATGCTGACTTCCTTGTAGTACCATGTCTTTCCACCAATGGTCTTTGTTTCTGTCATCTTTTCACCAGGCCACTCAACAGATGGAGCTTTCTTCCATGTATAGCAGTATAATGGATTCCATTTCACAGCATCGGCATTCACATAAACCATAAATTTATATGCCTTGAACTTCTCAATCGTATATTGATGAGTGGCGATATTTCTTACTTCACCATTCACAAGCAAGCCAACCTTCAAGGTACAAGTTCCATTGATGCTGATTTCCTTACCACTTTCTACAGTTGTGCTCTTTGCAGTAGGGGTAGAGCCGTCCAAGGTATAAACCAATTTAGCTCCCTCTGTCTGGCTGACTGCAGTAAGTGTGGTCTTGAAACCTTCCTCGTATGAGCCGGAAGGCACGTCGGTCCAAGAGGTTTCTGCATCATTAGAGAGGAAATAGGCATAGTGATAACCGGAAAGAATCTTTGTATAGCTTGTTTCTCCTGCATATTTATCAGCATCATTACCTACAGCCACAAGAAGTTTGTGCTTCTTACCAGTCACTTCATTGACATATAAAGTATTCTGGCATTTCTTGTTTGCGTAATTGCTCATATTGGTGATGCCAGCATATTTACGAGCAGCAATCATCTCCTTCAACTCAGGCTTGTAATCTCTCCAGTGTGGCTGGAAGATACAAGGTGT
>ERZ772831.1924-NODE-1924-length-18427-cov-42.078816_pt1 | contig 18427 bp, 10 predicted proteins | sample MGYA00580858_ERZ772831 | MGnify/ENA primary metagenome ERZ772831 (study PRJEB29015, sample SAMEA2737694) | human gut metagenome | biome: human gut; feature: human-associated habitat; material: faeces | place: China | collected 2012 ... | reverse complement strand
AGATTTAATAACTCCTTTTTAATGGACCTATCTCTATATACACTGAAATTATTAGTATCAAAATTACATCTTTCTCTTACCTTAAAAACTCCTACATGATTATTTGAATTCATATTAAGACCACTTTTTTCTTTAAGTTCATTATAAATAACCTCTTTATTTTCATATTTTGGAACTTGTTAGACTTAAAAAGCTAAGCTTCTCAGCTTAGCTAAACAGTCTTACTTAACTTCAATAGTCTTTGTTGATTCTAAGCCTAGTCCAGACGCTTTAATCACAATGTTAGAGTCACCATTAGGCTTAATTACAGCCATAGTTACACCATAATTAGTCTTGCTAGTATCATTATGATATCCTTCCTTGCAATAAGGATTTGCACTACCAAAGGAAATCAATTTTCCACCTTCAATTTCAACTTTAATCTCACCTTCATTTAAAGGTTTGATTTCTCCATTTGTATCAGTGAATGAAAGACGAACAAATGCCAATTCATCCTTTGAGATTTCATTTGATTCAGGTTTAATAGTCAAAGCATTTTCTTTGGAGGCGGATTTCAATATGACTTCACCTAATTTATTCCCATCAGAATCTAAACTGACTGCTTTCAACTCTCCAGGTTGATATTTGACTTTAAAGATGTTTCTACCATTTTTCTTAGTTTTTGCTTGCTTAATCTTCTTTTGATTTAAGAAGAGTTGAACAGTTTCACCAATAGAATATACTTCTACTCTACAAATCTTTTCTTCCTCGCCTTCAAATGACCAAGAATGAAGAGCCATAGACATCTTCCAACTAGAAACACTATGTTTCATCTTTAAATATTTATGAGGAACTACACCGATTTCAATAGGAGTTTTTTCTAATGCTACTTTTGTATATAGGGCTTCACAAGTCTCATCTCCAATAAAGTCAACTCTTCCAGATCCGGCTGTCATCCAACCACAGCTTCCATCCATAATTCCATCACAGTGATCTTTAGGTACCCAGCTTCCAACACCGACCTCGCCTAAATAATCCATTCCAGCCCAAACGAAATCACCGACAATTCTAGGATTCTCTTTTGCCATCTTATAGAATTCACGTTCATCGGCACAGAATGTTTCTGATCCAACAATGATTCTATTTGGATATTTCTTCAAGTCATGCTTATAACGAGCAATTCCGTAGTTATATCCAGCCATATCCATTACTGCAAAAGCATCCTTGGTAGCTTTATCACAACCATGGAGTCTAGCTCCTGCTCTTAAAAATCTCCCACCGAAGAAATTAACAACATTGTTGAAGAATTCACTTCCGACTGCTTTCTTTTTCTTCTTGTTTTTCTTTTCTTCTTGTGCAGCTTTCTTATCGTTATAGAATCCAAATCCGAGTCTAGCCATGTAGTTGAATAAAATATTAACACCGGCTGTGACATAACGAGTCGAGTCTAAACTATGTAACTCGTCAGTCAACATCTTGGCATATTCAACACCCTTCTTCTTTGCTGTTTCACTAACTTCATTTCCTATAGAATAAATCATTACTGAAGGGTGGTTATAGTCCTTCTCAACCATATCCTTAAGATCTTCCTTCCACCAATCTTTTAGATAAGATACATAGTCATGTCTTGTTTTATGGATGTACCAACAATCGACATACTCATCCATAACGATCATTCCAAGCTTATCACAGGCATCGAGGAAATCTTTAGAGCAAGGATTATGAGCACATCTAATAGCATTGTATCCAACATCTTTTAAAATACGAACTCTTCTTTCTTCAACAAATGGATTTGTAATACAACCAATTAATTGATTATCGCTATGTACACAGCAACCGCTCATTATTGTTCTTATCCCATTCAAGAAGAATCCATTTCCATCCAATTTGATTTGACGAATTCCAAACTTAATATCTTGTGAATCTGTTTCAGTCTCAATATGGGCAGTATACAAATATGGATTATCTAAAACCCATAATTTTGAATTGGTTACTTCAAATTCCAATTCGCCGTTGCCATTGTTTAAATCTATGTTAGATTCAGTTTTTATATCAGATCCATCCAATATTTGAACCTTTGCTTTTTCGCAACCATTAGTTTTAATTTCTACTTTAATCTTTCTAGTTTCATAATCTAAAGTCGTGATTCTTATTCCGTTAATAAGAATATGTTTCTTAGGTAAAACATATAACCAAACAGGTCTTATCAATCCACAGCCAGAGTACCAACGTTGATTAGGTTGGTCACTGTTATATGCAATAACTTTCAAAACATTATTTCCTAACTTAACTTTATCAGTTAAATCGACATAAAAATTAGTATATCCATAGGGCCTTGAAGCAATCTTCTCATCATTCAAGTACACTTCAGCATTATGGTATACGGATTCGAACTCTAAAATCAAATCATGATCATTAATTTGATCTTCAGTCAATTCAAATTCTTTAATGAATGAATAGTCATGGCAATTCACCCAACAACAATTCTTACCACTAGGTGCATCTGGTTTTCTTTCTTCATAAAACATAGCATCATAAGGAACATCGACAACCTTTGTATCTTCAGGATTGTCTAATCTAGTTACTACCCATTTTTTGTTGAAATCAATCTTTTCCATTTTTCAGTCCTCTATCAAGAAGAATATTGCCTGTAAGCCCTTCTATTGCATTAATTTATCAGTTTTTAACAACAAAAAAGCATAAATTGACCTTAATTGGTCCTTTTTTGACTTTAGTTGATTATTGATAAATCCTAAGCTTTTCATGGTTTATACTACCATTACTTTTTTAGGTGCGAATTCCAGTCAGTGACAATGACTTCTATGGGCGACTTTTCAATTGAAAGAACATTGAGGATTTCCTGCTGAAGTACGGGATTTTTTAAGAATTGATAAAAGAGAGAAAAATACACAGAGACTATAATATCGAAGCGATAATCTAAAGAAAAAAATAATCCATCACAAAATCTTGTGGTTTTAGATGCCTATTTATCACAAAATCTTGTAGTTTTAGATACCTCTTTATCACAAAATCTTGTAAATTTTGATGGGCAGTCTTCACATTTTCTTATATTCAGACATTGGAAAAGTGTATTTTTTAGCAATAAAAAGTTATGGAAAAGTGTTACCTGATCGAGGACAATGACAATCTATCCATATTGCCAATAGAGATAAAGAAAACGAAAACTCGGCATGGATTTCTAAAGTAATCACTTTATATGATTTGATGAAATAAAAGAATGTTCGCTCATAAAAGTGTAGAGAATGCATTTAATTCGCTCATAAAAGTGTAGAAAATGCATTTAATTCGCTCATAAAAGTGTAAATTTCTTCTAAAATTCGCTCATAAAAGTGTAAATTTAATTTAATTTTGTTATACTTTTATAGAGGTTTGGATTAATGAGTGAAATATATTTAAAGAGAAAAATAGATAGTTTTCTATTAAATTGGAAAGAAAACAAAGATAAACTTCCATTAATAATTAAAGGAGCTCGTCAAATAGGAAAAACTGAGTCTATTCTTCATTTTGCTAAGGAAGCAAAATACAAAAGTATTATCAATATCAATTTTGCCGAAGAGCCAAAATATAAAGCAATATTAAGTAAAGGCTATAGTGCAAAAGATGTGATTGAAGAAATCTCAATTATAGATCCATCAAAGAAGTTTATTCCATATGACACATTATTATTCTTTGATGAAATTACTGAATTTCCAGACATAGCAACCACTTTAAAGTTTTTTAAATTAGACAATAAATTCGATGTCATTTGCAGTGGTTCAATGCTAGGCACAAATTATAAAAAAATACAAAACAATAGTGTTGGATATAAAATAGACTATCAAATGAATTCCTTGGATTTCGAAGAATTCCTTTGGGCTTCTGGTTATGATAGTCCTATGATTGATAGAATCTTAAATAAAATGATTCTTCAAGAGCCTTTTTCAGAAGCCGAGATGTTAACCTTTAAGAATTTATTTATGACATTTTCTATATTAGGAGGAATGCCTGCTGTTTTAAAGCAATATATAGAAAATAAATCATTTGAAAATTCTTTATTTACTCAGCATCAAATAATCCAGGACTATAAAGAAGATATTAGAAAATATGCGACAGGTTTAGATCAAACTAGAATTATGAATACATTTAATAGCATACCCTCACAATTAGCTAAGGAAAACAAGAAATTTCAAATATCAAAAATAGAGCATGGTGCTAGATTCAAAGACTATAGAGGATGTGCAGAATGGCTTAATGACGCTGGAATTATAAATATTTGTTACTGCCTAAATTCAGTGAATCTACCACTTTCAGGAAATATAGACATAGACAAATATAAATTATATTTCTCAGATACGGGATTATTAATTTCTCTTTTAGATGAAGAAGCTCAAGAGGATCTAAGAGCAAATAAGAATTTGGGAGTTTATAAGGGTGCAATATATGAAAATATGGTGGCTGATGCATTAAATAAAGAAGGATACAGCCTTTATTACTACAAAAGGCAAGATAGTACATTAGAAGAAGACTTCTTTATAAGAACCGCTAAAAGCCTAGTACCTTTAGAAGTAAAATCAAAAGATGGGAAATCTAAGTCCCTAAGAACATTGATTGATTCAGCTAATTACCCTGATATAAGATTTGGAATTAAACTATCAGCAAATAATATAGGACATGAAAAGAAGATATATTCCTTTCCTTATTTTTGCACCTTTTTATTAAAAAGATTCATAAAGAAATTTAATCCAATAGAAGAACAAGACTAAGCTAATTTAAAATTTAATTTTTATAATATATATAAATCAATAGTTAAAAGCAATTTAATAACAAAAAAAGAACTGCATTTAAGCAGTTCTTTTCTTATTTAACAACTTTATTAAACTTCTACCTCTTTGATATAGAACATAGGGACAAATGCAGCAACAGCACTAGCAATCATAGCTAAAGCATAGAATACTACACCGACTATTCCAACGTTCAATGCACTCTCTTCAGCTGCAGGGTAGTTGACAGGAATGAAGTAAACATCAGCAGCTAATGAGACTCTGCCATTGATGAATAGACAGCAAGACACAGCGAAGAGAACACCGATAGCAATCAATATAACATCATTGATAACTCCGTTGAACATCTCCAATTTATCATGTAAAGTAAATTCAAGAACAATGAGAAGTAATGCAACTATAGTCAAGGCTATCAACAAAGCATCGACTGGTTGTCCGGCTAAGAATCCAGTTGTGGAATTCACTAAGTAGATAATGAATCCGACCAATCCAAGAACGAAGCTAGCTAGCAAACTATAACTTGCTACTGTTTGTTTTTTGAAGAAGACTGACATAATTATTTCTCCTCCTTTTTCTTAGAATGAGATATATCTAATCCCAAGAAGACACCATAAGAAACTAAGGAAGCCAATGTGAGAACACCGAAGATTGAAATCAATGAAATATAAGTTGCTCTCCAAGGAGTGATCAACTCAACACGTTTGGATGAGGAGTTGACACCATTCATAGCATTAGAGTTAGCTAATGCATACAAGATGTAATGAGCATTTTGCTTGATAGCCAAAGCCATATTACGATCTTTTCCCAAAGTCTCAGCACTCCAGTAATCTACTGAAGGTTTACCAAATCCACAGAAAGCACAGGTTCCAGCAAGGATAGATTCCTTAGGAGCAGCCTTAGGTGATACACCGGAGAAGTCAGTGACACTGTATCCTTTGAATCCCCACTCATCACGCATAATGTCGACCATGACGGCTTTGTTTGCACTAGAAGCTACTGAACCGATTCTATTGTAAGAAGTCATGACTCCCAAAGCACCGATAGTAAATGTATCTTTCTTAGACTCGTCATTCTTGAAGGAAGCAGGTTTTCCTTTTCCTTCAAAAGCTTGTTGCAAGTTTCTAAGCTCTAATTCACGAGCTTTTTGCTCATTCATGAAAGCACAGACACCACTACGATTGATTTCTTGATCATTGAATGCAGCATGTTTAATGTTGACCAAGCAGCCTTTAGATTGAGCACCTTGGACCATATTGCTTCCAATGTATCCAGAAAGAATAGGATCTTCTGATAAGTATTCTCCACCTCTTCCGTTGTATCCGTTACGATGAATGTTCATAGCAGGACCAATCATGATAGGAAGATTGAAGATAAGTGAAGTTTCACCGAGGATCAACTCACCATCTTCGAAGCAGAGTTCCTTATTCCAAGAATAAGCTAAGTTCTCTTGAGAAACAGTGACTCTAGTTCCGAGAGTTCCATATTCAGAGGTTTCAGCATCAGCCCAAGCTTTTCCACGATACATACCTTTATTGAATGAGTAAGAATCTGATCCGCCAGGACCGTCATCAGCCTTATGTCCGACATATCCAACTGAATCGATCTTCTGAATGTTGTGGAAGGCGTTAGATGCAAAGTCGAGGAACTCATCAATAGTTAATTTGTTGAGCAATTCATCCCAACGAGGATCATCATAAGAAGCACCTTTCATATCGTTGAGTGTCAACTTAGAAGTAGTATCACCCCAAATGATATCGGAGACATCATCATTTGTACTCAAGGCGATGAAATCGTTCTTCAACAAAGTCTTCATTCTATCGGTAGGTACAAGTCCAGAGTAAGTCTTAGGATAAGTGCCATTCCAGTCTAAACGAGACAAGTAAGTGACAGTATTAGGCATGAATGAATTCAAATCCATGGAATAGTCACCATCAGACAACTTGTTAGTTATAGCTGTTCCGTTGTCAGAAACAGAGAATGTATCCTTGTCAAATGCATCATTGGTCCAAGTCTTGACGTTGGATGTATCACCGACAGAAGTCATTCCGCTGGTAACAGTGAATCCCTTAGCGGCTAAGACATTGTTCAAAGCCTCATGAGAATCATCACCTACAGTGAAATAATAATCTCCATCGTCAAGAATGAATGTCTTGGCGTTGGTGTAGTCATAAGAAGTGAGATTCGCCATATCGATATCGACAGTGATGGTTTGTTTCTCACCAGGTTGTAATAATTTAGTCTTCTCAAAGTTAACTAATTGAATTGCACTCTTTTCGACATTGTTGGCCTTATCATAGGTTGTATAAGGAACTGAAGCATAAAGTTGAATAGCTTTCTTTCCGGCTACATCACCAGTATTTTCTACAGTGACTTTAGCTGTTCCACTCTTCTTATTACCCATGATTTGTAGGTCATCCAAAGTGGTCTTAAATGTGGTGTAAGACAATCCATATCCGAAAGGATAGTTGACTTCATCAGCATACTTCCAAGTACCATCAGCTGTTGCTAATGTTCCATCAGAATTGACATAAGTTCCAGCCTTAGCGGTTGCAGCGTTGCTAACTCCAGCAACTATATCCGCATAACGAGTCTCATAGTATCTATATCCAGTATAAATTCCTTCAGCTTCAACCAAATATGAATTGACGTTATCAGCAGAAGTGAAGTCGTCAGGATCAGCCCAAGGAATGTTTCCAAAATTCTGCATGGATGGACTATCGGAATTATTGGTAGGATATATATCGCCTAAATAAGCACTAGGATTAACTTCACCCTTGAGCATCTTAGCAACACTATAGAATCCATATACTCCAGGATGTCCAACCCACATGATTGCATCGATAGAATCATCATTGGAAAGATTCTTGAACTCCATTACATTGGTTGCATTGATAAGAACGATAACTTTCTTGAACTTTCCATCAGCCTTGCCTTTTTTAGCTTCGTTGATAATGGCCATCTCATCATCAGAAAGGCCCATGATGTTGCCGGTTGTTGTATGAAGTCCATCATCCATTCCTTCAGCACCATCATTATAATTCTTGCTTTCACCTGCAGGTCTACCGACAACGACGATAGCTGCATCTCCATAAGAAGCATAATCTTCATCATAATCAGATGCCAATCCACGAAGTTCTGTTGGAGATAACTCAGGGATATTTGTGGTAGTGGTTATTTCTTTGTACTCAGGAGGAATAGCACCGAATCCACTACCACCCCATGTTAAGTCTTCGCAATACTTCTTGTAAGCTGCTAATGTCTTGGGATTTAATTCAAATCCTGATTTTTGGAAGGCTTCAGTAATCGTATTTCCGCTATCAATGCTAGCTTTATCTGCGATAGAACCACCACTGTTGCCGTAAACAGCTGCATAACTTCTAAGTCCAAGCATTGTGACCTTGGGGGTAGATTCGGTCAAAGGCAATGCCTTATCCTTGTTCTTCAATAATACAGCTGTTTCTTCAGATGAACGAAGTCCAAATTCCTTGTATCCTTCAAAAGCGTCTTTTGCACTTTTGAATTGCGAATCGTAATTCCATGCATCCTCAGCATTCTCAGATTCCTCAGTGACAATCTTAGAGCTGACCGTTTTGAAAGTCTGGTCCATTCCATCACGGTAGAACTCCATAACGTTTGCAGAGACAATAGAAGCTGAGAGTAAGAATGTTGATACGATAGTCAAACCACGAAATAGTGATTTCTTTGACATACTTTTAATACCTCTTTAAATTGTAAGTTTTAATTCATTAAGTCAGTTACTAATTTATTTGGTTATCGATAAATCCAAATATTAATGAATTTAATGAATTTGATTCAAAGCTTCGATAAATCTAATCCAAATGGCCGGTAAAGATAGGATTTATCGGAAGCACTTACACATTAAAATAAAATTGAGCCTTTGATGGCTCAAATGACTTAACTTGTATTCTTGTTTGACTTAACTTGTACACGCTTACACAGGTATTAAGATATTAACTGAGAATATATTTTCCTTATAGGAGAATGTGACATTACCATTGTATTTCTGTGCAATATACATGATCGACTTAGTTCCAAAGCCATGTTTTGACTTATCTTCTTTATTAGTTTGAGGAACACCATTAACAAACTTAATATCCTTGCTACAATAATTTTCCATATGTATACATATGAAATTACCTTTTATATTTGCATTTAATTTAATTATTCTATTTTCCTCATCTTCTTTTTCCACTGCTTCAACTGCATTATCTAATAAGTTAGCAAATAAGGCTGTAGCATCCATAGGATCCATCTTTTGAAATGGAACCCCATCACAAATATATGTGAATTTTATATGCTTCGAGGTACAAAGAAGGCTTTTTTGAGTCAAAACTATATCTAGAACATCATTTCCTGTCTTTGCTATATCGTTATAAATATCTATAGATTTAGACATTTCATCAATATATGAACTTTGCTCAGCTTGATTGAGATTCTTCAAAACTGATATTTGATTCTTCATATCATGAGCTTTCATATTTATGATATCTATTGTTTCTTTAGCTAGTTTTTGCTGATTAGCTTTCTCTTCAATCATGCTTTGAAGCATTCTATTATTTTGCTCTAATTCTATTTGTTTCTTTTGATTATCGCTAAGCTTAAATGCTCCGGATACGACTAAAATAGCTAATAATGAAGATACAATACTATAAAGTCTAAGGATATAATCCCAATTCTCTACTTTTTCGCTTAAGATCAAAGATACAACCAATACTACTAGTGTAGCTATCATCGTAGAAGGACTGATTATATTGAAATCAATAAATACCTTTCTCTTCCAAATAATTAAGAAAGTGATGAAATAGAAAACAAAGAAGAAGGATAAATAATACGCTATTGCACCAGCACGTGATAGAACATCTTCGTTCGGATATGCTAATTCAAAAAACAGCTCCATAATGTTCCATGTCAAATGCTGCAAGGCATATCCTGTTATCGTGCAAACAAATATCATAGAAGGTTTCTTATATAGGAAGAATCCAACTATCAAGATGGATAAAAACACAACAGAATAAGACCAGTTGAAATTCAAAAAATTCAATGTCGGTAAAAAATAAAACCCACATCCAGCAACAGCAGCAATTAATAATCTCCACCAATAATACTTTCTTCTTTGACCATTGAACATGAAAATAAACTGAGCAATCAAAAACTCAAGATAAAGATTATAAAAATGAGCAAATAATATCTTACCTATCATTTATAGCTATATCTCCATTCATAAAAGACGTGAATGCATCTATAAAGTCTTTCTTTCTATTTCTAGAGAACAACACTGATGTTCCATCTTGAAGAATCACATCTTCTTTTCTAATCTCTTTGACATAAGAAAGATTAACAATTGAATAATTGTTAATTCTAGCAAACATAGAATTATCAAGCTTTTCACTTATTGCTTGAAGAGATCCTCTAAATTTGAATTCAGGATTATCTTTTAAATTGGTCTTAATTATTAAATCGTGATGGAATATTTCAATACTAATAATATTTTTGAATGAAAGTCTAATAGTATTTCCCTTAGTAGAAACCCAAATAAAATCATTTCCTTTTCTATTAGTGTTTCTTTTAATTTTGTCTATTTCAAACTTAAAATCCATATATTCAATTGGCTTTAATAAGAAGTCTAGTGCTTGTACTTTATACCCTTGAATAGCAAATTGAGATAGATTAGTAACAAAAATAATTATTACATCCGAATCCTTCTCTCTAATTTTCTTACTAGTTTCCAGCCCGTCGATCATAGGCATATCGATATCCATAAAGATTGCGTCTAGTTCTTTGGGATAATCGGTGATAGCGTCAATTCCATTTTGAAAGAATACAGCCTCTATTCTTTCTTTTGTAGATTCTTGATATTTAGAGATATATTCCTTATATACTTGAATATCTTTTTCTTCGTTCTCCACTACTGCAATTTTCATAATAATTAAAATTTGATTAAATCTTAAGGCTTTAGATTAAGTCAGTTAATTCAAATCAAGCCTCCTATACGTATTTTATGTAAGTGCTATACTAAAAGTCAACAACAAAGAAATTCACATAAAACAATAGCATTATCCTTTAACAAATTGGAATTCATAGTAAAAACAAATAAAAAAGTGTGGTGATTAGCCACCCTAAATTTCATCAAGTTTTTCTTCTTTATTAGTTTCTGTTTAAAACAAACCTTTTAATCATCAACCATCCGAATGGAATTAGAACTAGCAAAGAAGCTGCCCCTGTGAAATATGCACCTTGCATATTGAAGAAACTATCTGACTTAAATATTGCTTCAGCTATTGCATACAAGATAGCAGGAACAACAAATCCTGTCACAAGACTTGATCCGAGGACTCCCCAGAATTCAGACTTCTCGACAGTTCTTCCTTCAGCGACATAGTCTCCCCAGAAGTTTTGATTCACACTAATTTGATTCTCATAATAATGATCAAAAGCTATATCTGATGCGGCAGCCAAACATATCAGTACCACACAAATACATTGTACGAAGAAGATAATGCTATTTAAATCATCGTTCTTTGCCCCACCTGTAGCAATGTTGCAATATATTGCAGCAATCCAAATTGCGATACAAGACAAACACATCACGCCTACAGAGACCCAATAAAATTGACCACACAACCATGTAAATATAGCTGCTATTACGATAGTTCCTACAATAAATCCAATTAACAGCCAGAGCAAATCCATATCAACTATCCTTTATCTACCATTCTCGTCACGTTTCCTATAATGCAAGAATTGGAAAAGATAATAAAGAGTAAGTAAACCACCAGCAATTCCAAAAAGCACACCAAACGTACTCAAAGCAGAACCACCGTCTTTTCCAGATACACCCATTACAATTCCACCGACAAGCAAAGCTATTCCAAGAATCAAGAATAAGAAAGTAGTCTTCTTTCTAGAAGCTACATAAGCTCCCATTGAAGGCATAATCATATTGTTTAATACGTATCCAAATTCATTAGATTCTTGTCCTTCATATCCCATAACTTCCATTATATCTGAAAACATGTATTCATAAAGAATGGCACCCATTCTTTCTTTCAATCTGTTAAATTGCCTGGCCTTGATTGCATTTTTTATATAACCGAAGTAAGCCTTAGGATTCAGCAAAACAGTGCATCCTGTTGAGTCTTTGGAATCCAAGGAATATATATCAGCACTATATTTAGAATTTTGATTGATCAATTCTTTAGCTGCATCTACTGCTTTAATTCCATTGAATCCTTCAAGATTTGTAAATGAAATCTTCACTTTATTAACTCTCATCAACAAATAATCAAATTCGACATTAACATAAAAGTTGGAATCATCTGGTGCATAGAGTTTAAATGTAGTTCTAGTCAATCCATTTTTAACATCTTTAACATAACTGTTCTCAACTTTTAACTGCTTTTTAATGTAATACTTAATCAAACCACTTTGTGACATGTTAGATACCTCTTTTCTTTTTAAATCGAAAATAGGTTAAAATTACATACGCTAAAGAAGTGCTAAAGAAGACTCTATTTTTTAAACTTTAATTAAAAATCCATAAGAAATGCCATATAAGCAGGAATACGAATAATCCCATTTTTTCTTATGTAGCTATGCCAAAAGATTGAAAAACACCAATTAGAAATTAATATAAGGACTAAAAAAGAAAGTGAAGTAAAATTTCACTTTCTTTTATATCTTTAGAAATCAATAAATAAAAGACAATTCTCCAAATGCACTTTTATTCCGTTCTAAGACACTTGACAGGATTTCTCTTCGCTGCGCTTCTAGAAGGTGAAAGACCAGCTACATAAGTCAACAATGATGAAATAACTATCAATAACAAGGCATATAGAGGATTCAAAGCAGCAATATTACCTATTGCGTATCCCGGAAATGCTAAATTAATGCCTATATTAATAGGAATAGATAAGAGATACGTTATGGCCACTCCAAGAACACCGGCAATGAATCCTATAGCTAAAGATTCCATCTTAAACAATCTTCCGACATCTTTCTTTCTAGCACCTACGGATCTCAATATTCCTATTTCTTTAGTTCTTTCAAGTACGGATACATAAATAATAATTCCTATCATCACTGAAGAAACAACTAATGATATAGAAGCAAAGCAAATAAGAACGATAGAGATCACATTGACTAAAGTACTGAGTGATTCGGAAACTAATGAAGATACATCTGTATAAATTATCTTCTCTGACGATTTCAATTCAGTACCATCGGCTTTCTTAGTAGTGTTATATAAATCTAAATAGGCTAATAACTGCTCTTTCGTTTTAAAATCGACAGGATAAATAGTTATACTTCCAACACTAGTATCAGTTCCTATAGACTTTCTAGTATTAGAATAATTACTAATATTGCTATACTTGGCTGGAGCTTTAGTGGTGTTATCTAGACTAAGAATATTATATGCTTGGAAAGTATCTTTAAGATTTATTGAAGATATATTTCCATTGATGAGATCATTGAGATCGATATTGTCAAGTTGAGCAGCTAAGCTTTCTAAGTTGATAAAGAAATAATCTTTATCATTTTTCTTTGCAATATTAGATTTACCCGCATCCATCAAAGCATCTTCGGTTAGCGATGGTAAATAATAAACACCATCTCCTAAAATTCCCATAGTTTTAGATTCTTTCTTTCTAAGAATTCCAACAATTTTAATGGTTTGAGATTTATCATCAGCAAAGGAAGACTTCAACTGATCATTAGTTTTTGGCTTTGAATAGGTGGGTAATTGATAATTGATTAAGTTGATTTCACCACCCAATTCTTCTTCAAGTTGAGTTTTATTAGAAGAGATGAAATCCGCAATTAATTTTGCTTTTTGTGTATTATCTGATTGAGCTCTAACTTGGACTAATAAAGCTGTTAATTTTATAGTCATGCTTGTTGATAATTTAGCATTTTCAACAGGAATGAAGAAGTTTATAAGTTCTTTAGCAAGCGTATTATTATCAACATTTGTATCATTAGATTGTATTGAAGATAAGAATTTTAATAATTTAGGAAATGAATATGGGTTATCTTGATTACCTTCACCAGCACCTCTAAGACCTATCCCATAGAATGTGGATGAATCAGCGTCGATTTCATTTTCAGTGTAATAGACATCATTAGGAACTAATTTAAATTCCATACCATTAAAAGTCTCTGTATTAATAGTTTTATAAGTTCCATCTGAATTCTTGAATTCATTAGGATTAATTCCTAATGCTTTTAATGTGTTTGTAGAAATTCCATTATATTTATTGACTGTTATTACGACTTCATTTTTGTTTTGTGGAAATCTTCCGCCAGGTAATAAATCATAATAACTCTCTATATATTGTTCATCTCCCGGCAACTCAGACCAATAGCTAGATGAAGAAGAAGTTAAAGAGGAAATTAAAGATGATGAAGATGTATTGATAGAAGTATATTTATCATTTCCATCATCATCTTTGGATTTAGCGATTACATTCGCTGAAATAGAATAATTATTTTGTATAGATGCATATAAGCTCTTATCGAGTCCAGCCCATTTTCTACCATACGAATCTGTTCCACCCATCAAGAATGATTCATAATAATCAGAAGTTAGGTCATTCATATGAAGCATAGTTTGAGTAGGCTCAACTATAGTAACATCATCTGAATTTGGATATTCCTCATGTTGATCATACGTATTCTGATTCGACTTCATTTCGGAAGCAGATGCAAGTCCATAACCTTCTACTGAAATAGGAAACTGGGCCAAAGTTTGGGTCTCTGTTCTATTGACATAGTCCGAAAAACCTCCGGATATAGCTAAGACTAACCCGACTCCAATTATTCCAAATGATGAAGCCAAGGCTGTTACAAATGTTCTTCCTTTCTTTGTTAATAAGTTCTTCAAAGACATTTTCATAGCTGTGAAGAAACTCATCTTTGACTTCTTTTCTTTCTTTTTTTCTTTACTCTTTTTCTTATTTTTTTCTTCATTTACCTCATCATAATACTCTTGTCTTTTTGCTTCTTGAATTTCACTTTCAGTTAATAGGCTAGGAGCTTTACTATTAAAAGCCGAAGTCTTTACTACTTCTTCTTTTTTGTCTTCATCATAAGGAGCTGAATCATCAACGACTAGCCCATCATTCATCCTAATAATTCTATCTGCATATTTATAAGCTAATTCTTCATTATGAGTGACCATGATGACCAAATGTTCTTTGGAAATGTCGTGAAGTATATCTATGACTTGAGTAGATGTTTCAGAATCCAAAGCTCCAGTAGGTTCATCAGCTAAAATGATAGACGGATTTGAAACTATAGCTCTAGCTATTGCAACACGTTGCTGTTGACCACCAGATAATTGATTCGGCTTTTTCTTTGCTTGATTTTCTAGTCCTACTTGTTTTAGAGCCTCCATAGCTCTTTCTTTCTTTTCTTTCGCAGAGATTCCAGATAATGTCAAAGCCAACTCTGTGTTTTCCAAGATAGAAAGATGAGGAATCAAATTATAAGATTGAAATATTATTCCTATCTTTTTATTACGATAATTATCCCAATCTCTATCCTTATATTGTTTTGTTGACTTTCCATCGATTATCAAATCACCCTTTGTATATCTGTCCAATCCAGAAATAATGTTTAACAAAGTTGTTTTTCCACAACCTGAAGGACCTAAAATAGCAGCATATCCCTTCTCTCCAAAAGATAAGGATATTCCCTTTAAAGCTGTTGTTTTTAAGTCTTTATCAACAATATAATCTTTCTTTATATTAACCAGTTTTAACATATCCACCTCCCTTCTATTCTTTGTATAATTTATACGCTAAATATTAGCTATTTTTATCAACTTTTCTCTAGTTCTTTTGGGTATTATTTCACAATATTTAGATTTTTTTCTTAGATTTGTTCTTTTCTTACTTACTTAATCTATAATTGCATTGTAAACCCATACATTAGGAGTAAAAACATCTATGAATCAAGAAATTGTAGATTCCATTACCAAGAAGTTCGAAGAACTTTATGGTGACACTACAGGAGCAAAAATATACTTTGCTCCCGGACGTGTTAACCTTATCGGCGAGCATGTAGATTATCTAGGTGGACATGTCTTCCCTTGTGCCTTAACAATAGGAACATACATGATAGCAAAGCCTAGAACCGACAGCACCATCCGTTTCTTTTCTATCAACATCAAACCTGAAAGAAAATACGAAGACAAGCTCGAGAACATTTTCTCCCATGAGAATCCTGACAAACAATATGTAAAAACTTTAGGATGGACTGCTTATCCTAAAGGCGTTATTTGGGCATTCAACAAAGCTAGAAAATTAAGAGCCACCCATGGTTTTGATGCTGTTGTCGGTGGCGATATTCCTGCCGGTTCAGGTTTATCCTCATCTGCTTCACTCGAAGTATTGATGGGATATGTCCTTAGAGATATGTTCAATTGGACAACAATCACCAATATTGATCTTGCTAAAATCGGCAAATACTCCGAGAACAATTTCAATGGTGTAAATTGTGGAATAATGGATCAATTCGCATCAGCTATGGGAAAGAAAGATTGTGCAATCTTCCTCGATACTAGCTCACTTGAATTCGTCTATGCACCTATCAAATTAAACGGTGCAAAAATAGTAGTCACAAATACAAACAAGCCTCACTCATTAGCTGACTCTAAATACAATGAACGTCGTGCACAAGCAGAAGAAGCTTTCAAAGACTTAAAGACAGTCAAACCTGAGTTGGAAAATCTTTGTGATTTACAATTGGAAGATTTCTATCAATTAGGCACTGCTATTAAAAATCCTACTTGTTGGAGAAGAGCAAAACATGCTATATCCGAAAATGAAAGAACACTCAAAGCTGTTGAAGTCTTAAAGCAAGGCAAGATTGATAACTTCGGCGATTTGATGAATGAAGCAGGTGCTTCTATTCGTTATGACTATGAAGCAACATGTTATGAGCAAGATGTCTTAGTAGATGCTTCAAGAGTTCAAAATGGAGTCATAGGTGTTCGTATGACTGGCGGTGGATGGGGCGGATGTATCGTCGCCTTGGTCAAGGACGAGTTCATCGATTCATATAAGCAAAATGTTGCTAAGATTTACTGCGAGAGAACACAATATAAACCTTCGTTCTATGTCGTCTCTGTCGGTGATGGACCTAGTGTAGTAAAAGTTCTTTAGCAAATAATAAAAGGCACTCATGTGCCTTTTATTTGCTTAAATCATGAAAGGAAAAATAAAATGATAGATCAATCAATTAAAAAGCTCATCACTTATGCATTAGAGAAAAAATTAATTAAAGAAGATGATAAGATTTATTGCACAAACTCTTTACTAGCAATCCTTGGACTAGATGAATACAATGAACCTGAAGAGGAATACAAAAATGTAAATTTAGAATCGACATTAAAAGAGATTCTAGACTTTGCTTTTGAAAAGAATTTATTCCCTGAGAATTCTACCGTTTATAGAGATTTATTCGATACAAAAGTCATGTCCGTCTTCGTGGATAGACCTTCAAATGTAATTAAAGAATTCAACACTAAATATAGAACTTCTCCAAAGAAAGCTACAGATTGGTTCTACAAGTTCTCTCAAGACACTGACTATATCCGTGCCTATAGAGTCAAGAAGGACTTAAAGTGGAAAACTGCCACACCTTATGGTGATCTAGATATAACAATCAACCTTTCAAAGCCTGAAAAAGATCCTAAAGCTATAGCAGCTGCAAAATTGATGAAGCAATCTTCTTATCCTAAATGCCAGCTTTGTCCTTCAAATGAAGGATATGCTGGAAGATTGAATCATCCTGCAAGAGAAACTATTAGAATTATTCCTTTTGAATTATCAGGAAAGAAATATTTCTTCCAATATTCTCCATATTCTTATTTCAACGAACACGCAATCGTATTCAACAGCGAGCATGTCCCTATGGCAATCAACCACGATTGCTTCGAACACCTATTAGGCTTCGTTGAAAAGTTCCCTCATTATATTCTCGGATCAAATGCCGATCTTCCTATTGTCGGCGGCTCTATCTTGACTCATGATCACTACCAAGGTGGAAACTACATCTTCCCGATGTTTAAAGCTCCGATAGAAGAAGAAATTGTATTTACCAATTACACCGATGTAAAAGCTGGATATGTAAAATGGCCTTTGTCTGATATTAGGTTGTCATCAAGAGATCCTAAGAGATTGATTGCATTAGCAGATAAGATTTTAAGAGTATGGCGTGGATACACCGACGAACAATCATTCATATATGCAGAAACTAATGGTGAACCTCATAGCACTATTACTCCTATAGCACATAAAGTCGGAGATCAATACGTATTAGAATTAGTATTAAGAAACAACATCACTACTGATCAATATCCTTTAGGTCTCTACCATCCTCATCAAGAATTATGGCATATCAAGAAGGAAAACATCGGATTGATTGAGGTTATGGGATTAGCTGTTCTACCTTCAAGATTGAATAAAGAATTAGCAAAACTTGAAGACGAATTAGTGAATAACATCGACCCCGCATCTGATCCATTAACAGAAAAACATGCAGACTGGGCTAAGCAGATCAAAGAAAAATATTCAGATATCAACTCTTCTAATGTAAAGGAAATTGTCGAAAGAGAAACTGGATTAGTATTCGCTAGATGTCTC
>ERZ772831.1921-NODE-1921-length-18436-cov-29.645177_pt1 | contig 18436 bp, 17 predicted proteins | sample MGYA00580858_ERZ772831 | MGnify/ENA primary metagenome ERZ772831 (study PRJEB29015, sample SAMEA2737694) | human gut metagenome | biome: human gut; feature: human-associated habitat; material: faeces | place: China | collected 2012 ... | reverse complement strand
GTAGAAGTAACCCAAATCGTATAGCAGATCCAAACGCGGCAACGCCGCGCGCAGGGAAGTGCAATCGGCAAGCATTGCAGCTCTTCGAGCTGCTCGCCTGCAATGTCAAGCCTTTCTCTGGGGGTTCCAAAGGGGGGATTCTCTTTTGCGAAAGAGAATCCCCCCTTTGATCCGTGCAGCGCTGCACGCGCTGCTATCCCCCTCGCGCCCAACGGGCGCGACTCAATCCCTCCAAACCAGTTTGGAGACCGAATCTCCAAAAATCCGAAGAGCTTCCTCTTCGATTCTTTTGCGCTGCAAGGATTGTAAAGGTATTAACCATGTCAATTCGACAGCTTTCCCGCGGCGTTTCCAAACGCCGACGATCTTCCCGTCGAGCAGGATGCTCGGTCTAACGATACCGGCGAGCGTGAACACGCCGCGCAGAGCCTCTTCGGGCAGGAACGGGTTTGACCGCTTCTCATACCCGAGCATCAGCGGATCAAAGCCAGCGAGGAATCGGCAGCAGGACAGGTCGCCGATAATATTGATATCGCATAAGCTGTAAAATATTTTACCTTCACAGATAAACTCTTGCGGGGAGAGCGATTCGATGACCGGCAGCAGCTCTCGCTGGGGCAGTCCGAAGAAGTATGCGGCGTCCTGTACTGTTACGGGGCCGTAGTGTGTCAGATAGCGCCGCATGAGAGCGCGCAGAGCGTCGGCTTTTGTCATCGGTGCAAACGGCGGGCAGGGGCGAAAGGCCTTTTTCTGCTGCGCGGTGTGGCCGAGCGTGCCGCTTTCACACAGCGCGCGGAGCAGCCCGCCCCAGGGATCAAACGCGTTTTGTTCTTCATCAGGGGTCATGCCGTGCCCGCGGCAGAGAAGGCGCAGCTCCTCGCGGCCGCCGCAGCCGCTTTGGGCGGCGTCTAAAATGATCGCGGCCAGCTCGCGCTTGCGCGCGGCGGAGAGCTGGTCGTCATTTTCCATTGTGTCGCACGGACGCAGAAAATGGCTGCGCCCATCGTAGAGGAAGAGCGGCAGGTCATCGAGTGCGATCAGATGCAGTGTGCCGCGCAGCGTCCACATTTTGACGGCGGAGGTGCGCAGGATATCCTCATCCGGCGCTTTCCCGCAGCGGAGACGCAGCGCGTGCAGGCAGTTGCCGTAAAACTGCGACTGCAAGCCGCAGAGGTCGCGCAGCACTGTGAGCTCGTCCTCTGCGGGGACAAAAAGATACTGACGGTTCATGCGGAGCAGAAGAATGTCGTCGATCTGCATGGGGCGCCTCCGTTCGGTGCAAATTTTTCCGCCGGAATACTTGCGAAAAATGCAGCATTTTGATATGCTATGTCACATTGTAACATGTGTGATATCCGGGAGGCAACTATGAAAAGTCCGAAAGTCCGGCAGGTGGTGCTGCCGCTGATCACAGCGATGATCTGGGGCAGCTCCTTTGTGACCCAGAGCCTCAGCGCGGGGCATCTCGGATGCTTCAGCTTCAACGCGCTGCGTTCCATTCCTGCGGCATTGGCGCTGCTGTTGCTGCTGCTTGTTGTGCGGCGCATTCGCCCGCGCGAGAAGTATACCGCGGAGGAAAAGCGCGCGCTGCTGCGCGGCGGCCTGATCTGCGGGTTCTTCCTTACACTCGGCGTCAATTTGCAGCAGTTCGGCATTGAAACGACGACCGCGGGCAAGGCGGGCTTTATCACGACGCTCTATATCATACTCGTGCCGGTGTTCAGCATCATGCTGGGCAAAAAGGCGAAGAAGAGCACCTGGATCTATGTGCTCTTTGCTGTGGCGGGGCTTTATTTCCTCTGCTTTGACGGCGGCTCCGTCTCGTTCAGCAGCGGCGATTTCTATATTTTCCTCTGCGCCTTTGCCTTTACCGCGCAGATCCTCGCGGTGGATCATTATGTGCAGCGGGTGGACGGCATTGCGCTTTCCTGCGCGCAGTTCGTGGTGGTCATCATGCTCTCAGCCATCGGCGCACTTGCATTCGGCGAGCACACCACGCTCGAGGCGGTGAAGACCTGCATCCCGTATCTGCTCTATGTCGGCGTGGTGTCGAGCGGCGTGGGCTACACGCTGCAGATCATCGCGCAGAAGGACGGCGACCCGACGGTCGTGTCGCTGCTGCTGAGCCTCGAGTCGTTTTTTGCCGTTGTCTGCGGCGCGATCGTCCTGCACGAGCGCATGAGCCTGCGCGAGTATTTCGGCTGCGCGCTGATGCTTGCGGCGGTCATCCTCTCGCAGCTGCCGGGGAAAAGCGCCAAAGCGGTTGAAAGCGGCAAAAAAGAGTGATATAATAAACTGCTTAAATAAAAATGTGAAAGAAACGGACAGACTATCATGCGGATCAATATTTTAGGCGTTGGCTTTGATAATGTGACGATGGACGAGGCGCTTGCGCGCGGGGAAGAGCTTCTGTGCTCCGAGGGTGCGCACTATGTTGTGACGCCCAATCCCGAGATTGTGGAGACCTGCCGCGCGGATGCCGCGGCGAACGTCGCCGTCAACGGTGCGGACCTCGTGCTGCCGGACGGCATCGGCATCGTGTACGGCGCAAAAATTCTGCACCAGCCGCTCAGAGGCCGCGTGCCCGGCATCGAGTTCGGCACGGGCATGATCGAGCGCTGCGCCGCGCTCGGCAAGAGCGTTTACCTGCTCGGCGCAAAGCCGGGCGTCGCCGAGCAGGCGGCGGAAAATCTCAAAAACCGCTTTCCCGGCCTTGTCATCGCCGGCACGCACGACGGCTATTTTAAGGAGGATGACCCCATCGCCGCGGAGATCAAGGCGAGCGGCGCGGACATGGCGCTCGTGTGCCTCGGCGCGCCGAAGCAGGAGCTCTTCATGGCGAAATACGGCGAGGCGACGGGTTGTCATCTGCTGATGGGCCTTGGCGGCTCGATGGATATTTTTGCGGGCGTCGCGCAGCGCGCGCCGGAGTTCTACTGCAAGCATAATTTGGAGTGGTTCTACCGCCTCATCAAAAATCCGTCCCGCTTCGGCCGCATGATGAAGCTGCCGCTCTTCCTTGTCCACGTTTCGGGGGAGAAGCGCAAATGAGCGGCAAGCTGATCGTATTTGAAGGCACGGACGGCTCCGGCAAGGCGACGCAGAGCAAGCTGCTCTTCGAGAGGCTGCAGCGCGAGGGTGTCGACTGCCGCAAGCTCAACTTTCCCCGCTATGGGGAAAAGTCCGCCGCGCTCGTCGAGCTGTACCTCGGCGGCGCGTTCGGTACGCACCCGAGCGATGTGAACGCCTACGCGGCGTCGACGTTTTACTCCGTCGACCGCTACGCGTCCTACAAGCAGGACTGGGGCAAATATTACGAGGCGGGTGGACTTCTGATCGCTGACCGCTACACGACCTCGAACGCCGTGCATCAGGCCGGCAAGCTGCCGGACGGCGAACGGGAGAAATATCTCGACTGGCTTTTCGGCTTTGAATACGGCCTTCTGGGCCTGCCCGAGCCGTCGCTCGTCTTTTATCTCGATGTGCCGACCGAGCTGACCGAAAAGATGATGCGCGAGCGCGAACAGGCGACAAACACGAAGGCCGACATCCACGAGCAGGACGAAGCTTACCTGCGCGCGTGCCGCGAGAATGCGAAAAAGGTCGCCGAGCGCTGCTCCTGGCAGCGCATTGGCTGCTCGAAAGACGGCGCGATGCGCACGGTCGAAGACATACACGAGGAAATTTACCGCCGCGTGACGGAACTTTTGAAGGCTTGACCACATCAAAAACAAGTGAAAAGGGGACGCTCACGCGCCCCATCTTCACAGGAGGAGAGTGCCTTAGCAGCAGCAATCGTTGCTGTTGCCGCAGCCGCAGTTGTTGCTGCAGCCACAGCCGCACCCGCAGCCATTGCCGCACCCGCCGCAGCCGAACAGCACCAGAATGATGATGAGGATCAGCCACACGCAGCTATTGTTGTTATTGCACATTTTCATTTCACCTCACTTGTCATGCCCTATCCTATGCGCGAGCGCGCAAAGGTGAGCCTGACCGATAGAAAAAGGTGAGGGAATTTCAAATCAGCAAGGAGGAGCTATGAGCTACGAGGACAACTACGATCAAACCGCCCGCTGGGACGCCGAGAGCGTCCGCGAAGCGGAGCAGCGCACGCAGCACCGCTCCACGCGCAGCAGCGCCGAGCGGCAAAAACTGAAGAAGAAAGGGCAGCGCCGCCGCTTTACGCTGTGGCTCGCGTTCGTGCTTATCACGTCGGCGATCCTCGCCGGTGTGGGCTGGCTGCTGGCGAACGACATGTGCTCTTTCAACAAGGCACCGGTCGAGACGACCATCGAGATCACGCGCGACGACAACCTGAACACCATCGCCACGAAGCTCCACGACGAGGGGCTCATTAAGTACAAGTGGTTCTTCAAGGCGTTCGGCAGGCTCCGCCACGCGGAAAGCCGCATCGGCATCGGCACCTACGCCGTCGACAGCGACATGGACTACGACGCGCTCATCAACCGCATGAGCAACAAGAACGCGTCGCTCACGGCGAATACCGTTAAAATTTCGATCCCAGAGGGCTATAATGTCCGCCAGATCATCGCGCTGATGGACAAGTATGGTGTCAACACGGCGGAAAAGCTCACCGATGCGGCGATGAACTCGGACTTCAACTATTCGTTCATCGACAACAATAAAAAGGGCGATCTGACGCGCCTTGAGGGCTATCTCTTCCCCGATACCTACGAATTCTTCGTGGACGAGGACCCGACGCACGCGCTGTCGAGACTGCTCGACAACTTTAATACAAAGATGAGCGATGAGCTCATGCAGAAGGTCGAGGCCTCCGGCTATTCGCTCAACCAGATCCTCACCATCGCCTCGCTCATCGAAAAGGAGACGGACGGCACGGACCGCGAGAACATCGCGTCGGTCATCTATAACCGTCTCAACAACGTGGGCGAGACGTATCACAAGTTACAGATCGACGCCTCGCTCATTTACGGCCTTGGTGACAACTACACCGGCACGCTCACGAGCAGCGACCTCAATTACAACACGCCCTACAACCTCTCGATGTACGAGGGCTTACCGCCCACGCCCATCGCGAACCCCGGTCTCGCCTCCATCCAGGCGGCGCTCGAACCGGCGCAGACGAACTATTACTTCTACGCGCTCGGCAAGGACGGCGTGCACCACTTCTTCAAGACCTACGCGGAGCACGCGAGCTTCGTCAGCTCCAGCCAGTACGCAGGCTAACATAAAATGACGCGGCAGCGTGGCTTATGCCACGCTGCCGCTTTGAAAGAGGACAACGATGAGAAGAAAACCCGAGATCCTCGCCCCGGCGGGCGATATGGAAAAATTGCAGATGGCCGTGCTCTACGGCGCGGACGCAGTGTACTTAGCCGGTACGAGCTTCGGCATGCGCTCGTTCGCGGGCAACTTCACGCCGGAGGAGCTTCCCAAAGCGGTGAAGTTCGCGCACGACCACGGTGTGCGCGTCCACGTGACGGTGAATACGATGCTGCGCAACGACGAGGTCGCGCGCCTGCCCGAGCACTTGGAGCGTTTGAACGACGCAGGTGTCGACGCGCTTATTTTGGCCGACCTCGGCGCGTTTACGCTCGCGGGGAAGTATGCGCCCAAGTGCGAGCGCCATATCTCGACCCAGCAGTCGATCGCAAACGACGAGTGCGCCCGCGCGTGGTACGATTTGGGCGCGAAACGAGTGGTGCTGGCAAGGGAAGTGTCTTTACAGGAGATTCGCGAAATGCGGGCAAAAATTCCCGAGGAATTGGAGATAGAGACCTTCTGCCACGGCGCGATGTGCGTGAGCTATTCGGGCAGATGCCTGCTCTCGAACTACATGACCGGGCGCGACTCGAACCGCGGCGCCTGCGCCCAGCCCTGCCGCTATCAGTACGCGCTGATGGAGGAGAAACGTCCGGGCGAATATTTCCCCGTCTTCGAGGATGAGAAGGGGACCTACATCATGAACTCGCGCGATATGTGCATGATCGACCATTTAGACGATATCATGGACGCGGGCATCGACTGCATCAAGATCGAGGGGCGCGCGAAGTCGGCCTACTATGCCGCCATCGTCACAGGTGCGTACCGCCATGTGCTCGACGACGTCGCCGCGGGCAGGGAAGTCGATCCCGTATGGCGCGATGAGGTAGAGCATGTGAGCCACCGCCATTATTCGACGGGCTTCTACTACGGCCAGCCCGGGCAGTATTACGACAATTCGCGCTACATCCGCGACTGGCAGGTCTGCGCCGTCGTGACGGACTGCGATGCGGACGGCAACGCGACGCTGTCGCTTCGCAACAAGTTTGCCGCGGGCGACGAGATCGAGCTCGTCGGCCCCGACAGCCGCCCGTTCACGATGACCGCGCCCGTGATGCACGACCTCGAGGGCTTCGAGCTCTACGAGCCGCGCACACCGCAGACAGTGTTTAAGATGAAGCTGCCGCGCTTTGTGCCGCCGATGAGCTTCGTGCGCCATGCGGTTTCTTTGAGCGCAAAGGATTAAAACGCTTTTTCGCGCCTTTTCGGGCACGGGGGGATAGGCAGTGCCGAAGGTGCTGCACCACATTTCCTGCTCCTCCTGCGCGGCCGCAGGAAAAAATGCAAAAACTTATTTTTGCGCTTTCAAAAGCTTTCGCTGGGCGAGGATGCCCGGCAGGATCGCGCACAGCGATCCGATCAGGAAGCAGACGATACCGACGATCATGTTGAGCGGGATTTCCTCCTTGAGAAAAAGAAATGCGAAGATCGGCGCGATAATGGGCTTCAGGAAGAAGATGAGCGACGCCTCCTGCGCGGACGTTTTCTCCATCGCCATCATGTGGCAGACGAAGCCCGCCGCGGAGTTGATGCAGCAGATGTACAGCAGTGCCGGAATGGCCGAGGCAGGGATATTTTCAAAGAGCGGCACGTCGATAAAGAGGTTCAGCCCCACCGCGCCATAGAGCGACGCGCCCGCCGCCGTGCGGCCGAAAAGCAGAATGAACACGAGCTCGCCCGCGCCGAAGAGAAAGCTCAGGCACGTAACAGCGATGCCGCCGAAGCGCGGTGTACGCTTTTTGCCGAACACACTGTAGAGTGCGAACATCACGGCGGAGAGAATGGCGAGCACCGAGCCTGTGGGATCGAGCGTCGCATGAATGGGGTCAATGATGATGAGCGCCGCCGTGAGCTCCAAAATGAGCGCGATAATGTGGTTGCGATGAATGTCCTCATGCAGGAAGAGATGGGCGAACACCGTGACGAAGATCGGATTGCAGGAGAAGATGACCGCCACGATTGACGCGCGCGTATAGGTCACGGACATCTGGTAGAGCGACATCGCGATGACGACGCACAGAAAGCCCGAAAGCGCGAAAAAGCCGATGTCCTTTCGCGAGAGCGAGGCGTTTTTCTTCTTCATCGAGCGCGAGGCGAACGGGATGAGCAGAATGCCGCCGACGAGAAAGCGCAGACACGTGATCTGCATGGGCGCAAACACGCCGTGCACGGTTTTGAGCATGACCTCCATCGTGCTGAAAATGACGGCACAGAGGACGATATAGACATAGCCGGAGCGGGAACGGTTCATAGCGATTCTCCCTTCATCGTTCAAACGAAAGCAGTATATGCCATTTTCTGCCCAAAGGCAAGGGATGCTTGACAAAAGCTGAATTTGAGATATAATAACGCAAGTAAAACGCGATGAAAAAGTCAGCTTTGCAGACGAGCCTGAAGCGAGAGGGGAATGGTGCAAGCCCTCGGCCACCGGTGCGAAGCAGCCGCTTTGGAGCCGTCCGCGAGGAGCGGAACGCCTCGTCCCCGTTACCGGACGGCTAAGATGCTTTCCCCCAAGCGGAAAGATAATTAGGGTGGTACCGTGAAGTGTCAAGTCTTCGCCCCTATGTGTAGGGACGGGGGCTTTATTTTTTTGGAAAGGGATAGATATGCGCAAAAAAGTGTGGCTTTTCGCATTGGCTGCGGTGCTGCTGGTGATTTTGGCCGGCTGCCGCGGAAACGAGCTGCCCGACGGCATGGACGAGGACAAGGTCTCGAGCGCGGGACTTGCCGTCATGTCGCAGCTGACGAAGGGCGAATATGAAGAGGTCTACGACGCGCTGCGCGAGGACGTGCGTGAGCAGACGAGCGCCGATGCCATTGAAGAGATGATGGATATCGCGACCGAGGGGCGCGGCAGCTTCAAAAAGGTCAAGGATTCGATGGTGACGGGCGTGACGGACGCAGACGAGCCGCATGCCATCGCCGTCATCGGCGCGAAATACGACAAAAAGTCCGTGGTGTTCCGCATCGCATTCGATACGGAGATGAACCTTATCGGACTGGATGTGAGAGGGAAGTGAGCAGATGACAAGAAAAATCATCGACATGACGAAGGACCCGCGCGGCGGCCAGTTTGAATACTTCCGCACGATGACCGACCCGTGGGCGGGCATCACGGTTCCGGTGGATATTACGGATCTTCTTGCTTCGCTTAACGGCCGTCCGTTTTTCCTCAGCTATCTCTATGCGGTGATGCGCGCGGCGAACGCCGTTCCCGAGCTGCGGCGGAGATTGCTGCCCGACGGTCAGGTCGTTGAGTATGATCACTGTGACCCGTCGTACACCGTGATGAAGCCCGACGGCACGGGCGTTTACGTCTACTGCCTGCTTGAGGACGATCTGTCGTCTTACGAAAAGTTTGTCGCCGAGGGCAAGCGGCGGCAGAAGGAGACGCTCGAGCGCGGTACGCTGACCGAGGATGGCGACGTGCTGGCGAATTTCTTCGTCTCCTGCGTGCCGTGGCTCTACTACACGCAGATCAAAGAGCCCGCCGGCGGCGCAGACGACAGCAATCCGCGCTTCGCCTGGGGAAAATACCGCGAGGAAAACGGCCGCATGATGCTGCCGATGTCACTTTTCATCAACCACGCGCTCTGCGACGGATGGCACGTCACGCAGTTCTATAAAAATCTCGACCGTGAGCTCGCGGAATTGAGCGCTTATCTGAAAACGCAGAACGAACAACAGTAAATTTTACAATAAAAGGAGAAACCAACCATGTCTCAGCCCAAGTATTACGGTCTCAATGAGCTGCGGGAAATGTTCCTGCACTTTTTTGAGACAAAAGGCCATCTGCGCCTGCCCAGCTTTTCCCTGATCCCGCAGAACGACGCGTCGCTGCTGCTCATCAACTCCGGTATGGCGCCGATGAAGCCGTTCTTCACCGGCGAGCAGGAGCCCCCGCGCCACCGCGTGACCACCTGCCAGAAGTGCATCCGCACCGGCGACATCGAGAACATCGGCCACACCGCGCGCCACGGCACGTACTTTGAAATGCTCGGCAACTTCTCGTTCGGCGACTATTTCAAGACCGAGGCCATCCACTGGGCGTGGGAATTCCTGACGAGCCCCGAGTGGGTCGGCCTCGACCCGAACCGCCTGTATCCCTCTGTTTTCGCTGGCAACGAGACCACACCCGCCGACGACGAGGCGTTCCGCATCTGGCACGAGGAGATCGGCATCCCCGAGGATCGCATCTTCAAGTTCGGCAAGGAGGACAACTTCTGGGAGCACGGCTCCGGTCCGTGCGGCCCCTGCTCTGAAATTTACTACGACCGCGGCGAAAAGTACGGCTGCGGCAAGCCCGGCTGCACCGTCGGCTGCGACTGCGACCGCTATATGGAGGTCTGGAACATCGTCTTCTCCCAGTTCGACAACGACGGCCACGACCACTACACCGAACTCAAGCAGAAGAACATCGACACCGGCATGGGTCTTGAGCGCTTGGCCGTTGTGTGCCAGGACGTTGATTCGCTCTTCGACGTCGACACGGTGATGAACATCACGAACAAGGTCACGGAGATCACCGGCGCGAGCTACGGCCAGAGCCGCGAGAAAGACGTGTCCCTGCGCGTCATCACCGACCACATCCGCTCGGCTTCCTTTATGATCTGCGACGGCGTGCTGCCCAGCAACGAGGGCCGCGGCTACGTGCTGCGCCGCCTGCTGAGAAGAGCCGCCCGCCACGGCAAGCTGCTTGGCGTCAACCGTCCGTTCCTCTATGAGGTCGTGGATACGGTCGTGCACGAGAACGAAGGCCATTATCCCGAGCTGCGCGAGCGTCAGGCCTATATCACCAAGGTCATCCGCACGGAGGAAGAGAACTTTGCCAAGACCATCGACGGCGGCATGAAGATCTTCACCGAGCTTCTGAACGCCCACAAGGAGAAGGGTGAGACCGTCTTCTCCGGCGCGGACGCGTTCAAGCTGTACGACACCTACGGCTTCCCCATCGACCTGACGGTCGAGATGGTCGAGGACGAGGGCATGACGCTCGACCGCAAGGCCTTTGACCACGAGATGCAGGAGCAGAAGACCCGCGCCCGCGAGGCGCGCAAGGCGCTCGGTGACCTCGGCTGGGCGGGCGTTGAGTTCGGCAAGGACATTCCGTCCACGGAATTTGTCGGCTATGACCACGATTCCGTCGACGATGCGAAGGTCGTCGCGCTGGTGGTCGAGAGTGAGCAGGCCGAGGCTATGATGAGCGGCGTGGAGGGCATCATCGTGCTCGACAAGACTCCGTTCTATGCCGAAATGGGCGGCCAGATCGGCGATACGGGCGTCATCCGCTGCGGCGAGGCCGTGTTTGAGGTCACGGACGTCCAGAAGAACAAGGGCGGCAAGTTCATGCACACAGGTAGGGTCATCCACGGCAGCTTCCAGCTCGGCGACACCGTGACGGCATCCATTGATGTGGAGCGCCGCATGGCCATCCGCCGCGGCCACACGGCCACCCATCTTCTCGACGCCGCGCTCAAGGCGGTGCTCGGCGACCACGTGCATCAGGCCGGTTCTCTTGTTGAGCCCGACCGTCTGCGCTTCGACTTCACGCACTTTGAGTCCATCACGCCCGAGCAGCTGCTCGCGGTCGATACCTTCGTCAACGACGCGATCCTGCGCGGCATCCCCGTTGTGACCGAGGTGCTGCCCATCGAGGAAGCGAAGAAGAAGGGCGCTGTCGCCATGTTTGGCGAAAAGTACGGCGACGTTGTCCGCGTGGTCGAGATGGGCGATGTGTCTATGGAGTTCTGCGGCGGTACGCACCTTGACAACACCGCCAAGGTCGGCCTCTTCCGCATCAAGAGCGAGGGCAGCGTTGCCTCCGGTGTGCGCCGCATCGAGGCTATCACCGGCAAACAGACGCTCGAAGAGCTTAGAAGCGGCCAGGAGAAGCTCATCCGCGCGGCGCAGCTCTTAAAGACCACGTCGAACGAGCTCGAAAGCCGCATCGGCGGCATGCTGAACGAGATGAAGGAGATCAAGAGCCAGCTTGAAAAGTTCAAGGAGCAGGCATCGCTCGGCGAGGCGCGCACGTTCCTGACCTCCGCCAAGGAAGTGAAGGGCCTGAAGCTCGTCACCGCCCAGCGCGACGGCATGGATGCAAACGCCCTGCGCAAGCTCGGCGATTTCCTGCGCGACAAGGAGCCCAAGATCGTCGGCGTGCTCGCCTCCGTCAAGGACGGCAAGGTCACGCTTCTGGCCGTGTGCGGCAAGGAAGCGGTCGCAAGCGGAATCAAGGCAGGCGATATCATCAAGGCCATCGCGCCTATCTGCGGCGGCAAGGGCGGCGGCAAGCCCGACTCTGCCATGGGCGGCGGCACCGAAGTCAGCAAGGTCGACGACGCGCTCGCGGCGGTGGATGATCTCATCCTGAGCAAGCTCGGCTGATGGCGGCGTTACCGAAAGATCCGGCGATGCTGCTGAGCGCCGTGAATATGAAGCTGCGCGATTTTTACGATTCTCTCGATGCGCTGTGCGATGATCTGGACGTTGCGCGCGAGAGCATCGAAACATCGCTTGCCGGCATCGGTTACACCTACGATGCCGAGAAAAATCAATTTGTGTAAGATAAAATTACTTTACAGAAAGGAGCGATAAAACATGTCTGATTGTCTGTTCTGCAAGATCATCGCGGGCGACATCCCGTCGAACAAGGTCTACGAGGACGACCTCTGCTATGCCTTCAACGACATCGCGCCGCAGGCGCCGGTGCACTTTCTTGTGATCCCGAAGGCGCACATCGCATCTGTCGCGGGCGTGAACGAAGAGAACAGCGCCGTTGTTGCGCATATTTTCGAGGTTATTGCCAAGCTCACCAGAGAAAAGGGCATCGAGAGCTACCGCGTCGTGTCCAACATCGGCGAGCAGGCGGGACAGAGCGTGCCGCATCTGCATTTTCATGTTCTCGCCGGCCGCGACATGACTTGGCCTCCGGGCTGATTGTTTTCCCGTAGGGGAAGCGAAATTGGCAGCGCGGCAGCGCTGCATCCATTCCCTGCGCCGCGCAGGGGATGCGGATAAGGGAGGGGTATCTCTTTTTCAAAAAGAGATACCCCTCCCTTACACCCTCCCAGAGAAAATTCACATTGCGGGCTTGTAGCTTGAAGAGCTGCACGCGCTGCGCAATCAGGTGCGGTGTACATGGCTTCGCCATGAATCCCTGCGATTCGGCACCGATTGCAACCGCGCCTTACTATCGTGAGGCGCGAGTGACGTTTGTCTGGCGACAGACTGCCTACCGAATGCGGCATTGCTGACGCTCGCCGCATTGTAGGGACTGGCGGTAGACGGGAATTAGGCTGTACTCCTACAAGATGAGCAGAGCGGCAGCGGATAATAGAAGAAAGTCAAATCGTATAGCAACACTAACCGCGGCAACGCCGCGCGCAGGCAGTTGCATTCCGAAGGCATAAAGGTTATTCAACCCCGAGACTGCCAATCTAAACCTTTCTCTTGGGGGATTTAAAGGGGGATATTCTCTTTCCGAGGAAAGAGAATATCCCCCTTATCCGCATCCCCTGCACGGTGCAGGGAACAAGCATTTGCCCCTTGGCAAAAGCAATCGTTGCTGTTATACTACAAAAGGCTCCGTTTGGACACAATTACCGGAAATAATGTTGCCGTTTGGTAGCATTGTACCGGGTGATTGTTTATGGATACCAAACGACTGCGTGACCTGCGCGAAGACAACGACAAGACGCAGCAGCAGATCGCGGATATGCTCAATATGCACCGCAGCGTGTACCGCCGCTACGAGAGCGGCGAAAGAGAAATTCCCGTATGGGCGGTCATCAAACTCGCCGACTACTACCGCGTCAGTACCGATTATCTGCTCGGGCTGACGGACGACCCTGCGCGCCGATGAGAGTACTGGCGATTTTCTGCGCGGCGTTTGCGGCGGGCGTTGCGCTCTCGCAGTATTTACTGAGTGCGCAGTGGGCGCTCATTTTGTGCGGCGTGTTTGCCGCGGCGGCGCTTGTCATGGGACTTTGTGGCTGCGCAAACAAGCGCGGGGACTGGGCAAAGCGCGCGTTTTTGTGCGCGCTGGGCTTATGCTTTGCGTTCGGGTACAACACGCTTTATGCGCATTTTATCAAAGCGCCGAACGACGCGCTGCTCGGCACGCAGGACACGGTTGAGGTCGAGCTTTTGGGCTATGCCGAGGAGACGAGCCACGGCGCGAAGGTCACGGTGAAGATATTGAACCGCGGCCTGCCGGGGCGGGCCATCTACTACGGTGACGCGGATCTTATGGACCTCGAGCCCGGCGCGCACGTGACGGCGGAGGCGCTGTTCAACAGCGCGACCGACCCGACGGGGAAGGGACTGCATCTGCGCAATTTCACAGCCAAAGGCGTCTACGTCCTGCTCTATCAGCGCGGCGACCCGACTTATGACGACACAAACGCGGGCGCGCTCAAGTATCTGCCGCAGCGCATCGCAAGGACGCTCGGTGAGACCATTGAGCGCAGCTACAGCGAGCGCGAGGGCGCATTTCTGCGGGCGCTGCTGCTGGGCGACAAGAAATATCTCGACGAGGAGGACGCGAGCAACTTATCCGAGGTCGGCCTTTCCCACGTGATGGCCGTCTCGGGTCTGCACTGCTGCTTTCTGGCGTCGCTGATCGGTTCGCTGATGGGCGATAAGCGGAAAAAGCTCCGCTGCGCCGTGACGATCCCGCTCATTTTCCTCTATGCGTTCGTCACAGGCCTGACGCCGAGCATCCTGCGCGCGTGCATCATGATCTCGATGGGCATGATCGCGCCGCTTCTGGGGCGCGACAACGACCCGCCGACGTCCATCTCGTTTGCGCTGCTGCTCATTTTACTCAAAAATCCGTTCGCCATCGCAAGCATCAGCTTACAATTATCGTTTTCCGCGGTATCGGGCATTATCTGGCTGACGCCGAAGCTCACGAAGCGTGCCCACGGCAAGCACAAGCTTGTGCGCGCGGCGCTGCTGTCGTTTTCGACGACGCTCGGCGCGATGGTGTTTTCCACGCCGCTTGCGTGCTACTATTTCGGAACGCTCTCCATTGTGTCGCTTTTGAGCAACCTGCTTTGCCTGTGGCTCGTGAGCGTCGTGTTCGCGCTGGGATTACTTTCGGTACTGATCGCGGCGGCTGTGCCGCAGCTCGGCGCGGCCTGTGCCTTTGTGCCGGCGCTCGGCATTCGCGCGGTGCTTGCCATCGCAGGACTTTTGGAGGAGCTTCCGTTCCACGCCATCTATTTCAACACCGCGTTTTCCGTCGCATGGCTTGCGTACGTGTACGCGATCTTCATCACCTGCGCGCTGGCAAAGCGCGGGAAGTACCGTTATTTTGCGGCGGTGGGGCTTTCCGTCCTGTCGCTCTTCGCCGCGGCAAAGGTCAATGCCCTACACTATGAACAGGGCGGGCTGAACGTTGTCGCGCTCGATGTGGGGCAGGGGGAGAGCGTGCTGCTCATTTCCGAGGGCCACGCGGCGCTCGTGGATTGCGGCAGCAAAAATTCCTACATCGACGCCGGCGCGATCGCGGCAGACTATCTGCGCTCTGCGGGCGCGACGCTCGACTCCGTGGTGCTGACGCATTATCACGAGGACCACGCCAACGGCCTTGCCGCGCTCTTTGCGCGCGTGGATGTCGATACCATCTACCTTGCCGATATCGACGCGGGCGAGGGTGACCGCGATGAGGTCGAAGCGCTCGCCGAGCGCTACGGCGTGAACATCCACTATGTCACCGAGGTGACGGATGTAGAAAACGGTGCGTCGACGATGACGATCTATCCGCCGCTCGGTGAGAAGGGCGCAAACGAGCTGGGATTGACGATTTTGTGCTCGCTCGGCGACTTCGACACGCTCATCACCGGCGATATGGACGCGAAAACCGAGACGAAGCTCGTCGAGACCTATGATTTACCGGATATCGAAGTGCTGCTCGTCGGACATCACGGCTCGAAGTATTCCACCGGTACGACGCTGCTCGAATCGGTGACGCCGGAGGCCGGCGTCATCAGCGTGGGCGACAACAGCTACGGCCATCCGACCGAGGAGGCGCTGCTGCGCCTGACGGACGCGGGCATGACGGTCTACCGCACGGACATGCAGGGCAATATATTGATCACAGTGGACTGAGAGGACTTCATGGCAGAGAGAAAAACGCCCAACAAGGGCTATCAGAAATTGAAAAGCGACCTGAGCGCGGGCAATATCGGTCAGGTCTACATCTTTTACGGCGAGGAGAGCTATCTGCGCGAATACTACCTCGGCGAGATCAAGAAAAAGCTCGTCCCCGCGGGCTTTGAGGAGTTCAACTACCACCGCCTGAGCGGCAAGACGCTGACGATGCAGGAGCTGAACGAGGCGGTCGAGGCGATGCCGATGATGGCCGAGCGCACGCTCATCGTGGTAACGGACTGTGACCTTTTTAAGCTCCCCGAGGAGCAGCGCACGGCGCTCATCGCGCTGCTCAACGACTTCCCTCCGTACTGCTGCCTCGTGTTCGTGTACGACCTCATCGAGTACAAGCCGAGCAAGACGTATAAAAAGCTCTACGAGGCGCTCGACAAAAACGCACAGAGCGTCAAGTTCGAGGCGCAGGAGCGCAGCGATCTCATTAACTGGATTGCGCGGCGCTTCCGCGCGCTGGGCAAGGGCATCGACGCACAGACGGCGGAGCACCTGATCTTCACCTGCGGCGCGCTGATGACTGGCCTTGTGCCAGAGATCGAGAAGATCGGCGCCTACGCCAAGGGAAAGAACATCACGACCGACGACATCAACGCCGTGGCCGATCCTGTGCTCGACGCGGTGGTGTTCGATATGACGAACGCCATCACGAAGCGCGACTACGGCCGCGCGTCGGAGCTTTTGGGTCAGCTGCTCAAAAAGCAGGAGGAGCCGTTTGTGATCTTGGCCGTTATCAGCAAGGAGCTGCGGCGCATCTACACCGCGCGCATCGCGCTCGACAACGGCAAGGACAAGCTCTGGCTCATGGAGCTGTGGGGGATGCGGTCAGACTATCCCGCGCGCTTACTGATGGAGGCGGCGCGCAAAACGACGAGCGAGTGGTGCAGCCAGAGCCTTCTCATGTGCCAGCGGCTCGACCAACGCATGAAGAGTGAAAAGGGCATCGACAGCGAGGGTGAGCTCAAGCTGCTGCTGATGCGCCTTGCACAGGGGAAGTGAATCTTATGGCAAAGCCGAAGGTAAAGGAAGTCATCGTCGTCGAGGGGCGGTACGACAAAAACACGCTCTCGCAGGTCGTGGACGCGGTCATCGTGGAGCTCGGCGGCTTCGCCGTGTTCAACGACAAGGAAAAGCAGGCCTTTTTGCGAAAGCTCGCCAAGGAGCGGGGCATCATCCTCTTCACCGACCCCGACGGCGCGGGATTCGTGATTCGCAACCGCGTCAAGGGCAATATCCCCGAGGGGCGTGTGCTGCAAGCCTACGTACCGGACATCTACGGCAAGGAGAAGCGCAAGCGCAAGGGCGGCAAGGAGGGCAAGCTCGGCGTCGAGGGCATGAAGCCGGAAATTTTGCTTGACGCCCTGCGCCGCGCGGGCGCGACCATTGATGAAGAAAGCACTGTAAAGGGAAAATCCATCACAAAAGCAGACCTCTATGACCTGGGCCTGATCGGCCCGGACAGCGTGGAAAAGCGCAAAGCGCTGTGCAAAAGGCTGGAGCTGCCGGAGCATTTGAGCGCAAATGCGCTGGTGGAGGTGCTCAATTTGCTGATGAGCAGGGAAGAGCTTGAAAAGCTCTTCCAATGAAGAGCGAAATTATCCCTGCGTGCCAGCAGGGAACAGGGCAAAGGGGGCTGTTCTCTTTCACAAAAGAGAACAGCCCCCTTTAAATCCCCCAAGAGAAAGGTTTTGACATTGCGAGATTGGGGCTTGAAGAGGTGCACAGCCTGCGGAATCGGGAGCCTACCAGATGTTGGTGCTAGACGATTTGACTATCTTCTATCTTCGCTGTCGCTTTGCCTGCGATTCGGTAGTCTTAAGCAATCACCGTCTACTTCGGATTTTATCGATTTTGCTATTGCCTGCCGAGGCGGCATTGCTGCGCTCGCCGCGGTACGCACTATCGAAACAGTATGCATTATCGGTAGACGGTGATTAGGATGCACTTCCGCAAGATCGGCAGAGCGGCAGCGGATAATAGAAGCAGAGGCAAATCGTCTTGCAGAACCATTGGCAGCGAGCGAAGCAATGCTGCCACGCAGGTATTTCCATTCCGGAGGCCTAAAAGTCATTCAAGCCCAAGACTGCCAATCTAACGCCTTTCTCTTGGGGTTCCAAAGGGGATATTCTCTTTCGCGAAAGAGAATATCCCCTTTGTCCCGCACTCCTGCGCGGCCGCAGGGAATCTGCAAGCATATTATGCTTGCAATAACTCTCAATACGGGATATAATATTTCATTATTTTGTCTGCCTCACCGCAGACGCGAAGAAAGGAATGGATCATATGGCTGAGGAAGTCAAGACTGCCGCCGCTGAGGGCGAATCCGGCATCAAAAATTTTATCGACGCCTTCATCGAAGAAGACATCGCGGAGGGTGGGCGCTTCCAGGGCCAGCAGGTCCACACCCGTTTTCCGCCGGAGCCGAACGGCTATCTGCACATCGGCCACTGCAAGGCGCTGACCATCGACTTTGGCACCGCTGAGCGCTTCGGCGGCCTTTGCAACCTGCGCATGGACGACACGAACCCCACGAAGGAGGACGTCGAATTTGTCGACGCCATCAAAGAGGACATCCACTGGCTGGGCTTCGACTGGGGCGACCGTTTCTTCTACGGCAGCGACTATTTTGAAAAGGACTACGAGTACGCTGTCGAGCTCATCAAAAAGGGCCTTGCCTACGTCTGCGACCTGACGCCCGAGCAGGCGAGAGAGTACCGCGGCGACATCGGCAAGCCCGCCATCTCCCCGTACCGCGACCGCGATGTAGAGGAGAACCTCGACCTCTTCGAGCGCATGAAAAACGGCGAGTTCCCTGAGGGCAGCCGCACGCTGCGCGCAAAGATCGACTTAGCCTCCGGCAACTTCAACATGCGCGACCCTGTTATTTACCGCATCCGCTACATGCACCATCACCGTCAGGGCGACAAGTGGTGCATCTACCCGATGTACGACTTTGCGCACC
>ERZ772831.1905-NODE-1905-length-18556-cov-23.754770_pt1 | contig 18556 bp, 17 predicted proteins | sample MGYA00580858_ERZ772831 | MGnify/ENA primary metagenome ERZ772831 (study PRJEB29015, sample SAMEA2737694) | human gut metagenome | biome: human gut; feature: human-associated habitat; material: faeces | place: China | collected 2012 ... | reverse complement strand
CACACCCTCCAGGTGCTGGAGGCCTATGACATGACCACCGAGTCCGCCGTGTGCAAGCTCATGTGGATCCTGGGCCAGACCCGGGACTTCGCCCAGGCGGAAAAGCTGTTCTACACCCCGGTCTCCCGGGATATTCTCCGGTTTTCCGGGGAATAAGCGAAGCGAGGTGAACCCCTATGGCTGAACTTCTGCCGGGCGCTCCCGTGGCGGAGCGCCTGACCCAGGACCTGAAGGCCCGGTCCGACGCCCTGCGGCAGCGGGGCGTGACCCCCACCCTGGCCATCATCCGGGTGGGCCGGGACCCCGGCGGCCTGGCCTATGAAAAGGGCGCAGCCTCCCGCTGCGCCAAGTGCGGCATCGACCTGCGCCGCATCCCCCTGGATGACGCCGCCTCCCTGCCGGAGGTCATCCGGTCCGTGAACGACGACCCCGCCATCCACGGCTGCCTGCTGCTGCGTCCCCTGGCGGACAAGGCGGCGGAGGAAGCCGCCGGGCGGCTTCTGTCCCCGGACAAGGACGTGGACGGCATGACCCCCGGCTCCCTGGCGGGACTGCTGACCGGCCGGGGCGGCTTCGCCCCCTGCACGGCCCAGGCATGCCTGGAGCTGCTGGACTATTACGGCGTGAACCCGGCAGGCCGCCGGGCGGTGGTCATCGGCCGCAGCCTGGTGGTGGGCCAGCCCGCCGCCCTGCTGCTCCAGCACCGCAACGCCACCGTTACCGTGTGCCACACCGGCACCCGCCATATCCCGGCCCTGTGCCGGGAGGCGGACGTTCTGATTGCCGCCGCCGGACGGCCCGGCCTGGTAACGGCGGACTTCCTCCGCCCCGGGCAGACGGTGCTGGACGTGGGCGTCCATCCCGGGCCGGACGGAACCCTCTGCGGCGATGTGGCGGCGGAGGCCGCCGCCCTGGACGTGGCCCTGACCCCGGTTCCCGGCGGCGTAGGCTCCGTCACCTCCGCCGTCCTCTGCAAGCACACCATCCAGGCGGCGGAAAACACACGGCTATAACAAAATACAGGGACCTGCGAAAATCGCAGATCCCTGTATTTTGCTTTTGCGTTTATTTCACCAGGTCCAGGATCTCCTGGGGCGACACCAGGCCCACGGACCGGTCCGCCATCTGGCCGCCCTTGAACACCAGCAGGGTGGGGATGCTCTCGATGCCGTACTGCAAAGCCAGGTCCCGGTTTTCGTCCACGTCCACCTTGACGATCTTCAGCTCCGGGTGCTGGCCGGACAGCTCCTCCAGAATAGGGGCCAGCATCCGGCAGGGACCGCACCAGGTGGCCCAGAAGTCCACCAGCACCGTGCTGCTATCCTGCAGGACCTCCCGGTCAAACTCGCTCTCGTTCACATGCAAAATCGCCATATGCAGCGCCTCCTCGTTTGGTATAGTCGTATTATAGCAGGTTTCGCGCCGCATTTCTGCGGCATATGCAACAGTCAGTCAAAAAAATCACAAAGTTTTTCAGAAAGGGATGGTCCCCATGGCCGCAGCCGCCGGGTCGGCAAAGGGCCCGATATCCGGAGCGCCCACCGTCAGCAGGAGATAGGCGATCCCCACCAGGATGGCCAGCACATACCACACCAGCTCCCCGCCGGGGACCCGCCGGGACAGCACCGTGCCGTGGAGGGTCAGTCCCCCGGCCAGCACCAGGCTCCACAGCCGCAGCCACCGGCCCGGCAGCAGCCAGCACAGCCCCGCCATGCACAGGGGCATCACCGCCAGCAGCAGGCAGTGCCCGCCCCGGGAGCCCCCCTCTGGGCCCAGCCGCCAGATCACCAGAGCCGCCGGAAGATACGGCCAGAACAGCAGCTTCCCCATTTCCCAGGGGCTGCCGTTGGCCGGAGCCAGCAGGGCCGTCAGCGGGCACGGAAAGGTCCTGTGCAGCAGCCACAGCGCCGCCGCCGTGGCCGCCGCCGTGAAAAATCCCAGGATATAGCGCCTCAATTTCCCCCACCTCCGGCCCTACCCTATGCGCCGGGGCGGGGGAAAAGAACCCTATCGGATCCCCCGCAGGCCCGTCTCCGGGTCCGCAAACAGCGGCAGGTCCGGCGGGGCGAAGGTCCATAGGATAAACGCCGCCCATACCGCCGCCAGCACCGCCGCCCCGGCCACCTGCCACACCGGGGACGCCAGGGCCCGGCGGCGCAGCATGGCCCAGGTCACCCAGAAGCCCAGCAGCACGGCTATCTGGAAAATGGCTACGTCCAGCCACATGATGCCCCGGCCCAGAACCCCCTGATACCCGTAAAACAGCAGGGGGATAGCCGCCAGCCCCGCCAGCAGGCCCGCCGCCCGGGCCGTCAGCACCGGCAGGCCGGTGCGCCGCAGGGCGATCAGCTCCGCGATGCTCCACAGGACCCAGGGGGTGGTCAGCAGCTTCATATGCTCCCAGGTGGACTCGTTGACGGAGGCCAAGGCCCCCACCACCGGGCTTTGCCCGGACCAATCATACACGAAATGCAGCAGATTCCCCGCCGCCAGCACGAATATCAGCCCCAGGACCTCCCAGGTGCGCCATTTTCTGTCGCTCATGCGCTTCACCTTCCTTTATGGGAAGCATAGACCGATCTCCGCCGTTTTATACACGGCGCCGCCGCGCAGACCAGCAGAGCCGCCGCCGTCCACAGCAGAAAGGGGCTGCGCCGGGCCAGGGCCGCACCGGCAACGGTCAGCAGGCCCGCCGCCGCCAGGCTGACGGCCTGGGTCACCCGATCCGCCAGAAACGGGTCCGTCCCCCAGCACAGGGCCAGCCACAGCATCCGCCCGCCGTCCAGGGGCAGGATGGGCAGCAGGTTGAAGCAGCCCAGCACCGCCTGGGCCCCGGCCAGCAGATACAGCGGCTCCCACCACCGGCCCGGAAGTCCCAGCGCCGCCGCCAGCAGCAGATTCACCGCCGGTCCGGCGGCGGCCGCCAGCAGCTCGCCGCCGTAGCTCATCCGCCCCGCCACCTGCATCTCCGCCCCCAGGGCGGAGATGCGCACCGCCCGGACCCAGCCGCCCCGGCGGCGCAGGGCGGCATAGTGGCCCAGCTCGTGGCACAGAGCCGCCAGCAGCACCGCCCCCAGCACCTCCGGCGACGACAGCCACACAAATACCGCCAACAGCGCCGGGGCCCCCGGCGACACCCGGATCCGGGTCCGCTCAGGGGGCCGCATAGTAGTAGATGGGATTCACATACACCCCGTCCTTCATCAGCTCGAAGTGCAGATGGGGCCCGGTGGCGTTGCCGGTGTGGCCCACCTCCGCGATGGGGTCCCCGGGCCGCACCTGCTGGCCGGAGGAGGCGTTGATGCGGCTGCAATGGGCATACAGGGTGACAAAGCCCCCGGGGTGCTGCACCGTCACATAATTGCCCAGCTCCGCGCTGTCTCCCACCGCCGTGACGGTCCCTGCAGCAAAGGCCGTGATCACCGCCCCCTCATCGGCGGCGATGTCCAGGCCGTAGTGGAACTGCTGCCCGCCGCCGTTGGGGTCCTGGCGATAGCCGAACCGGTCCGTCACCGGCCCGGTCAGCGGATTGGCATAGGCAAAGCCCAGCACCTGCTGGGTCAGGCACACGTCCCCGGGGGTGTTCTCCGCCGTATAGGCCGCCGGGTCCGCCGCGTCCTGGGGGACCGTGACCCCGGTATCCTGGGGGCCGAACACCGCCGTGTAGGCATCGTTCAGCGCCTTCCCCACGGCGCCCTGGCCGGATACCGCCCGGCCCACGGCGGAAAACGCCGCCCGGAAGTCCGTCTGCCCGGCCATCAGGTCCAGCAGCCTGCCCCGGTACCGGTCCATAGCCGACGGGGCCGTGATCTTCACCACCACCACCGCCAGCAGAAGCACCGCACTGACGGCCAGCTGGGCCAGGCGGCGGTCCCATGACCGGGAGGCGGGCTGTTCCCGCTTGCCCCGGGGCGGAGGCGGCGGCGTCCGGTGCCGCCGGGCGGGCCGCGGTCTGTCTGTCATAGCGCATTCCCCCTTTTGGGAGCAGTGTATGCCCCCGGCGGCGGGGATAGAACCGAAAACCGCGTCAACCTCAGCCTGCTGGCCGGAACCATCGCCAATCCCGCCGACGGCACCATCTCCGGCGTCGCGCCCCAGGCGCAGCTGGTGGTCATGAAGGTCTTCGGCGACAAATCCACCGGCGCGGCAGAGGACGACATCCTGGCCGCCCTGGAGGACTGCGTGAAGCTGGGCGTGGACGCCGTGAACCTGAGCCTGGGCTCCCCGGCGGGCTTCACCAGCCGCCCGGACATGCTGTCCACCATGAACGTGTACTCCAACCTGGAGAAGGCGGGCATTGTGGTGGCCGCCGCAGGCAATGAGTACACCGCCGCCTACAAGAACCTGTGGGAGAACGACAACTGCAAGGCCCTGGAGCAGGTGTACTTCCTGGGCAATCCCCCGGAGAATGTCAGCACCAGGATGTTCGTCAGCAAGGTGGCGGACATGACCGTGTACTATGACGCGGCCCTGGCCGCTCAGTGGGCCCCGGAGGGTGAAACCACCTGATGCAGCTATCCCCTCGCCGCCACCATCTTCCACAAGGTGGTCCACAAGGATATCAACCACGAGACCCTGCTGGATCAGTATGTGGCCGACGGCCAGAGCGTGGGCGCTGTCAGCAGCCACACTTTCAGCAAGCTGACCACCGGCCACACCATCCGGGCCGAGTTCGAGCCCATCACCTTCACCGTCACCTTCGTGGACGGCCTCACCGGCGAGACTCTGGACACCCAGACCGTGGCCTACGGCAAGGACGCCGCTGCCCCCCAGGCTCCCCAGCACGAGGGCTATACCTTCTCCGGCTGGGACGCTGCCTTCACCAACGTCCGCAGCGACCTCACCGTTACCGCTCAGTATGACAAGAACAGCGAGTCCACCACTCCGGACCAGCCTGAGCCCGGCCAGCCCGATCAGCCGGACGACGGCAAGCAGGACGACAAGCCCACCACCGGCGACAGCTTCTCTGCCGGTTGGCTGGCCCTGACCCTGTTCAGCGGCGCTACGGCCGCCTGCATGGTCCTCCTGCGCAGAAAGAAAGATGACTGATTTCCTTTCCCCCTATAGGCAGAACCCCCGCAGCCGGTGGGCTGCGGGGGTTCTGCCCGTTGCGAAGGTGTTCCCTCCAAGCCGCCCCGCCGAGGGCAGCAGGCCCTACGGACTTGGCTCTCCCTCTGGGAGAGCTGTCACCGAAGGTGACAGAGAGGGCCTGATGGGCGGGGCCCATGTCTGCCCACCGTCGTGCCAAACGCAAAAAAGCAGCCTTTCGGCTGCTTTTTTGCTATTTCTCATGTAAATTCAGAACAAACCGGGGATGTTCAGCCCGCCGGTGAGGGCGCCCATGGCGGACTCCATGGCCTCCTCCGCCTGGCGCAGGGCCTCGTTGACGGCGGAGATCACCAGGTCCTGCAGCATCTCCACGTCCGCCGGGTCCACGGCGTCGGGCTGGATGGCCAGGGCCGTCAGCTGCTTCTTGCCGGACACGGTGGCCTGCACCGCGCCGCCGCCCACGGAGGCGGTGAAGCTGCTCTCCTCCACGTTCTTCTGGGCGCTTTCCATCTCCTGCTGCATCTTGGCCAGCTTCTGCTGCATTTGCTGCTGCTGGCGCATCATCCCGGCGCTGCCGCCGAACCCGTTGCGGGCGCTGTATCCCTTAGCCATGGTCGAAATCTCCTTTATAATACTGATTTAATATCGTGCGATCACTTGATTTTGAAATTTTCCAGCTGGCGGCCCTGGGCGGCCACCTCGTCCAGCTTGTCCGGGGCCTTTTCCGCCGGAGACTCCTCCCAGGGGGGCGTCTGCTCCGGCTCCGGGACTTTCTCCGGGGGCTTCTCCGGCGCTTTTTCTGTCACTTTTTCCGGCTTGAGCCGGGGCTTGGCGGGCTTTTTCCCCGCCGGGGCTCCGCCTACCGTCAGCGCCACCCGGATGGTCTGCCCCTCGGCGGCGGAGGCCACCTCCTGCAGCACGTGCAGCACCGTGTTGTTGTTCAGGGAGTCCCGGACGAACTCGTTCTGGCAGTACAGCGTCAGGCAGTCGCCGTCCACCGCTCCCTGGACCATGTTCAGAAACACCCGGTGGTTCACCGCCAGGCGGCCCTTGCAGTGCTCCTTCATGGCGTCCCACTTGCCGGTGTCGCCCACCACGGCGGCAGACTTCGCCGCCGGCGGCTTCCGGACCGGTCTGGCGGCAGGGCGAGCCGCAGGCGGTTCCTCGTCCGGTATATCGTATACCCGCTCCCGTCCGCCGGGTTCCTCCGGCAGGGGCGGCTCCTCCGGCATAGGGGGCCGGTCATCGCTTGGCACGTCCCGGCTTGTCCCGGCGCTGTCCCGGGACAAAGGGGCGGTTTTGGGGGACGTCCCGGCGGTTTGCGGGACAGTTTTTACCGGTATTCCGTTTGCAACCCGATCCTCCAGACAGTCGATCCGCTGGCTCAAAGCCGTCAGGTCGCCGGACAGACTTTCGTCACACAGCCGCAGCAGACACAGCTCCGCATCCGTCCGGGGCTGGAAGCTGTCCCCCAGCCCGGCGCAGCAGGACTGCAGCGTCTCCGTCAGATACAGAAACCGCCGCATGGGCTGGCTGCCGGAAAGGGACTTCAGGGTCTTGGTATCGTATATGCCCGTCAGCAAGGCGGCGGCCCCGTCGGGGGCGGCCTTGAGAATGGTCATGTCCCGGGCCAGGTCCCCCAGCTCCCCCAGCATGGCGGCCACGTCCTTGCCGCCCCGATACAGCCCGTCCAGCCGGGTCAGGGCCCCGGCGGCGTCCCGCCGCAGGATGCAGTCCATCAGCTCCACCGTCTGGACGCTGCCGGCCAGGCCCAGAATATCCAGCACCGCCCGGCTGTCCAGCTGGCCTTGGGCCACCCGGCACTGATCCAGCAGGCTCAGGGCGTCCCGCAGGGCGCCGTTGGCCATCCGGGCCAGGATCTCCGCCCCGTCGGGAGTCAGGTCGATCTGCTCGGCCCGGGCGATCTCCAGCAGGTGCTTTTCCATATCCCGGGGCAGAATGCGCTTGAAGGTGAAGCGCTGGCACCGGGAGAGAATGGTGGCCGGGACCTTGTGCAGCTCCGTGGTGGCCAGGATGAACATCAGGTGCTCCGGCGGCTCCTCGATGGTTTTCAGCAGGGCGTTGAAGGCCTGGGTGGACAGCATGTGGACCTCGTCGATGATATAGACCCGCTTTTTCAGCACCGTGGGGGTGTATACCGACTCGCTGAGCAGCTCCCGGATGTCGTCCACCCGGCTGTTGCTGGCGGCGTCCAGCTCCGTCACGTCCAGCAGGGAGCCGCTGTCGATGCCCCGGCAGGCCTCGCACTGGTTGCAGGGGGCCCCGTCCTCCGGGTGCAGGCAGTTGACGGCCTTGGCCAGAATCCGGGCGCAGGTGGTTTTGCCGGTGCCCCGGGTGCCGGTGAACAGATAGGCGTGGGCCGTGCGGCCCTCGGCCACCTGCCGCTGGAGGGTGCCGGTGATGTGGTCCTGGCCCACCACCTGGGAAAAGGTTTTGGGCCGCCATTTCCGATACAGTGCCTGATACATGAACCAGCCCTCCCTTCGGCCGAAAAATCAGAACAGAACAAACTCCTCCGCTGCCAGCCACGGGGCCGGTGGACTCGCGGCACATGGATGATCCCTCTTAATGCTGCTCGGTTCCCCGCCTGACATGATTCGTGGGTATCCATTGCGCGAGACCGGCTCCGCAGCTGGCGGCGGAGGAGTCGTCATGAAGATATCTTATCACATTTCCCCTCGGTTGGCAACAGGAAATTTGCAGCCGGAGAAATCGCCGAAGCGCTGCCCTCAGCGGCCCGGGCCGGGGGAAAATTCCCAGTTTATGGCGCAAACGGGCCGTTTTCCCGGCTATCCACGGCGTATTCAAACAGCGTCTGCCGGTAGACGGCGGCAAAATAGCCGCTGCGCGCGTAGGCGTCCGGGTACTGCCCCTCGATCCATCCCAGCAGATCCTGCAATTGCAGCATGACCGCCGCCTGGTGCTTGCAGCAGCCGCTGCAGAAGCAGGAGCAGACCAGACGGCTGATTTCTCCGTTTTCCCAGGCAAACTCCACCTCATAGGGAGCCGTGCCCTCCACAAGAGCGTACCCCGTCCGGCCGTCCAGGCTGATATAGCGGACCAGTCCGCGCTTGTAGTAGTCATATCCCCGCTGGAACATGGCATCGCTGGCCCACAGCTCATCCAGGGAGAATGCTTCGTCGTCCGCGCCGCTGGCGAACTCCTCCTCCGGGTCCGCAGGCGGCAGGAACCATCCGGCGGCCTGACAGGCCGGCAGAACGCCGCGGTCAAAGGTAACCAGGTGGGAGCCCGCCGCGTAAAACAGCCCGTCCACAGCGATGTCCGCCACGGAAATCACTCGCTTATAGTCAGAGAGCCTGATTTTGAAGCTGTAGTTGACCTGGGTAACGCGGCCCCGCTGCCCGGCCAGCTTGCCGTCCACAAAGACCAGGTCGCCGGGCTTCAGGTCGAACCGGTCGTTGTAGTACGCCAGGCTCCGGTGGTTGGCAGCAAAATAGACCTGCACCACGGACCTTCTGGGGATAGTCCGTTCCGGCTTATGGGCAGTCCCCGCTGAAAATTTGATACGGAACGCCATAGTATGCGCCCTCCTTTCCTCTTACGCGCCTATTATACGGCGCTGGGTGTCCCTAAAATCGGACTGCCGGACAATGGAGAAACCAATTGCATTCCATGTTTCGCAAAGCGGCGGGTCATCCGTTCTTATCCTCCGCCATTCGTGCATTAACTCCAAACTTAAATTTGATTCTTCAAGAAATATTTACAAATTTATGCTTCCATTTTTGTAATACATGTGTTATGCTAATGCTAACCTAAGATTTCAGGTCAAAATTCGAATTAACCCGAATCTTAATTCCGCTTGCGGCACACACAAGCCCAGGCAATTGCACAAGGAGGAATCATCATGCCCGAATTCAAGCCCGGTGCGCGGCTGTCCAAGAAGCCGCCGCTGAACGAGCAGGAGCTCTATCAGATCGACGCCTACTGGCGCGCCGCCAATTACCTGACCGCATGCCAGCTGTATCTGCTGGACAACCCGCTGCTGGAGCGTCCGCTGCGCAAGAGCGACCTCAAGCAGACCATCGTGGGCCACTGGGGCACCTGCCCGGGCCAGAACTTCATCTATACCCATCTGGACCGGGTCATCAAGCGCAGCGACCTGGACATGATCTATCTCTCCGGCCCCGGCCACGGCGGCAACGCCATGGTGGCCCAGGACTGGCTGGACGGCAGCTATACCGAGGTCTATCCCAACATCACCCGGGACAAGGACGGCATGCAGAAGCTGTTCAAGCGTTTCTCCTTCCCCGGCGGTATCCCCAGCCATGTGGCGCCGGAGACTCCCGGCTCCATCCATGAGGGCGGCGAGCTGGGCTATTCCCTGGCCCACGCCTTCGGCGCCGTGGCGGACAATCCCGACCTGATCGCCGCCTGCGTGGTGGGCGACGGCGAGGCCGAGACCGGCCCCCTGGCCACCTCCTGGCATGGCAACAAGTTCATGAATCCCATCACCGATGGCGCGGTGCTGCCCATTCTGCACCTGAACGGCTTCAAGATCGCCAACCCCACCATCTTCTCCCGCATGAGCCACGAGGAGGTGGAGAGCTTCTTCCGGGGCTGCGGCTGGGAGCCCCGCTTTGTGGAGGGCGACGAGCCCATGCTCATGCACCAGCAGATGGCAGCGGCCCTGGACTGGGCCATCCGCGAGATCAAGCGCATCCAGCGGGAGGCCCGCAAGAGCGGCCAGGCCAAGCGGCCCCGCTGGCCCATGCTGGTGCTGCGCACCCCCAAGGGCTGGACCGGGCCCAAGGAGGTGGACGACCTGCCGGTGGAGGGCTGCTGGCGGGCGCACCAGGTGCCCATCTCCATGGGCGCCGACACTGACCGGCACCTGGCCCAGCTGGAGCAGTGGCTGCGCTCCTATAAGCCGGAGGAGCTGTTCAACTCTGACGGTACGCCTGTGGAGCTGGTAGCGTCCTTCCCCCCTGCGGGCAATCGGCGCATGGGTGCAAACCCCCACGCCAACGGCGGTCTGCTGCTGCGGGATCTGCGTACTCCCGATTTCCGGGACTATGCCGTGGACGTCACGGTTCCCGGCGGCGTGGAGGCCCAGGATATGTACGTTCTGGGCACCTATGTCCGGGACGTAATGAAGCTGAACATGGACTCCCGGAACTTCCGGATCTTTGCCCCGGACGAAACGGCCTCCAACCGCTTGCAGGCGGTGTTTGAGGTCACCGGCCGCCGCTTCCTGGACCAGCAGATCCCGGGCATCGACGACCATCTGGACCCCGACGGCCGGGTCATGGACTCCATGCTCTCCGAGCACTTCTGCGAGGGCTTCCTGGAGGGCTACCTGCTCACCGGACGCCACGGCTTCTTCGACAGCTATGAGGCCTTCATCCGCATTGTGGACTCCATGTTCGCCCAGCACGCCAAGTGGCTGAAGATGTGCAGCGAGCTGCCCTGGCGGCACGACATTGCCTCCCTGAACTATATTCTGGCCTCCAACGTGTGGCAGCAGGACCACAACGGCTTCACCCATCAGGACCCCGGCTTCCTGGACCATGTGGCCAACAAAAAGGCCGACGTGGTGCGCATCTATCTGCCGCCGGATGCCAACTGCCTGCTCTCCTGCTTTGACCACTGCATCAAGAGCCGCAACTATGTCAACGTGATGGTGGCCAGCAAGCACCCCCGGCCCCAGTGGCTGACCATGGAGCAGGCGGTGAAGCACTGCACCCAGGGCATCGGTATCTGGGATTGGGCCTCCAACGACGCCGGGTGCGAGCCGGACGTGGTGATGGCCTGCTGCGGCGACACCCCCACCCTGGAGACGCTGGCGGCCGTCAGCATCCTGCGCCGGGAGCTGCCGGAGCTGAAGATCCGTGTGGTGAACGTGGTGGACCTGATGAAGCTGCAGCCCCATACCGAGCATCCCCACGGCCTCACCGACGAGGAGTATGACGGTCTGTTCACCAAGGATAAGCCCATCATCTTCGCCTATCACGGCTATCCCACCCTGGTCCATGAGCTGACCTATCGCCGCCACAACAAGAACCTCCACGTCCGGGGCTATAAGGAGGAGGGCACCATCACCACCCCCTTCGACATGCGCGTGCTCAACGACATCGACCGCTTTGACCTGGTCATCGACACGGTTCGCCGCCTGCCCCAGCTGGGCAATCGCGGCGCCTACCTGGTCCAGAAGATGCAGGATAAGCTGGTGGAGCACCGGCAGTATATCCGGGACAACGGCGTGGACCTGCCGGAGGTCCGGGAGTGGAAGTGGGATCTGACCCCCGAAACGAAGTAAACCGGCGTTTTAAAACAGATTTTTTCAAAGCAAAGGCGGGCCAGCGGCCCGCCTTTGCTTTTTATCCCGCCTTGCGGATACCCCGGCGGGCGGTGAGGGTGCTGACCAGGGCAATCACTGCCAATGCAATGGCCAGGGCCCCGGCGCACAGGGCCACGGTCTGGCCGGTGGACACCTTCAGCGTTAAATCAGAGCCGGTCAGGGCCTGGATTTTGTCCGTGGCCCAGGACATCCCGGGGATGCTGACGGCCAACGCGATGATTGTCCCCGCCAGGGCCATCAGGGCCGAGGGCGTCCAGATTTGTCCCGCAATATCCCGGCGTTTTGCGCCCAGTGTCCACATACGCAGGGCGGTTTTCCCCTCCTGCATGGGAAGCAGTACGCAATAGGCTGCCAAAACTACCGCCCAAAGTGCTAAACCCACACAGAGCACCGTCCGGGACACTCGCGTGTAGCCGTCCAGGCTCTCCACAATGTCGCTGTACCCCTGGTCGTAGTAGGTGACCGTGCCGCCCAGACCGCTTTCCGCCAGCCGGGCCTCCATCTGGTCAATGGTGCCGTTTTGCAGAACCAGGCTGGACCACACGCCGCAACTGCCGGTTACTGTCTGGCAGGTGACGCTTTTCTCCGGCACGAACACGCTGTTGGGGGTGAAGCTGGTGGGGGTGGTGACCCACTCGTTGCTCTGGCGGTACAGACCGATGATGGTATATTCCGTCTCCTGCCGGAAGCCCTCCTGGGGCACGAACACAGACGCCCGGGGATTGCAGGACTCCTGAAACCTGGCATAGATCGGAGGAAGCCCCGGGTCGTTCTCATACAGGGACAGGGGCAGGGAATCCCCTACGTTCAGACCATTTTCCCGGGCCAGGGACTCGGAAATCAGGCACACCGCCGCCCCGGAGTCATACTCCGATTGGAAGAAGCTGCGGCCCTGGGTGACCATGGCGTTCCCGGCGGCGAAATCCGCCAGGGCCTCTACCTTTTCCACCGTCAGCACCGGCACGCTGTGGTTGGTGACGTCCAGTGCTTTCAGGGCCGTCTGCCAGGAGGCGGTGCCGTCCATGATCTCCCGGGCGGTGACGCCCTCCGGAAGCTCCTGGATAGACGGCAGGTCATAGCGGCCATAGTCCACCGTCTGCATCGTCCACAGGCCGGAATCCCCGTCCGGGGCCAGGGTTTCCATCATCCCGGAATACCGGACCACGTTGGTGCGCAGGTGGTCCGCCGCGTTCATGGACAGGCTGAACACCTCCGCCCCGGTGGTGGGATCCCGATACCCCGGGGCATCCGGGGGCAGCTCCTGAAGCGTCTCGTCCAAAATCTGCTCCTCCTGGCGGGTCCGCTGGTCATAGCGGATCAGGTTGTTCTCAATGTCCAGGGACCAGGGGTCCAGCTGCACGTTGGTGTCCCACAGAATTTCGGCGGCGATTCCGCATCGCTCCTCCCACTCCGTGTCGTCATAGGTGCAGGCCAGCAGCAGATATCGCTTCCCCGCCTCCGGCCGCATGGGGGCGTCCCCATCGCTGTAATACTGGGTGAATCGGATATCCGCCTGCCATCCGGTGGGGTCCCGCAGTGCCTGCTGCAAGCCGTACACCCCCTGCACCTGCCCGGATATGGACCATGTGGACTCGGAGTAGGATGCCCCCTCCTGGGGCGGGTCTTGGCGCTCCTGGACCTCCCCTGCCAGGACCTCCAGGATGAAGTATGTATAGGGGGCGTCCGGGGCGGAGTCCATGGTCTCATCGCCATTGTAACTGCGGAAATTGTACAGATCCAGCAAAGGCGTCAGATTGGACGCATAGCCGCTGACCAGGCCCACCCTTGGCCGGGACCGGATGATGCTCCAGTTCTGCTGTTCCGGCTGTTCCAGGAACCGGGCCGCTTCCCATGCGGCGGAGGCACTTTCAAGCGATGCGTCGGAATCCCCCGCCTGCTCGCCCCCACCGGTGACCACCGCCACGGTGGTGTAGGTCGCCTCCACCCTGGCCCGGGTCCGTGCCGCCGCCCAGAACTGTCCCCCGGACAGAGCCAGGATCACCCCCGCCAGGGCCAGCAGCAGTGCGCCGAAGGCCGCCTTCACCGGCCGCCGGGTCAACTGGTGCATGGGATTCATAAGAGCATCTCCTTTCTTATCCCGCCTTTCGGATGCCCCGGTTGGCGGTGAGCACGCTGACCAGGGCAATCACCGCCAGGGCGATGGCCAGGGCCCCGGCGCACAGGGCCACGGTCTGGCCGGTAGATACCTTCAGCGTCAGATCAGAGCCGGTCAGGGCCTGGATTTTGTCCGTGGCCCAGGAAATCCCGGGGATGCTGACCGCCAACGCGATGATTGTCCCCGCCAGGGCCATCAGGGCCGAGGGCGTCCAGATTTGTCCCGCAATATCCCGGCGTTTTGCGCCCAGTGTCCACATACGCAGGGCGGTTTTCCCCTCCTGCATGGGAAGCAGTACGCAATAGGCTGCCAAAACTACCGCCCAAAGTGCTAAACCCACACAGAGCACCGTCCGGGACACTCGCGTGTAGCCGTCCAGACTCTCCACGATATCGCTGTACCCCTGGTCGTAGTAAGTCACCGTGCCGCCCAGGCCGTTTTCCGCCAGCCGGGCCTCCATCTGGTCGATGGTGCCGTTTTGCAGGACCATCGTCTCCCAAAGACAGCCGGAGCTGACCCCCAGCCCCGTTTCGCCGGTCTCCACGGCGCAGGTAACGCTCTTTCGCGGCACCAGCACGGTGTTGGGCGTAAAACTGGCCACGCCCTGACTCCATTCGTTATTCTGGCGGTACAACCCCACAATGGTATACTCCGTCTCCTGCTGGAAGCCCCTTTGCGGCAGGTAATAGGATGCCGTCGGGTCGCTGTCTCCAACCATGGTCGGCATCAGATTTTTTTCCTTTTCGTACAGGGACAGCGGCAGGGTATCCCCCACGTCCAGGCCGCTTTCCCGGGCCAGGGTCTCGGAGATCAGGCACACCGCCGCGCCGTCGCGGTACTCCTCCTGGCTGATGCTGCGGCCCTGGGTGATCTGGGTCCTTCCGGAGGCAAATTCCAGCATGCCCTCCACGGAATCCACCGCCAGCACCGGCACGCTGTGGTTATTGACCCGGATGGACTCCATGGCCATGCGCCAGCTGGAGGTGTTGTCAATGACCTCCTGGGCGGTGACGCCGTCGGGCAATTCCTGGATGCTGGGCAGGTTATACTGGGTATAGTCCACTGTCTCCGGGCGCCAGTTCCCCGGCTGCTGGGGGTCCTCCACCATGATCTCCCCGGTGTCCTTGAGCGCATCGACGGCAAAGCTGAACCAGCCGAAGGCGTCCGGATCGACGTTCATGACCTCCGCGCCGGTGGTAGGGTCCCGGTAAATCAGCTCCTCCGGGGCAAATTCCACAGGTTCCTCCGCAGCATCGCCCGCCGTGTGATACCAGTGCTCACTCTGGTTCTTGCGCTGGTCATAGCGGATCAGATTCCCGGGGATGTCCAGGGACCAAGGGTCCAATTGGACGTTGGTTTCCATGAAAACCCAGTCGGCTACGTTCCGCCGCAGGGACCACTCACTGTCTCCGTAACTGTGGGACAGCAGCAGATAGTGCTTTCCCGCCTCCGGATGCAGCAGCTCCGCCGGGTCGTCATACTCCTGGTGCAGCGACACGGAGGCCCGCTGGCCGGAGGGGTCCCGAAAAGCATCGTTCAGGCCATAGATCCCCAGCACCTGGCCGTCCAGCTGCCAATTGGCCCCGCCGGATTCGCCGAACCAATCGTTGTTTACTTCCGTGACCGCGTCCGCTCGGATCTCGACAATGGAGTATTCATAGGGCGCATCGCTGCTGCTATGGCCGGTGTAGAGGGAGATGGCAGGCTTCAGGCCGGAGCTGTACCCGCTGACCAGGCCCACTCTGGGCCGGGAACGGATGATGCTCCAGTTCTGCTGTTCCGGCTCCGCCAGGAAGATGGCGGCGGCCATGGCGCTCTCCTTGCGGAGGCTCTCCGCGTTGCTCCCCCCCTCAGCGGAGGGAGTAAGAACCTCATCCGAGGAGATCCGTCCGGTAACCACCGCCACGGTGGTGTAGGTCGCCTCCACCCCGGCCCGGGTCCGGGCTGCCGCCCAGAACTGTCCCCCGGACAGAGCCAGAATCACCCCCGCTAAGGCCAGCAATAACGCGCCGAAGGCCGCCTTCACCGGCCGCCGGGTCAGTTGGTGCATGGGATTCATAAGCGCAGCTCCTTTCGAGTTATGTACCGTAAACCGATTTTAGTCTATCATACATAATCCGTCCTGTCAAGGGGACGGCGGCGGAGAAGGCACAAAAATGAGCTCTTTTGTATGGCGGCTGTGCCATACAAAAGAGCTCATTTGCAGCTTGGGGTTTTTTACTTCACCAGTTCGATGATAGCGGTCTCGGCAGCATCGCCGCGGCGGATGCCGGTGCGGATGATGCGGGTGTAGCCGCCGTTGCGCTGGGCATATTCAGGAGCGATCTCCTTGAACAGCTTGTGAGCGACGGTCTCTCTGGTAATGAAGCTCAGCGCCTGACGATAGGCAGCCAGATCACCCTTCTTGCCCAGGGTAATCATCTTTTCAGCCAGGGGCTTGATCTCCTTGGCGCGGGTGACGGTGGTCTCCATCCGGCCATTGTCCAGGAAATCGGTGACCTGCTGACGGAGCATCGCCATACGCTGATCGGTAGTCTTACCGAGCTTACGAGTTCCGGGCATTTCAGTTTCCTCCTTGTAAGGATATGCGCACAGGGGCGCGTTAGTTGTTCTCTTCGTCGGCCAGGGACAGGCCCATTGCCTCCAGCTTGCCGATGACCTCCTCCAGGGACTTGCGGCCCAGGTTGCGCACCTTCATCATCTCGTCCTCGGTCTTGGAGATCAGATCCGCCACCGTGTTGATGTTGGCGCGCTTGAGGCAGTTGAAGCTGCGGACGGACAGGTCCAGCTCTTCGATGGTCATATCCAGCACCGTGCTCTGGGGGTCGGCGGACTTCTCCACCACGATGGGGCGGCCGTCCAGCGTGTCGGACAGATCGGTGAACAGGGCAAAGTGATCGCACAGGATCTTCGCGCCCAGGGATACGGCGTCGCGGGCGGAAATGGTGGAATCCGTCCAGACCTCCAGCGTCAGCTTGTCGAAGTCGCTCATGCTGCCGACGCGGGTGTTTTCCACCGTGTAATTCACCTTGTACACGGGGGTATAGATGGAGTCGATGGGAATCACGCCGATGACGCCGGGCCGCTGGGCCTTGTTCCGGTCGGCGGACACATAGCCCCGGCCGTGGCTCAGGGTGATTTCCATGCTCAGGGTGGCACCCACATCCAGGGTGGCCAGGTGCAGCTCGGGGTTCAGGACCTCGACCTCACCGTCGCTCTTGATGTCGCCGGCCGTCACCTCGCAGGGACCAGCCGCCTCAATATAGACGGTCTTGGTGCCCTCGCAGTGCAGCTTGGTCAGCAGACTTTTCACGTTCAGAACGATCTCGGTCACGTCCTCTTTCACACCGGGGATGGTGGAAAACTCATGCTGCACGCCGGCGATCTTGATGCTGGTGGCCGCCGTGCCGGGCAGAGAGGAGAGCATGATGCGCCGCAGCGCATTGCCCAGGGTCGTTCCGTAACCGCGCTCCAGGGGTTCGATCACATATTTTCCATAGGAAGCATCGCCGGGCGTTTCGATACACTCGATCTGGGGCTTCTCAATTTCGATCATGCAGTACCCTCCTTCATTCTCGTTACGGTGCGGACAAGTCCGCACTTACTTGGATTCCTTTGCTTTATGAGGGTCTCGACCCTATTACTTGGAGTACAACTCGACGATGAGGTGTTCCTCAATGGGCATATCAATGTCCTCGCGGGCGGGCATCTTGGTGACGGTGCCCTTCAGGGCATTCTTGTCACGCTCCAGCCACTGGGGGACGGTGACCAGCGGGGCATCCTCGCCGGTCAGGCGCTTGAAGGCCACGGAGGAGCGGCTGCTCTCGCGGACCTCGATGACATCGCCAACGCGAACCAGATAGGAGGGGATGTTCACCTTCTGGCCGTTGACGGTGAAATGCGCATGGTTCACCAGCTGACGGGCCTCGCGGCGGGTCATGGCAAAGCCCAGACGATACACCACGTTGTCCAGGCGGCGCTCCACCAGGGTCAGCAGGTTCTCGCCGGTCTTGCCGGGCATGCGGGAAGCCTTCTCATAGTACATATGGAACTGCTTCTCCAGGATGCCGTAGACGAACTTCACCTTCTGCTTCTCGTTGAGCTGGATGGCATACTCGCTCTTCTTCTTTCTCATCTGGCCGCCGGGGTTGCGCTTGGTCTCCTTCTTGGAGTAACCCATGACGGTAGGAGAAATGCCCAGCGCCTTGCAGCGCTTGGCAATAGGCTGCATATTCTTAGCCATATCTTACTTATCCTCCTTGTTCCGATTACACACGCCGACGCTTGGGGGGACGGCAGCCATTGTGGGGGATGGGAGTGACGTCCTTGATCATGGTCACTTCCAGGCCCACGGCCTGCAGGGCGCGAATGGCGGCCTCACGACCCTGGCCAGGACCCTTCACGAAGACCTCAACGGTCTTCAGGCCATGCTCCATGGCGGCCTTGGCGGCGGTCTCGGCGGCGCTCTGTGCGGCGAAGGGGGTGGACTTCTTGCTGCCGCGGAAGCCCAGGCCGCCGGAGGAAGCCCAGGACAGTGCGTTGCCCTGGCTGTCGGTCACGGTGACCATGGTGTTGTTGAAGGAAGAACGGATATGGACCTGGCCCTTCTCGACGTTCTTCTTTTCACGACGGCGGCGGATGACCTTCTTACCGGTCTTAGGATTAGCCATATTCTATCTTCCCTCCTTACTTCTTCTTGTTGGCGATGGTCTTCTTGGGGCCCTTGCGGGTGCGGGCGTTGGTCTTGCTGCGCTGGCCGCGCACGGGCAGGCCGCGGCGATGGCGGGTGCCGCGGTAGCAGCCGATCTCGGTCAGCCGCTTGATATCCAGGGCGACCTGACGGCGCAGGTCGCCTTCCACCACGTAGCTCTGGTCGATGGCTTCACGAAGCTTGGCTTCATCGGCCTCGGTCAGATCCTTGACGCGGGTGTCGGGGTTGATCCCAGTCTGCGCCAGGATGTCCTGGGCGCTCTTTCTGCCAATACCGTAGATATAGGTCAAACCGATTTCGATTCGCTTATCCTTGGGCAGGTCAATACCGGCAATACGTG
>ERZ772831.1891-NODE-1891-length-18662-cov-13.545655_pt1 | contig 18662 bp, 9 predicted proteins | sample MGYA00580858_ERZ772831 | MGnify/ENA primary metagenome ERZ772831 (study PRJEB29015, sample SAMEA2737694) | human gut metagenome | biome: human gut; feature: human-associated habitat; material: faeces | place: China | collected 2012 ... | reverse complement strand
AGGCTTTGTTCACATAGGGATACTCCTTGTATGTGTGTACCTCCGTTTTCCGAAATGCCTGTCGGTATTCGATTCCCTCGTTAGTAAAGACCATGTGAGCGTTGCATCCAGAATATAGGGAAATTATCGGGATAGACAGCGTAAGCAGCAAGAATGCAGTAAACATAAAAAATGTATCATCCAAAACGATTTTCTTAAAACCATCGGTAAAGAGAAAAAGAAATGCGGCCCATGGTGCAATGCAGCAGAAACTTTCAATTATACTACCAATGAACAACTTTTTGTTGAAATAAATGATGACTTTTTTGGGTGGCATCTTGAAATCCTCCTGATTCACATGAGCATTAGTTGAACCTGTCGAGAGGCTAATGCTCCGCTTCCTGAGATAATAGCTGTGGTGGCGAGTTCCTTAGCCGCATTTTGGGCTACCTTTTTTACAACAGCCGCAGTTGTTTTCCGAACGACCGCTTTTCCAGCTTTGGTCGAGATGACCTTAGTCGTTTTTTTGACTGCGGATTGACTGACTGTTTTTGTTGTGCCTTCCATCAGTGTGTTTACCGCATTCTTTTTCATATTGGTCCACAAGCTTCCACCGACTTTTTTCAGGCTGCCGCCAGAGACACCAAAGGAGAGCAAATTACAGGCACCGCCAACCAATGCGTCAGTCAATATGGATTTCTTATCCAGCTCATCTAGTGATTTTCCATCCAGAATCATTTGGCTTGCAGCATTTCCCGCACCCGAAGCAGCTGCGCCAACTACTGCAGCAACTGCCACCATGGCAATACCACCGGTTGCAAGGGCCATGTCGACCGCAAATCCAGACACAGCACCGGTTACAGCACCTATGGCAGCCCCCTTCCAGAAGTCTTTTCCATCGATCGCCGCGTTGATCCCGCCAACCAGTCCTCCAATCAAGAAGCCTGTGACCGTGTTGATAAAGCGGCCATCACGATCCATGTATACCGTCGGATTACTGACCCCGTACACATACAGATTACCGCTCTGCATGACGGCAGTGATCTGCGGCGCGTAGGAGTACGATTTCAGCCCGAGCTTATCCTCGCGTTCGTTGATCTTCTGCGGATTATCGCCGTAGATGCTGTTGGCCGTCGTCCAGTGGGTATCCTGCTGCGTGAAGCGGCCAATGGTCGGATCGTAATATCTCGCGCGGAGATAATAGGTCTCCGTCTCGCGGTCAAAGTACTCGCCGCAGTAGCGGAACGGGTTCTCATCCAGCGGGTCAGGATCCTTCTCTACGCCGAACGCATCGTAATCATAGGCCCGTGTGCTTGCTCCGGTGCTGTCCGCCAGCCCTGTGACATCTCCGTGCGCGTTGAACAGGTAGAAGTCGGTTTCATCTCCGCTCGTGCGCGAGATCAGGTTTGCGCCGCGCAGATAGGAAACGTATTCCCCGTTGAGCCGTTCGCCGACCACATTTGCGCCGTCGAGCAAGTAATCCGTCCGCGTGGAGAAGGTCACCTTCGTTGTCCGGATGCCCTGCGTATTGTAGGCATAGGCTGCCGTCCGCTGGTTCTCCGTCGCGGAGACGAGCTGATTTTGCGCGTTGTAGACGTAGGTCGAGCCAGCCGCGCCGCCGTTTCCTGCAAGTACCGTCTTTGAGAGCAGATTTCCGTTCGCGTCATAGGTATACGTCGTCAGATCCGTCAGCAGGCCCTGCGTTTTCTGCTCGGTCAGCAGGCGATTGTTCGCGTCGTAAGCATAGCTCACGGCATAGCTCTCCGTGCCGGTGACCGTCATTGCTGCGCGGTTGCCGCGGGCGTCGTAGGTATAGCTCTGCGTCAGTGCGCCCGTTTCGCTCTCCTGCACCAACCTGTTCAGGCCGTCGTAGACGTAGCTCGTGACCTTGCCGTCAGCAGCTGTCTTTGTCTTCTGGCTCCCGCTTGCATAATAGGTATATGTATAAGACGAGATCAGGCCGCTGTTGTTCCGGTTTTCGAGCGAAATGATCCAATTTGCCTTATTGTAGCGGTAGGTCTCGGTCACGCCGTTTGCGTAGGTCAGACTGGACCGGTTGCCATTCGTGTCATAGGTATAAGCAGCCTGCGTGGCCCCGTTTGCATAGACAACTTACTCTAGGCTGAGTTCCATGTGAGAAAATACAGCAATATATTATTTGAGATGTTTACGGCCTGAAAAGGTACTCTCCAATGGAATTAAAAAGCTCTCTTGTGTGTGGATGCATATACTTTTTCACAAATGAAAATAAAACTTTATCAGCCCAAAATGTTTCTAGAATTGCAACCTGGAGGAGATCTCTAGTATCTTCATCTTCGGATTTTGCCATGTCTTCAAGAAACGAGAAGATATGTTTTAATTCTTTTCTGTCGTTTTCTGTTATCATTTTTCTTATATATGGTGCGAAACATTCACCATATATTATGTATGGAAGATCGAGCGAACTTTCATAATCGCCTAGCGGTAAATCCGAAAAAGCTATCAATAAATCATGAACAGCATTTATATACTTCATTTTAACCTCCGACATATTTCACAGCATTATATAAATCATTACGAATGCGATATAGAATTTGAAGTTCATTTTTTGAAAGGTTTTCTATGCGTAAAATTTTTTCCAAATGAGTAATTGCGTTTTTGGCTTTTTGAAGATGTCTTAAATGAAGTCCATTATCAAATTCATACCGGAGCATATCAGCAGTCCCACCGTCACCTATTTGGGCATCCGCACGATATAACTCACTTACGAAATTCCGTAGCCTCTTGTTTTGAATCTGCTTTAAAAAATAATCACGATGATTCCAATTGTTGGGGCCGGACGGTGAACCTGAACCACCTCCGGAGGCAGATTGTTGCGCAGCGTCGGAATAGCCTCAGCCTTATCGCCAGCTTGCTGGATTAATTGCTGAAACGCATTGTGACAGTTCCGCCATTTGCATCGAGCGTAATATTGTAAACAGGAGATTCCACAGCCGGAAGGCTGGCTAATTCAACCTCCTCTGTTCCAATGAGCTGTCCAATCGCGTCATACGCATATGTGGATCTCTGCCATCCGTTTTCCTCGCTGCGCAGCTGTCCTGTTTTGGTATAGGTGTACAGAATCGTCTGCGCAGAATCAGCGCTGCCGGCGCTTACGGAAAGAACGCGCCCAAGTGCATCATATGTATAGCTTGTTGCGATACCATTCCGGTCCGTTTTGGATTCTAGCCGTCCCAGTACAGAATAGGCATTCGTCTCTGTCTGGCCGAGCGCATCCGTCGTGCTCAGAACATTTCCGAAGCGGTCATAGGTATAGCTGGTCGTGCTGCCGCCAGCGTTCATGCTCAGCATATTGCCGACACCATCGTAGGTATAGGCTGTTTCGCTCGCAAGCGTGCTGCCGTCATACTGCTTTGCGGAGATCAGCTTTTTCCGGCTGTTGTAGGTATATTCGGTTTTGGACCACTCTGCGGCTGCGCCGACAGCCTGTACGGGTTTCCACTCCCGGATGATATTGCCGCAGCCATCATATTCGTACTTGCTGACCGCAGTGATATCGTCTTCAATGGTGACCGCCTGCGAAAGAAGCCTGCCGAGAGCATCGTATGTATATACTGTAGGCGTTCCTGCATAGTCTGTCGTTTGGATCAGCTGTCCAAGGGCGTTGTAAGTGCTTGTGGTAAATTGCCCGGCCGCATTGTACGCCTTTACGACCTGCCCATTTTCATTATACTCGTATTTTGCGGTAAAGGGAAGATTCCTTGCAGCGTCAGCAGCAGACAATTCCAGCGTTTTGTTTCCGACATAATCATACGCAAAAGTGTCCAGATGTTCTGTGCCGTTCAGAAGCTGGCCGGTCTTGACTACGTTTCCGCATTTATCTGTATACTGTGTTGTGACAATGGACGGGGCCGCCGCATCGCCGACGACTGTTTTGGTGACCTTCTGGTACAGACCGCTTTCAGCCGCGTCGTCGTAAGCATATTCAAGCATGGCTCGGCCACAGTACATACAACACGACAGCGAACCTCTATGCACACCTTGATTCTGAATCCAAGGTCGGCGTAGGCACAGTTATGGAAAACCTGCTTGATCTCTCATCCGCATTCGAAAGTGTATAAAAAGTCGTCGCGGACTTGCGCAGTCCGCGACGATGTGGTGCCGCTGACGGGACTCGAACCCGTACAGAAGTAAAATTCTGGCAGATTTTAAGTCTGCGTTGTCTACCGATTCCAACACAGCGGCATATTGTGGTACATATTTTACCACCGAACGGGGGATGCGTCAAGTAAAACCGGAGGGAAGAAGCGAGACCGGTGCAAGAGCTGCTTCGGCTGAAGAAAAAAGGAACGCTGCAAGGCAGCGTTCCTGATTGCGTAAAATATCAGTCCTTTTCTGTTTCCGGGCAGAGCAGCCGGATCTGATTGATCCGCATGGCGTCGATGTAACGCTGCGGCGGAAGCGTGTCCGTCACGACGCAGCTGAGATCCTCAAATTTGCAGAAGGTGATGATCGAGGAGCTATCGAATTTACTGTGATCCGCCATGAGGACGGCGCCGCGGCTGCGGCGGATGACGATGCGCTTCATTTCCGCTTCCAGATAGGTCGTATTGGTCAGACCGTTTTCCAGCGTGATGCCGGTCGCACCGATAAAGACCGTATTGATCGACAACCGGGAGAGCGCGTCCATAGATGTGATGTCGATATAGGACGCGGTGTTGGAATAGAAGATGCCGCCCAGCGCGATGACATTCAGATTCGGATATTTGGACGCTTCATAGAGCGCACTCAAAGAGTGGGAAATGACCGTCACGTTGGATTTTGTCGCCAGATGGGCGAGGATCGTCGGCGTTGTCGAGCCGGAGTCGATGAAGATGGAGGCGTTATCGGAAACCAGCTCCGAGGCCAGACGGCCGATCTCCTGCTTTTCTGCAATGTTCCTGCTGGCGCGGATGGCATACGGGAGCGGGAGCTGCACATGCTGGCTGGTCTTGATCGTAACGCCGCCATAGACCTTTTCCAGCGCGCCGCGCTCCAACAGCTGCCGGACATCCCGGCGAATGGTATTCATCGAGACACCAAAGTGAGTGGCAAGCTCCTCCAGAGAAGCAGTCTTGCACTGGATCACATACTGCTCGATCATGTTCAGTCTGTCAATGCGCATGTTGTAGCTCCGTTTCCAAAATCAGATTTTCAAATCTATATGCTACAAATCGTATACCATATTCTTGGAGTATTTCAGGAGTTAATCATGCTTTTATTAAAAAATACAAACATAAGACAGACTCCTGCACGAATTTTTGCAGATCAGATCCGCTCTACGGTGCCCTCCCAGGTGTCCATGGCCTTTCTGCGCGCGTGCTCGTCATACCAGTGCATGGTGACAGTTTTGGCTCTGGTGTAGAAGCGGACGCCGTCAAGCCCGAGCACATGCTGGTCGCCGAAGAAGGAATCCTTGTTGCCGGAGAACGGGAAATAGGCGGACGGGACGGGAATGCCGACGTTGATACCGACCATGCCGCCGTCTGTCAGCATTTCAAACTGACGCGCATAATAGCCGTTTTGCGTGAAGATGGCGGAGCCATTGGCGAACGGATTTGCGTTCATGATGGCGAGGCCCTCTTCAAAGGTCTTGACGCGCTTGATGAGCGTGACCGGCCCGAAGATCTCGCGCTGACCGATCGACATTTCCGGCGTGATATGGTCAAGAATGGTCGGGCCGACAAAGAAGCCGTTCTCATAGCCGGGGACGACGATGTTCCGGCCGTCGAGGACCAGCTCCGCACCCTCGTCGAGGCCCTTCTGGATCCAGTCGCAGATGGACTTCTTGTGCTTTGCGCTGACGACGGGGCCGAGCTTCGTTTCGGGATCGTAGGCGCAGCCAATCTTCATGGTCATGGCCTTTTCCTTGAGCAGCGCAACAAACCGGTCGGCAATGGATTCCTGCACGACGATCACCGGCAGGGCCATGCAGCGCATACCGGCGCAGCCGTAGGTGGAATTGATGACGGCGTTGACCGTGCTCTCCAGATCGCAGTCCTCGAGCACGAGCGCGTGATTCTTGGCCTCGCACTGAGCCTGAACGCGCTTGCCGTGCGCGGCGGCGATGGAATAGATATGCTTGCCGACCCCTGTCGTACCGACGAAGGTGACGGCCTTGATGCGCGGGTCGGTCAGAAGGACCTCCGACTCTCCGCGGCTGCATGTGACCAGATTTACGACGCCCTTCGGGAAGCCGCCCTCGTCATAGAACAGCTCCATGATGCGCATGGAGGTCAGCGGCGTCTGGGACGCGGCCTTGAGGACGACGGTATTGCCGGTCGCAATGGCCAGCGGAACCATCCAGCCCCAGGGGATCATGGCCGGGAAGTTGAACGGAACGATGCCTGCCACGACGCCGAGCGGCATAGCTTAACCATCAGCGGATACCTCATGGATATGTGCCGGCGGCGAGTTTTCTGTCGATCTCGGTGCAGGCCGCCGCGACAAAGGGCGTGCCGAGCGTGATCCTGGCAAAGACCGTCAAGGGCAAGGGCGTCAGCTTCCTGGAAAATCAGGTCAGCTCGCATGGCAAGGTGCCGAATGACGCCGAGTATGCGCTGGCCATGCAGGAGCTGGAAGCGAAGCGCAGAGAACTGGAGGCTTGAGTATGGAAAAGATTGCAACCCGCGTTTCTTATGGGCAAGCGCTCAAGGCGCTTGGCGCGACGCATCCGGAGGTCATGGTGCTCGACGCCGACCTCTCCGGCGTGACCATGTCCAATCAATTCGCTGCGGCTTACCCGGAACGCTTTTTCAATATGGGCATCGCGGAGGCGGATATGTTCGGCGTTGCAGGCGGCATGGCCTCCTGCGGCAAGACGGTGTTTGCCAATACCTTTGCCATGTTCTCGGCCGGACGCTGCTGGGAGCAGATCCGCAACGGCATCGCATACCCGGATCTGAACGTCAAGGTGATTGGCGGTCACGGCGGGATTTCGATCGGACAGGACGGCGCGACGCACCAGTGCATCGAGGACTTTGGCCTGATGCGCACGATCCCCGGCATGACGGTCGTATGCCCCTGCGACGATCATGAGATGAAGTGTGCGGTGGCGGCACTGGCAGAATATCCGCATACGGCCTATATGCGGCTCGGGCGGATGCCGGTGGAGACGGTCACAGACGCGGTCCCGGGCTATCGGTTTGAGCTGGGCAAGGGCGCAGTCCTGCGCGGCGGCAGCGATGTGACGGTCATCGCCTGCGGGATCATGGTGCAGATGGCGCTGGAGGCGGCGGAGGCGCTGCAGGCCGAGGGGCTGTCCGTCCGTGTGATCGATATGCACACCATCAAGCCGCTCGACGAGGAGCTGGTACTCCAGGCGGCACGCGAGACCGGCGCGATCGTTACGGCAGAGGAGCACAATGTGAAGGGCGGACTCGGCGCGGCGGTATGCGAGGCCGTGATGCAGAAGGAGCCGGTGCCCGTCGTGCTGCACGGCGTGCGCGACTGCTTCGGCCGCTCCGGTCTTCCCGAGGAGCTTCTGGAGGAATACGGCCTCACGGCACAGGCGCTGGCAGCATCCGTCCGCAAGGCTGCGGCAAGGAAGAAATAAGCTCCTGCACGGAAGGAGAAAAAACAGCCCGGCCGGCGCTTTGTGCGCCGGCCGGGCGATTTTCAGCAGTATGACATTCGGAAAAGCAGAGCGTTCCGGGACGGGGGTGGGCGGCTTCCTCAGAGGAAGCGGTCGGTTTTCTGCCAGAGGGTGTCGAGCTTTTCGGACAGCTTTTCGTATCCGCCCTGAAGGCCTTCGCGCAGCTCCTGAAGATTTCCGCGCGCGCGGTTCACGGCGGCCATGTACTCGGCGATCCGGCGATAGAATTCGTCGGACGGCGCGTCATGCGGCGGATAGGCGCCGCTGCGGAAGCGGTCAATGACGACATCATAGCGCTTGCAGGCATGGTGGATCGCGTCGTCCCAAGAGATGTAGATCTCCTTCTGGGCGTTTTCGCCGACCTGACGCAGGAGTGTGCGGTCCTGATAGATCTTTTTGAGCAGCGCGGCCATGGAGGCGGCGTTTTCCTCGATGAAGAAGCCGTTGCGGCCGTCGGTGATATCCTCGGCGGCACAGCTCCCGGCGATCAGGACGCTGGCGAGGCCGCAGGCCGCGGCCTCCCGGACGACCAGCCCGTTCGTATCGAAGGTGGAGGGGAAGAGGAAGAGGTCGGCGCGGCAGTACCACGCGCGGATCACGTCGCGGTCATAGGCGGGCGCGACGAAAAAGACCTTGTCGTCCAACAGAAGCTCGTGACAGTAGGCTTCGACCTCGGGGCCGTCGGTGCCCTTGCCGACAAAAACCATGCGGAAATCGCAGCCGCTGTCCTTCAGCGCCTTCATCGCGTCGAGAATGATGCGCAGGCCCTTGTACCACATGATGCGGCCGACGAACAGGAACACCGGCACGCCCTCCGGCAGGTCGAGACCCGCGCCGACGGCATGGGCCTTTTCCGGCTCGACCCGCCCGGCGGCAAAGTCCACGCCGTTGGGCATGACGATATAATCGCCCGCATAGCCGAGCGAACGCAGATTTTCGCCCGCGCCGCGGCTGACCGTCCAGACCTCGTCGCAGGCGGAGATGTTCTCCACCAGCGCGCGGATCGCGGCCTCCTGAAGCTTTTTACCGCGGATGGCGTGCGCGATATCGATGTCGAATTTGGTATGATAGGTGAAAACCAGCGGCACATGGATCCGGTCGCGCAGGATGCGCGCCAGCACCGTGGAGGCGACCGGACAGTGCGTATGGATCAGGTCAAAATGCTTTTCCTCCAACCGCTGCACGACCTCCGCCGAAAGCGGATTTCCGGCGCGGTAGCCGACCAGCTTCGTAAGGTCGATGCTGGGATAGCGGACGACCTCAAAGGGAAAAACGGAATCGTCGGCGTCGGGATAATACGGCGTGACCACCGTCGCTGAGCCGTAATCCTTTTCGATCACCCGCGCGTAATTTGTCACGGCGTTCGCCACGCCGTCGATGACCGGCGGGAAGGAATCGTTTGTCAGGCATATGTTTCTTTCAGCCATGAGAAGCACCTCCTCGTGTTATTATTAAAATACCACATGGACGGAGGGCTGGCAAGTGTCGAAATAACCGTTGCGCGAACGCGGATCTTCGCTATAATATAATGTGTCCCGGAAGGGGACGCTCTGAAATATTCATTATCCACCCTGCGGCTGCCGGAAGGACCGGCTGTGAGATTTGCTATGAAACATGAAATCAAACTGATCGCTCTGGATCTGGACGGAACGCTCCTGAATTCGGAAAAGAAGCTGAGCGCGCGGAACTATGCCGCGCTGGAGCGGGCGGCTGCCCTGGGCATCCAGATCGTGCCCTGCACGGGACGGCTGCTGTGCGCGCTGCCGGAGGCGGTGCGCGGCCTGCCGTTCCTGCACTATGCCATCTGCGTGAACGGCGCACAGGTCGTGGACGCGGAGACCGGGCGGACGCTCTGCCGCGCAGACATCCCACATGAACGCGGGATGGAGGTGTTCCGGACGCTGTCCGCGCTGCCCGGCGTATACGACTGCTACATGGACGGACAAGGCTGGATGGACGCGGCGATGTACGACCGGCTGGAGGAATTCGCCGGGTCGCCGCAGTCGCTGGCGTTTCTGCGCAGCATCCGCACGCCGGTGCCGGATTTTCTGGGCTATATGGCCGAGAAAAAGCGCGACTTCCAGAAAATACAGATCTTCTTCCACACCCGGGAGGAGCGTATGCGCTATGAAGCGGAGTTGAGCGGGCCGCTGGGAGACCTGAATCTGACCTCCAGCTGCGCGAACAACATCGAGATCAACAGCCGCCTCGCGGCCAAGGGCGAGGCGATGGCGGCGCTCTGCCGGACGCTCGGCTTCGGGCCGGAGAACGCGATGTGCTTCGGAGACGGCACGAACGACATCTCCATGCTGCGTCTGGCGGGCGTCGGCGTGGCGATGGAGAACGCCGAGCCATGCGTCAAGGAGGCGGCGGACGTGGTTACGGCCTCCTGCGACGAGGACGGCGTGGCGCAGATGATCGAGAGGACGCTGCTTTGAAAGAAAGTCTTGAGAGGAGAGACGGTATGCAGACGAAAAAGGGATGGAACGGCAATCAGCTCAAGCTGATCGCTATAATTGCCATGACCATCGATCATCTGGCGTGGACGCTCGCGCCGGGGTATTCCACCGAATGGTGGGTGCTGCTGTGCCATCTGGCCGGGCGGCTGACCGCGCCGATCATGTGGTTTTTCATCGTAGAGGGCTGGCATTACACGCACGATGTGCGGAAATACACGCTCCGACTGTTCCTGTTGGCGCTGGTGTCACATTTTGCGTACAATTTCTGCTTCGGCATTCCGATGCTGCCCTTCCGGGAGGGGAGCTTCTTCAATCAGACGAGCGTCGCGTGGTCGCTGGCATGGGGCCTTGTGCTGCTGCGTATCCACAGCAATGAAAAGACGGCCAGTTGGCTGAAATTCGCGCTGACGATCCTGATCTGCGTGATCTCGTTCCCGTCGGACTGGAGCTGCGTGGCTTCTATGGCGATCTTATACATGGGCGTCTCGCGCGGAGATTTCAAAAAGCAGATGGTGTGGATGATGGTCTGGTCGGCGGTTTATGCGCTGGTCTATTTCCTGTTCCTCGACCGGCTCTACGGACTGCTCCAGCTTGGCACCTGCCTGACAATCCCGCTGCTGCGGCGCTACAACGGCCGGCGCGGTCGCTGGAAGGGCATGGGGAAGCTGTTTTACGTCTATTATCCGCTGCATCTGGCGCTGTTGGGCCTGCTGCGCACGGCGCTGCGGGGCTGAGATAACATATGCAGAAATGAATGAATATGCAAAGGCAGCCGCCCGAAGGCGGCTGCCTTCTGTCTGCGCCCTGCGGACGGGAGAAAAACGAAGAATGTTGGGCGGCGGAAACGCTGAATCTGCAACATATCGAAAAAATGCACAAAAGGAACACACAATATTGTGCAGCTTGAATGAGAGAAAAGCGTTGACAGAGAGGGAAGACAGACTTTATAATAGTAGCCAAATGCATGGAGATTAATGAAAGAAAATGGAATTTTGTGGATTTCTATGCAAATACTCCAAAATGTCCTTCCGGGCGGGACAAAAGCTATGCGGAAGGACAAATATGCAGAAAGAAGGAAAAGAATGAAGAAGCGCTATTTGAGCCGTGTGCTCAGCCTGCTTCTGGTTCTGACGATGCTGGCGGGATTCCTGATCCCGGCCGGCGCGGCTGGAACGGAAAGCGGGACGCAGGGTCTGGAGTTCGAGAAGACGGAAAACGTCGGCTCGGAAATGCTCACAGAGACTGCGGAAGGTGAAGAAAAAGAAGATGCGGCCACACACGCGGACAGCGACGTTGTCCGTGTATCCATCGTTCTGGACAAGGCTCCCGCGATGGAGCTTTACGGCACGGCGGACATCACCGCCAACACGGCCGTGGCCTCCTACCGCAATGAGCTGAAGGCGCAGCAGAACAGCGTGGCGCGGAAGATCGAGACGGCGACCGGCGAAAAGCTCGACGTCGTGTGGAATCTGACGTTTGCCGCCAACCTGATCTCCGCCAACGTCGAATACGGCCAGATCGAACAGATCAGGGGAATCTCCGGCGTTCAGAAGGTCGTTCTTGAGACCCGGTATGTGCCGATGGTCGTCGATCAGAACGAGACGGCGAATCCCAACATGGCTACATCTCCCGTGCAGATCGGCTCCAGCACGGCGTGGGCCGCAGGCTACACCGGTGCGGGCAGCCGCATCGCGGTGATCGATACCGGTATCGACACGGATCACCAGTCCTTCGCAGAAGCGGGCTACGAGTATTCCCTCGGCCAGCTGGCGGAAAAGAAGGAAATGGACGCGGACGCTTTCAAGGCAGGCCTGAAGCTGCTGGGCAAGGATGAGATCGCGCAGAAGCTCGATCAGCTGAACATCAAGGATTATCCCGCCGCAACGACGGACAATCTGTATGTCAGCTCCAAAATCCCGTTTGCCTACAACTACATCGATCAGAACATCACCGTTGACCACGACCACGACCGTCAGGGCGAGCATGGCTCCCACGTCGAGGGCATCGCGGCGGCCAACGCCTACATCGAGAAGGCGGACGGCACGTTCGTAAGCGCGCTGGACGAGGTCAAGGTGCAGGGCGTCGCGCCCGACGCGCAGCTCCTCGTCATGAAGGTTTTCGGCGCGAGCGGCGGCGCTTATGACTCCGACTACATGGCGGCCATCGAGGACGCGATCGTTCTCGGCTGCGATTCCATCAACCTGTCCCTCGGCTCCGCAGCGCCCGGCTTCACCCGGTGCGAGGAGTATGAGGCGATTTTGAACAAGCTCTGCGAGAACGGCAGCGTCGTCGCCATCGCGGCGGGCAACGCCGGTTACTGGGCAGAGCATGAGGTCAACAATGTCGGCCTGCTCTACAACGGCGATGTGAACTTCCAGACGGCCGGTTCTCCCGCGACCTATACGAATTCTCTCGCGGTTGCGTCTGTGGACAACTCCGGCTACACCGGCACCTACTTCACGGTGAACGGCAAGCAGGTGTTCTACAATGAGACCACCTACAATAACCGTGCGCTCAGCACGCTTCTCGGCACGCACGAGTATATCTTTATGGATAACCCCGGCGACGACGGCGACTATCTGAATCTGCCGGAGGACGGCGACGAGGCCGCGGGCAAGATCGTGTTTGTCGAGCGCGGCAGCATCAGCTTCTCGGAGAAGGCCAATCAGGGCGGCTCCTACAATGCGGCGGCTGTGATCGTCTACAACAACCAGCCCGGCACGATCAATATGGATCTGTCTGATGCACAGTTCGACATCCCCTGCGTGTCCATCACGAAGGCGGACGCCGACATGATCCGCAGCGCCTCCGAGGCCATCGACTACGAAAAGTGGGAAGAGCCGTTTACCTATTATACCGGCTCGTTGACCATCACGAGCGACGTAGACTCCGTGCAGTATAACCCCGACTACTACACGATGAGCTCCTTCTCCTCGTGGGGCATCACCGGATCTCTGGAGCTGAAGCCCGAAATCACGGCCCCCGGCGGCAGCATCTATTCCGTCAACGGCGCGATCGCAGGCGGCAAGGCCTATGAGACCATGTCCGGCACCTCCATGGCGACCCCGCAGGTCGCAGGCATGGCGGCGCTGATGGGCCAGTATGTCCGCGAGAACAAGCTCGTGGAAAAGACCGGCAAGTCCGCGCGTCAGCTCATCAACAGCCTGCTGATGTCTACGGCGACGCCCGTGATTAACGGCGAAAATGAAATGCCCTACGCGGTCATTCAGCAGGGCGCGGGCCTTGCAAACGTCAACGACGCCATCAACGCGAAGTCCTTCCTCATGATGGACGACAACCTCAGCGGCACCGCCGCCGACGGCAAGGTCAAGGCGGAGCTGGGCGACGATCCCGACCGCACCGGCAAATACTCCTTCGGCTTTACCATCAACAACCTCAACGGCGAACAGCAGGAGTACACCTTCTCCACCGAGCTGTTCACGCAGGCCATCCGGACGGTGAAGGGCGCGGAATATCTTGACACGCTGACCACCCCCATTGCCGCGAACGTGAGCTATGAGGTAAACGGACAGACGTTCGTTCCCACCAGCAAGATCGTCTGCGACGTGAACCGCGACGGCGTGACCGATGAAAAGGACGCGCAGCTCGTGCTGGACAGCATCGTGGGCCTCGAGACCCTCGACGCCGAGCAGCAGCAGATCGCCGACGTGAGCGAGGACGGCAAGGTCACGACCTATGATGCCTACCTGATCCTCAAGGGCCTCACGATCGCGTCCGTCGAGGTCCCCATCGGCTCGCAGGTCCATGTGACCGTCAGCATCGAGCTGACGGCGGACGCCAAGGCCGCGCTGAACGAGACCTACAAGACCGGCGCCTATATCGAGGGCTATGTCTATGTGGATACCGCCAACACCCCCGACGGCGAACGCCTCCCGGCGCATTCCATCCCGGTGCTCGGTTTCTATGGCAACTGGTCCGACCCGTCGATGTATGACCATCCGACCATGAGTGAGATGCTGGCAGGCGACACGCGCACGACCTATTTCGGTTCCCGCGTGACCACCAACGCCCCATACATCGGCTATCCGGGCAGCATCAGCAGCTATACGCTCAACGGCAACCCCTATGTCTCGGACGACCCCGAGCAGCTGAACCGTCTGGCTCTCAACTCCAAGGCGTCCATCAAGGGCTACAATCTCAGCCTGATCCGAAACGCAGCCGCAGGCGCGTTCTATGTGACGGATGCGGACGGCAAGATCCTTTACATGAGCGGCCTCAGCACCCAGCGCATGCCGGCATATTACAGCGCCAGCTATCAGGATTGGCTGAACGACTATGAGACGCTTTCAGTCAACTGGAAGCCGTCCTTTGCCGGCCTTGTCGAGAACGACACCTTTACGGCGGGCCTCGTCATGGTGCCGGAATACTATGAGCAGGACGGCGAGATCGATCGTGCGCAGCTCGAGAGCCTGATCGGCTCCGGCAAGCTCGGCGCGGGCGCATTCTGCACCAGCTCCATCACCATCGACGATACGGCTCCGGAGCTTGTCAAGGTCGAAAAGGACGAGGCGACCGGTGACCTGATCGTCACGGCGAAGGATAACCAGTACATCGCGGCGGTCGTCGTCAACAAGGGCGTCGGCACGAAGCGCCTCGCCGCGGTCATCCCGGAGCAGACCGCTCCCGGCCAGACATCCACGACGACCGTTGCCATGCCGGAGTACACCAGCGAGTATGTGACGGTCATCGTCGCGGACTATGCAGGTAACCAGACCACCTATAAGGTCTACTACAACGGCAAGATCCCCGACAGCACGGGCAAGCTGTTCGGCTTCACCATCACCAACAACCGCGGCACCGGCAATCGCTGGGTGGAGATCGATCCCGATACGCTGGCCTACAGAAAGCCCTCTGCCAGCGGCATGACCACCTACGACAGCATGAACTATCAGGTCACGGCGGCGGAATATGTCGGCGGCTATGTCTACTTCTCTACGCCCGACGCCATCTATGCCGCGCCGCAGACCGACCTGACGTTCGTGCAGAAGGTCGCAAACATCACGGCGCTTGCTGAGAAGGAAATGATCGTGGACATGGCCTTCAATACGCAGGACAATAAGCTTTACGCCATTACCTATTTCAACGGTGCAGTCGGCACCGGCAATTACAACAGCACCATGGTTGGCAACGACACGACGCTGCTCTACACCGTCGATCTGATCACGGGCGAACTGAAGAGGGTTGCGGAGATCTCGGCTACGAATCCGGGAAAGAACTTCAACAAGAAGCCCTATAGAACGATCTCTGCCTTAGCGATCGACGATGGTGGCAACTTCTACGGCGTCAACCACTCCACCACCACGACCGGCGCATATCTCTACCGCTGGACGCTGGAAGAGATCGTGGACGGCAAGATCGGCCCCCTCGCGCCGATCAACAACAAGACGAGCGGCAAGATCAACAGCGGCTGCTATGCTGGCGGCTTTACCAGCCTGACCTACGATCATGACAAGGATGTGCTCTACTTCGCTTCCGGCCTGAACGCCAGAGGCTCCGCCTCGGTCAGCAACAAGCTGTATGTCATCGACCCCAAGACTGGCAAGGGTGCGCTGCCGAACAAGTCCCATGACGGCATTCTCTATGACCGTGTGACCACGCTCTACACCGTTCCGTCCAAGACTGTCACGATCGGCAAGGACGCGAACGTCTACGTCACGCTCACAGAGAACGAGCGCACGCTCTATAAGGGAGCTTCCTTCTCGGTGAAGGCCGAGGTGTTCCCGTGGTTCGTAGACGACAAGACCGTCACATGGTCTACCAGCGATGCAAATGTCGCAGCCGTCACGGACGGCAAGATCACTGCGACCGGTGTCGGTACGGCGACGATCACTGCGACCGCCAATGCCGACAAGAAGGCGACCGCTTCCATCAAGGTCACGGTCGAGAAGCTCCCGAACATGACCTTCAGCGGCCTTGTGACCGACGCGAACGGCAGCTCCTACTGGGCGGACTTTGAGACGGACCATCCGGAAAGCTGGACGACCGTTTCCAAGGCCGGCAGCGGCTACATTGCAGGTACCTATCATGAGGGCCAGCTGATCGTTCATGATGGCGAAAAGGTCTACACCGTCGATCCCGACACCTTCCAGACGACGGAGCACGGCGAGATCCAGAGCGAGCTGATCTGGTCCGATGCGGCGGAGTCCCCCAAGGCGGACGACGGCACGCTCGGCAATATGGTCGGCCTGTGCAGCAACGGCGACTATCTGATGCAGCTGAATCTGGACGACAACACGGCCATCTACCGTCAGCTCACCGGCTATTCTCCGCTGTGGGGCCAGCAGATGGCGGCCATCGCCTACATCGGCTCCGGCACGCAGAGACATATCTACAGCGACAGCATCACCGGCGAACGTGTGGACGCCATGCTTCCGGCGAACTACTACTACATCCTGACGGAGACCGGCAAGCTCGTCAAGCTGACCATCGTCAGCTTTGACCGCAACACGCAGCACTACGAATTCCTGAGCGAGGTCGGCCAGACCGATCTTGACCTCACCGGCGTTTCGCTGGTCACGGACGGCAAGTACGCCTCCATGGTCTACGACCAGAAGAACGAGCTCCTTCTCGTTTCTGTCTACACCGATGGCAATGAGACCAAGCTCTACGCCATTTCTCCCGATGACTGCCTGGCGGCTTATGTCGGATCCTTCGGCGAGAAGAACTGCCCGGTCGTTTCGCTGTATCAGTATCAGCGTTCGACCGACCTGACGCTGAAGATCAAGCCCACGTCCGCAGAGCTTTATGCGGGCGACGAGCAGAAGATCACCGCAAAGGTCATTCTCGGCAAGACCAATGAGGTCACATGGAGCAGCAGCAACGAGGCTGTTGCGACGGTCTCCGCTGACGGCATCATCACCGGCGTTTCCGCAGGCAATGCCGTCATCACCGCGACGACGGTCGATACGAACGCGGCAGGCGAGCATATCTCCGCCAGCGTCAACGTGACGGTCAAGCCGCTGATGAAGATCGACGGCGTCGTCAGCGCACAGATCACGAAGGACGGCGTGAGCTCCTGGGTCGATCTCGACCTTGCAAAGGAGCTTGAGGTCGCAGTTGCCAAGGAGGGCGCGACACAGCTCAGCGGCGGCGGCCGTCATGGCGAAAACCTCTACGGCTCCGATTTGAACCTCAATGCAAGCGGCACCACCGGCAGACTCTACAAGATCGATGCAAAGACCTTTGAAGAGACCGTCGGCCCGGCCTGCTATGTATCCTTCGCTCCGCGCGATGTGGCGGATGCTCCCGCAACGACCTTTACTTACACCTCTGGCGGCCAGAAGCTGACGCTTTCTGCGTTTGACATGCCGGTATTCCTCGGCAACGACGGCGGAACCTACATGATCACCGACTTTGTGGCTGGTAATCTGGCGGGCTGGCCGACGCAGAAGCTGTTCACCGATTTGGCAGCCATCACCTATGTGGGCGATACGACGGTCGGCGAGATCAACAAGACGCTTGAGGACGGCCAGCTTGAAGGCGCGGACAGCGATTCGCTTGCACACAGCTACTACGCACTCGGTGCGGACGGCAAGCTCCATGAGCTGATCATTGCGCCGAGCTACAGCACCGATGCCAAGACGGTTTCCTACAACCTCGTTTCCGGCACCATTGCCGACATCGGTATGCGCTTTGATCGCACCGCGCTCAGCATGCAATATGTCGAGGTCAGCGCGGACAGCTACGGCCTGCTGATCTCCGATTCCACCGATTGCAGCATCTATTATGTGGATCTGGCTCCGGAGAAGCCCACGATCGGCAAGCTCGGCCGCGTTGACGGCGCGACCAACCTGACCGCGCTGTATAACGCGACGGCCATCGGCATCATTGACGGCGCACAGAGCGCGCAGACGCTCAGCCGGATGCAGGATGTGCAGCTTCAGGCTGCGGAGGCGATGAATGCTTCCGACGCAGCGGCGGCTGCAAAGACCGGCTTCACAATTGTGGAGACCTATACGGCAGAGCAGCAGACCGAGACCGAGAAAACGACGGAAGAAACGATGGATGCGATCCCTGAGGGCACGCTGAACGCCATCGCCGTCAGCACGAAGCAGGCGGATCTGCCCAATGCCGCCGGCGGTACGGGCGATGCGGATACGCATGTTCTGACGGTGCGCGTCACCGACACCGAGGACGCGACGAACGGCCTCTATGAGGTGACCTACGACCCGACAAAGGTCAGCCTCGTCAGCAAGACCTCCTCCGCGACGCTCAAGAGCTTCCGCGTCGATGAAGAGGCGGGCAAGATCCTCTTCGCCTTCGCCTCCAAGAACGCCATTTCCGCAGGCTCCGCGCTTGCAACGCTCACCTTCTCCTACGGCGATTACGTCAACACCGAGATCACCATTGAGGCCAAGCAGCGCAACGACGCTTCTGATCTGAAGGAAGAGCCGGCGGTGATCGCGATCGAGGACGAGGTCGGCGGCCATGAGTGGACCGAGACGGACCGCAAGGACGCGACCTGCACCGAGGACGGCTATGTCGATTACCACTGCCCGAAGTGCGAAAAGACGCGCCATGATGTGCTGCCTGCGCTCGGCCACAACTTCCGCAAGAACGCGCAGACCGGCAAGTACGTCTGCGAGAACTGC
>ERZ772831.1890-NODE-1890-length-18674-cov-8.267254_pt1 | contig 18674 bp, 17 predicted proteins | sample MGYA00580858_ERZ772831 | MGnify/ENA primary metagenome ERZ772831 (study PRJEB29015, sample SAMEA2737694) | human gut metagenome | biome: human gut; feature: human-associated habitat; material: faeces | place: China | collected 2012 ... | reverse complement strand
CTCGAAAATAATTTATTGCCTCGTTAATTTTGGTCTTGATCAACCAGCCACAATAGATTTCTGGCAAAAGGCAATGCCCACATGGAGTATTGTCCTGCAGCCTTTCGCCCGCAGGCGGACGTCATAGTCGTTGCGCCTGATTTGCCTCAAGGCGTGTCGGACTCCTTCGTCCATCTGTTCTGCCGAGGATGCGCGCCTGATCTCCAGCACAGCCGCACGCCCGTTTTCGCTGTCCCGGACAACGATGTCGTACAGGCCTTTTCCCGACCCGCCATTGGAGATGGTATCGCCATACTTCATCGCGAGGAGGCCAAACATCATTCCGTGATAGGAGGACTCCTTTACGTCACGGAAGCCCGTTCCCGAAAGCAGTGCGGTCAGCTGCTCCTCGATCCCCTGGATATCCTGCGCCCAGAGAGCCCGGTACAGGGCAGTTTGCCTGTTCACCGGGAGAATGTCCGCAAACCAGGCTTCCATCTCCTCCTGGAACACCTCCCGCACTTCCTTGTTGGGAATGACAAGAAGGCTGTCCTTTGCGTTTTTTTCGCCTTCGTAGAGCTCTGCCCTGCTGGTCAGGGTGAGATATCCCGTGAGGTGCAGGAGAGTCCAGAAATTGCTGGCGTTTTTGAGGTCGTCAATATAGTTCATATTGGGATTGAGTTTTACGGCGATAGCGTTGCCGCCAAGAAGAGCGGCAATCCTGCCCTGGACATCTTCTTCTGCGGGGAGACGCCTGGCAAAGTCTCTGGGCAGCCCGTTGCTGCTGGTTCCCACCCTATAAGCTTTAGGTTTTTCTCTGGGAACACTTTGCACATCGGCCAGGTATTTCATGACGCTCCATGGGCAGTAGATGTCTGAATGGCCCCCAAAGTGATACCCGTCGTACCATTCTTTGAGTGCATCCCTTTTCTCCTCGAGCCCGGCGTCAGAAAGCAGCTGGTCTACCTCACCTTGCGTGAAGCCAAAGACGTCAGCATACCTGGATGTGGCAATATCAAAACAGTCCAGATTGTTCAGGCCCGTAAAGACGCTTTCCCTGGTGATGCGCAGGGCGCCTGTGAGGATGCCGAATTTGAGATGGTCATTCGTTTTCAGAGCGCCAGAGAGAAAGCCACGCATGAAACGGATCATCTCATTATAAAATCCATTCTCAACAGCTTTTGCAACCGGGACATCGTATTCATCAATGAGCATTATGGCAGGCTTGTCATAGTGACAGGACATGGCTCGTGTCAGAACCTGAAGAGCAAGCTCAAGTGTGTCCTCGTCTGACTTCCTGTCCAGATATTGCCGGATATAGTCCTTGTCATCATCGCCCACTTTTTCACTGGTCAGCAGATATTTATGCTGATTGCAAAATGTACGGATCAGGACATGAATACGTGCAAGAGCCCGCTCAAAAGAAGGTTTCTCAATATCCTTTAGTGTCAGGAAGATGACAGGATACTGGTTCATCCACTTCCCACACAATGCCTCGTTTTGGGAAACCTTGAGATCAGCAAAAAATTGTCGGCTGTTCCGCGTGATGTCGAAGAACGAGGCCAGCATGGACATAAGCAATGTCTTGCCAAAGCGTCTCGGACGGGTAAACAGGGATGCATCAGACGGAGACTCAAGGAATTTTTCCAGAAATACGGTCTTATCGACGTAGTAACCACCAGCCTGGCGCAATGTATCGAAGTTCTCGGTGTTCCTGATTTTGACAGCCATACCTGCTCCTTCCGGGTGGACTATCGGGGCTTGCACATTTCAGTTCGCCTGATGCCAACGTATGGATTTTGCTCCATATGTTCAATCAAATTTCCCAGGTAAGGCACTACGGAGCTTGCCTGATGAATTTTCATACCAGGTGCAAGATCCCAGGCGGTGTTGCGGAGTTCTTCAGCAAAGCGTCCCTTCCGTCTTCCACCCGCTCCTCACCCGGATTGTTGTTTATGCGGTACATCATTTCCTGTATGCGTAAGCCGGTTTTTTTCGGCAGAGGCCATATAGTGGAATAAAATCCCGTGGCAAAAAGTCGAGCAATAGGGACCATCTGGCCGGACTGGTAGAAATAGCGGCGTGGAGCCATACGACTCCATGCAAGATGCTGGAGTTTGTTTTTCGGAAAAGAAGTGGAGAGCGTGACGGAAACCACGTGCGGTTAGTCCGGATGAGCGCCCATTTTCTTTTATGGAGGCTGAACGGATTCGACATGTCATTCCATCCATCATAGCTCTGGGGAAGATACGCGATCCTGTCTCCCCGAGTAGGTGAACCATGAAAGAGAACGTGCTACGAAAAGAAAAGCATCATTGTGACCAGTAACAGGCTGCTTAGAGAATGGGGGCTGTTTTTGGGATGCGGCGGCATCGCTGGATCGGCTATCCCACCATTGGACGCCCTTGCTCATCCAGAGTGAAAGCTGCAGAACACGTATGGTTACTCGGAAAATGCGTGAATAACCTGAGCGAAGGCTTCATAACTGCAAACCGTTTTTGCTCCTCTATCCTGTCACATGTCCAGAGACAGGATAGAGGGGGCAATTTTAAATTCGTCTTTTGGGGTATCCGGAACTTTCGCTTGACACCCGTCCCCACAGAAAGACAATTAACACAGTAACTGAATTTTCTGCGATGAAGCCACAGTAGTATATATTATGAATCTAAACGATCAACTCAAAGAACTTATGCCTACATTTTATGGTTGTAATGGCGGAAATTTGAATTCTAAAATTTGGATTTGTGGAACTGAATGGGGAACTAAAGAAATAAAGAATCAGTATAAAAGTATAGACGACTACCTTGAACAGGAAATTCCAAAATCTTATGCGAAAATAGATAATTATAGAGATATTGCGACGTTACCTCAATTTCACTGGGAAAGAGAAAGTGAATTTAAAAATTTATCAAATTATATTATTAAATGTATAGGATTGTATTATGCGATTGACACAAGTGACTTTAATTTAAAAAATTTAAAGTATAATGATAAATTTAAAAACTATGTTAAAATAGGAAAATTGCTTACATATAGTGGAAAGGGATTTCATATGAATAGAAGTCCTGTTGCTAGAAAAAATGTTAATCAAAAAATTACATGTTGTAATCCTGAAGAATATATAAATTATAGAGTAAAATTTTTTCAAAATCTTATATCTAAATATAACCCAAAAGTTATTGTAGCTACATCATATATGCGTGCCGACGATTTAGCTAAGTTTTTTGGCACAGAATTTAAAAATTTAAGTAATGAAGGCAGTGAGGGGCTTTGTTATTATGGATATCTTCCAACTAAAAATAACACTAGAACTGCACTTCTCATTACAAAACATTTTGAACGAGTAAGCTATGAATATATAAGCAATATTGCTGTATTTATCAAATATAAATATAAAATTACACAGTCGTTGTAAGTTCATTCCTCTCCACTTGATCAGGGCTGGAGGTACTGGTATTGCAACTCCGACAATAAGGTCAGGTACATATCACGTTAAACTTCAAATATGCGCGGCAGACGGCTGGATAGTATTAGAGAATTGACTGGCAACGGCAGGACGAAAACGCCTGCCCGCCACAGATTGTCATCAGCTGCAGAAAGTGCAGCCGGCGCAGCATGGACGGCTCCGGGCCGCCCGGACATATAAAATCCTATTGTGTTTTTGCCAGCTGTTCACGGCAGTCTATATAGTGAGGCTGGGGCAATATTGTGCACCATCTCCTGAAATGATATAAGCCCCGAAGAATTATATGGCTGTGTGGGAGCCATGCCGTTTTAAGCGGCAGAAAATCGACGTTTGGAATCAATATAGATTCCTGGCCTGTTCAGGCACGTCGATTTTTTTTGTTTTATGGAGGTGAGAAAATGAAACAGGCAGCAAAGATAGCGGCCGCAGCGATGGCTGCGGCGGGGTTATGGATGTACGGGGGGGGCAGCTTTCGGTTTACGCGGCAGCGGAAAGCAGCCGTGCAGCAGCTCATCTGACGGAGAGCCTGCCGATGACGGCACTGACTAAAGTGTATGGTGACGGCGAGAAAGTAGCAGCGGCCATGATCGCCTATCCGAAGGAGCTGAACGCTACGGATGTGAGCATTAAGGATTTTTCCGTTGCTGGAAAGAAGATTGCCTCCGTTCATGTAAATGATAAGGAAGATTTTACGGGCAGTGCAAAGAAGGGCCGTTATGTGTTTTTGGAATTTGCTTATGAAAACACGGTGTATGACGGCGATTTGGCAAAAAAGCCCGGCAGGCCAAAAGAAAGCAGTCACAAAGGGACAGATGCGCCAAAACATTCCAACCGCAAACTGTCGGATCTGACCCTGCAGGTAACGCAGGTCCGGCCATTGAAGGCAGCGGATGGCTGCATTCTGGAAGCGAATGGCAGAAATATCACGTGCACAGCTGTGATCGAGCCGGACATCGCGCGGTTCAGGCAATATGTCTACACGGATCCTGAGACGGGAAATTCCATGCCGTATAACCTGTATCTGCCGGAACACTACAATCCGCAAAAGAAATATCCGCTGCTCTTTTTCGTGGCCGATGCCAGTGCCAATATCAATGCTGTGACCACGCCCCTTTTCCAGGGCAACGGGGCGACTGTCTGGGCCACGCCGGCAGAGCAGGCCAGGCATGAATGTATTGTCCTGGCGCCGCAGTATACCGCCGTTCTGGTGGAAAAACTGGGGATGATGACCACGGATGAAAATAAGTGGACAGACGGGCTGACGCTCATCAGCCGCCTGCTTTTTGATGTCATGGGCAGATACAGCGTGGACATGAACCGCATTTATGGCACGGGACAGTCCCAGGGAGGAATGACCAATATTGCCCTGAGCGACAAATACCCGGATTTGTTTGCCGGGCAGCTGCTGGTGGCCTGCCAGTGGAATGCGAAGGAAATGGAGGTCCTGAAGGATAAAAATCTCTGGATTGTCGTCTGTGAAGGGGACACCAAGGCCTTTCCCGGTATGAATGAGGCTGTGGCCCGCTGGGAAGCACTGGGGAGCAAAGTCGCGAGGAATCAGCCGTTCTGGGACAGCAAGGCTCCTCTGGAACCCATCAATAAGGCTGTGCGCGGCATGGCGGCTCAGGGCAGGCATATCAACTATTCTGTCTTTGCCGGCGGCAATCACATGTATACATGGTCTTTTGCTTATAATATCGGGGCGCTGCGTGACTGGCTGTTTGAGCAGAGGCTGAGCCCTGATGCCAGCCGCGGCCAGCACAGTGAAGTCTCCAGGGGGCTGATGGATGCCGGCATCAGCTATTATAAGGCCGGCGACTATACAGACGCCCTGAAGATTTTTCAGGCAGCAGACAGCCGCGGCCATATGAAGGCTCCGCGTTATCTCGGCTTATGCTATGAATATGGTTATGGCGTTGCCAGAGATGCCGGAAAAGCGGCCTTCTATTACCAGAAGTCTGCTGACCGCGGCGATATAACGGGCACCTGCCGTCTGGGCTATCTCTATGAGCAGGGACTGGGCGTAGCCAGGGATTATGGCAGGGCGATGGAGCTTTACAAAAAATCCGCCCAGCGCGGCGATATCATTGCCGCGCCGGGTATGGTGGCTGTGGGTAAAATGTATGCGGCCGGGCTTGGTGTTCCAAAGGATCTGACCGAAGCCAGAGCCTGGTTTCAGAAGGCACTGGCCGCTGGCTATAACGAAGCCGCTGATGAACTGAAGACGCTGGAATGAGGATGGCGGTGAATCCGGAAGAGAACCCGGCAGACTGCGTGGGAAAAATACGCTGAAAACTGCCCGGGAACCTTTCTGCCGGACAGAGCTTCAATAAAAGTTTGTCCGGATAAGTCCGGCTGAACAGCTGCCTGCCGCTGATTTGTCTCTGCCGGCAGACTGCAAAATAAAAACAATATAAGTATGTTCCGTTTTATATGCGGAAGGGGAGGGGCAGGCGAGAGTTCCGTGCCCCCCTGTCAGACGAAAGTTCCGGTGCCCCCCCCAAAACGAACAAAAACTGACCCCTCTGTCCTGTCCCGGGACCACGGGCCGGCATGCCGAAAAAAAGGTCAGGGAATACGGCAGCAATGCCGTATTCCCTCAATACCTGGATTTGTTTTATTATTTTTTTGTGAAAAGGATACGGCGGGAGAGAGACGGAGCGCTTATTCCGTGATTCGGAACGGGATAGCCTTCCGTCTCTGTCTCCTGCTTTTATACTATTTCTAATCCATGGAACTTCTGATATCTGGATGTATAACGTCGGTAAAATAGGTGTTTAAAGCTGTTCGCAGTGAATTCTTTTTCCTTCAAGATCATAATAATTGAGGTAAGCATGAAGGAAAAAAGATTAAGCAGCGTGGCCGGGCTGGTAGGGAACAATATAGCCGTGCGCAGAAAACAGAAGCATATGACCCAGGCCCGCATGGGTGAACTGCTTGGCATTACCACGGATTCACTGTGCCGGATGGAGCGGGGTATCATCGCCCCCAGGTTTCACAGACTGGCCGATATCGCTGCTATTCTGGGCTGCTCGGTAGCTGATTTGTTCGCTGCTCCGGGCGAGATCGTCGTAAAAATACCGGAACTTGAAGATGCCGGACTCCAGGCTGACCCGGCTGCTATTTCGGCCGAAATAGCAAAGCTCTCGCGGCTTTCATATGAAATATCCAATAAAATAGCGGCATTATCCAGACTTTTGCCTGGATAATGGAAGAGGTGTCCCGGAAGGCATGCCGGCCTGATTCCAGAAACTGTCAAATCCTGACGCCGCCTGGCTTTCCTGTTCAGCGGCCTTTGCGCGTCTGCACGGAGGGGCAGGTTCCGTACGCCTGTCCGGGAATGAGCCCGGCAGTAGGTTCCGAAAACCGGAATTTATGAAAGGTATCACGTCTTTTGACTGGACACCGGCCGGGGGGAGCCGGGCCGGGGACTCCGGAAACAGGAATCCCGGGAAGGTGCCGCTTTTCTGGGAGCGATCCTTCCCGGGATGTTTCCTGTTTATGAATTCAGTATCTGGCTGGCTACCAGGTGCTCATAGAGGGAGCGTCTCCCTGACCGGTATTATCGGCTCCGCCCGGGGCCGGTTCCTGCGGAGCGGGAGGCGTGGCGGTATTCACGCCGCCGGCGGGGCTGGCCGGCGCAGGCGCGTTTTCCGCACCGGAAGGTCCGGGAGCGGGCGCCGTTTCAGGGACTTTGGGAGAGGCTGGCTTCGCGGGAGGAGCCGCGTCGAAATCGGCGTCATGCTGGGTATTATCCGCGGCGGCCGCGGGCTCGCGGACCTTCACGTACGTGTCCGAGTTGTTGATGACGTACCACAGTCCGTCGGAAAACTGCCTGACCCAGACTCTGCGGTCCAGGTCGGCTCCCGAGGAACGCAGGAAGACCCTGAGGTGATCCTGATCCGGGGACGTTCTGACGATGTTCAGGCTGTAGTTGTCAGGAGACATCCTGTAGCCGTTTTCAGGACTTGTTCCCGCAGCGAAGCTCTGAAAAATGTACCTGTAGTGCGGATCCCTCAGGCGGCGCACAAAGGTGACGTATTTCTGGCTGCTTTCCCAGTTGGCGTCAGTGTGCATGATGAAGCGGAGCATTTTTGACGCCTCTGCCCTGCGCTGGGGATCCAGGTAGCAGAACACCGCGTCAAAATACATTTTCACGGCGCCCTGGGGAGTTCTGGCCGCAGTCTGGTAGCGTGACTTGAATTCGCTGTAGGTAGACGGCAGCCCTCCGGCTCCGGAGGCCTGCACCGGAGTGGATGCGGCCGGGCCCGCGCAGAGGAGGAACAGCGCCACAGCGGAAAAAAGAACAGAGGAAAAGAGATGCTTTTTCATGAGGGGCTCCTTTTCGGTCTGTTAATCAGAGCACAGGAAAGAGCTGTAGCTTTGCAGAATGGCCTCAGACGACATACTCTTCGTCGTCCTGACATTGAAGAGGTGCGGGACGAGTTTGGTCATTCCCGGCAGGGTTATTTTGTCGCACGATCCGATTTTGGAGCCGCTCTTCATGGCAAAGACATTGGTGACTTTGTTCAGGGACAGGAATCCCCATTCATCCAGATCGTCACCTTTAAAACAAAGCGCTGTTTTCTGGCATCCGACGCACTGGACAACATTGATAGGCGTCCTGATGGCGGATGCGCCCCGCACAACGATATACCTTTCTGCGTTCGTCATGACGATGTACCCGGATGTCTGAAAATCCCGCTTCTTCAGCATGATATGTGCGCCATCGTGCGCTTTTTCGCACTTCCGTATGGTGCTTCCATCCTTCAGGATGCGCCATGTGGCCTGCTGGAAATTGAACTCCTTATGCTGGGGTTTTGTGTTCGCGTTGATGTCGTCCGGGGTAAGTGTGAAAAACTGTTTCCCGCACAGCCAGCATTGCCATTCCGTGACATCGATGGTGCGTTCTTCGCCGGAATCCTGAGCTGCCGCATTGTTTACGGCGCCCGCGAACAGGAAAAGCAGCGGAATCAGGAAAAGCATCGTGCGTTTTTTCATTTCAACGTCCTTATTTTGAGGGTTTTCTGCCAGAAAGAAGCGCAGCGTGTTTATTCCATCATGAGGACATCCGGACAGCCCGCGCCGGTATAACCATGACACCCCGGATACACTCTCTTTCAGAATAGACGAACTGCCTTCTTTGAGGCAATCGTCCGCGCGATGATTTTGTCTGTAGGCCTCTGGAGCGGCGAAATCCGGCGCCGGCAAAATTTTTTTTCCTCTTTTCATCCCGGAGATGAGTGAAAGCGGAGCCGGATTTTCTCAGGGATCAGATGAAGTCCGGGACGGGCGGCGTTTCCCCCAGTCCATACGTTCCTGAAAATTCAGGTGATGCGTGAAGAATTTATGAAAAAAGCCGTTTTTCCCTGCCTGGCCTTTCCGGACCTGCTGCCCCGGCCCCGATCTGTCTGACTGAGGGAATGCGCCTCTGAATGCGGCTCCTGACGATGCGTGTACTGTGGCCTTCAGCGGCTGGCAGGGGGCCGTAATTCCGGATCCGGGAAGCATGCCTTCTGCCGTCAGGAAAATTTGCTTCATCATGGAAGGGGACAGCCTCTGTTTCCTCTCACCGGCGGCATCCGCGGCCGGAGCCGGCCGGACTGCGGGCATTCTCTGCAGGGGGGGGGGCGGTACGGAAACGCTTTAAGGAAGAAAGACGCAGCGCCGTCCGGCATCCTGCACCCGGAATGAAATTTCACCGGTCCGCCGGGACGCTGACGGAAGCAGGGATTCCGGTTCTGTCACCTGAAAGGACACATGGCGGGACGCGGAATAACAGGAATATTATCAACGCTGATAAAATTTTTTAATGTTCAATTCATTCCGGATTTCACCGGTGCATCTTCCCCTTATTTGTTTTTGCGGTCGTTTTAGGGTATCCGTTACAGGCGGAACAAAGGGATGGCGCGCGTACTGCCGCCCGCTGCTCCGCATGCCCGCGGTCCCAGGCCGCCGGGCGGTTTCGTTTTCAGGACATAACTTCCATCGGGGAATCATGCACAAATATATCCGCATCATGCGCCTGAACCATTGGATTAAGAATCTCTTTGTCCTTCCCGGTTCGGCTTTTGCTCTTCTGCTCGTTCCTGAAGCCACCGCACAGGGGTACGGCTCCCTTTTCTGGAATCTCTTCTTCGGACTTCTGTCCACCTGTCTCATCGCTTCGGCCAACTACGTGATTAACGAGTGGCTGGACGCGCCGTTCGACAGATTTCATCCCGTGAAGAAGCACCGCGCCGTGGTGGAGGAGGGCGTTGACGGACGTATCGTCTACGCGCTCTACGCTGCGCTGACGCTCATCGGCTTTGCCCTGGGACTGCTTGTTTCCCTGCCCGTATTTCTCATGGAGCTCTGGCTCTGGGTGATGGGCATCCTTTACAACGTGAAGCCTTTCCGCACCAAGGACCTGCCTTTCGTGGACGTGCTCACGGAGTCCATCAACAACGCCATCAGGCTCCTCATCGGCTGGTTCATCATCACGTCAGTCTGGTACCCGCCGCTCAGCATCATCATCGGCTACTGGCTTGGCGGCGCCTTCCTGATGGATATAAAGCGGTTCTCCGAGTACCGCATGATTGCCGACAAGACGACGGCCTCCCTGTACCGCAAATCCTTCGCTTACTACGATGAGCGCATTTTGCTCGGCGCGGCTTTCTTCTACGCCATGGCCTCATCTTTCTTCGTGGGCATCTTTCTCATCAAGTACCGCATCGAGTTCATCGTGCTCATGCCCTTCCTCATGGGGCTCTTCTGCTATTACCTCATGATCAGCTACAAAAAGGATTCCGCGGCCCAGGCGCCGGAGAAGCTTTACCGCGAGAAGGGGCTTATGCTCTACGTGCTTTTCCTGAGCGTGCTCTTTGTCGTGCTTCTCAAATTCGACATTCCCGCACTGGCCTGTTTCGTGAGCGACAGACTCATCCATATCGGCTGAGAGTCACGGGAGGAGGTCAGCATGTCCGCTTCCGGGAAGCCGGTTATGGTGGTCGCAGACTTTGATGACACACTCATCACCGTCGATTCGCTCTGCGCCATGATGAAGAAGAACCGCTGGTACCTCGATCCGGCCATGATAAGGGCCGGCGCTGGCATCGTGTTCGCGAAAGCGTCCGGCGGGAACGAGCTCCGGGCGCGCAGCCGGTTCAAGTGGCTCATGCTCCGCAGATATCATGAGCTTCCTGAGGAAGAGAAGGATGCCTGGACCGCGTACTTCAGGCAGCGCTTCAATACCGGCGTGCTCGGGCAGATTCGGGATCTCGCGCCGGAGAAGGTCATTATCGCCTCGGCTTCTGACGCGGATCTTATCCGGCGTGTGCTCGACGGCGTCCTGAGCGCTGACGACATTATTGCCAGTGTCTTCACTGAGGATGAGTCGTCGTTCCAGACCTGCTACGGGCAGTGGAAGGCGGACAGATTCGCGGAAAGGCATCCTGAGAGGACAGGGTACCACGTCGTTGTGTTTACCGATTCCGAATCGGACCGGCCGCTCATGCGCCTCGCTGACGAAGTGCGCCTGATCCGCAGATAGGGGCAATTCTGGCGGCGCGGGGAGGACTTTCTCTCTGCAGCCCGGGGCTGTTCCGTTTCCCGGCCAAAGCTGTTTCCGCTCCCTGCGCCCGGCGCTCTGGCGTGATCTGTGCCCGCGTGCTTTTGGCGGCTTCAGAGAGCCGTTTTTCAGGTGTGTCTGGTGGAATGAAGCGGGAGTTTTCCTGTATGAACAGCTCCCGTTTTTCCGCTGTTCCGTGCAGTCCGGAAATTGAGGAAGCGCAGCCGGTTTTCGCGTGATCCGTACCGGGGCCGCCGCAGAGCCTCCGGAGGATATCCCGGCCTGTATATGAAAAAGCCCCCGTTTCCTTCCGGAAGCGGGGGCTCTGTTTCTGCAGAAGAGTGCTTTTTACATGAAGAGGTTCATGATGAGCACTTCAGCGCCGGCGACAGCCCAGGCGATGGTGGTCGTGTAGGACCATGTCCTGAACTGGTCCTTTGTCTGGGTTACGCCGAGCAGACGGTTAACGACCCAGAAGAAGGAATCGTTGAAGTAGCTGAAGAACAGGGAACCGCCGCAGCAGGCGAAAGCGCCGACAATGGGGTTCACTGTTCCGGCAGCGGCCAGAATGGGGGCGGTGATGCCGGCGGCCGTGATCATGGCCACCGTACCGGAGCCCTGGATGAACCGGACGCCCGTGGAGATCAGGAAGGGCAGGAGGATGAGCGGGATATTGGCGTGAGCCATGCCCTGGGCGATGTAGGTGCCGAGGCCGGAGTCCTTGATGATCTGGCCGAGGGCGCCGCCGCCACCGGTGACGAGCAGGATGATGCCTGCCTGTTCCATGCCCTTTTCCATTTCCCTGAGGGCGGTTTCACGGTCTACGTTCCTGAGCTGGGTCACGATAGCGAGGAGCAGGCCGAGGCCCACGGCGATGATGGGCTGGCCGAGGAAGATCAGGACGCCGTAGAAACCGGTCTTCAGCTTGAGGGCGGAAAGAACGGTGTTGATCAGAATAAGGATGATGGGGAGGACGAGCGGGGCGAAGGAGGTGAAAACGCCGGGCAGATCCTTTTCCTCGAGGCTGATGACAGCGTTGGGATTGTAGTCGGATTCCTTGATGGGAATCAGGCTTCCGTCCTCATCGTTGATGAAGGGCATCTTGTGACGGAGGTAGCCCTTCGCGTACAGGATGACGGCGATGGCCATGGGAATGGCCATGCAGATGCCGATGAGGATGAACTGTCCCACGTCAACATTGAAGATGCCGGCGACGCCGAGAGGACCGGGCGTCGGCGGAACCATGGAGTGCGTGATGACGAGGCCGCCGGCGAGGGCAGCGCCGATGCCGATGACGGACTTCTTCACGGTGCGGGCGATGGCCTTGGCGATCGGGGACACGACGATGAAGCCGGAGTCACAGAAAATCGGGATGGAGACGAAGAAGCCGGTAATGGCCATGGCTTCTTCCTCGCGCTTCTTGCCGAAGAGGTTGAGGAAGGTGATTGCCATGCGCTGGGCGGCGCCGGAGATTTCGAAAATCTTGCCGAGGATGACGCCGAAGCCGATGATGATGCCTATGCCGGACAGCGTTCCGCCGAAGCCCTTGGTGATGGACATAATGATGCCGAGGCTCTTGCCGTCAGGGAACGTTTCCTTGACGAGGGGCATGCCGCCGATAACGCCGATGACGACGGTGGCGATGATCAAAGCCACGAAAGCGTGGATTTTGGTCTTCAGCACCAGGAAAATCAGAACCGCCAGGCCGATGATGAGGCCGAGCAGCATCTGGTTGCCACTGAGGTTTTCAATCATAAACCCTCTCCTTTATTGAACGGGTGAGTTTCTTCCCTGTGGCTGAAAGCGGGGAAGCGCCCGCCTGTATGCTCTGGAAACGCCCTGCCTATCCTTTGATGAAGGAGGGAGCGTATTTGGCCGCCAGACGGACAGCCTCAATCATGCTGATGGCGCTGGCTTTGCCCGTGCCGGCGATATCAAAGGCCGTACCGTGATCGACGGACGTGCGCAGAATGGGCATGCCGTTGGTGACGGAAATGGTGCGCTCGAAGTCCAGGGTCTTGGTCGCGATGTGTCCCTGGTCGTGGTAGAGAGAAAGGACGCTGTTGAACTTGCCGATTTTGGCGAGATGGAAGACGGAGTCCGCGGGGACGGGGCCCACCACATCGTAGCCTTCGGCCTTCATTTCCTCGCAGGCGGGGCCGATGACATTGACTTCCTCCCAGCCGAAGAGGCCGCGCTCGCCGGAATGCGGGTTGAGGCCGGCCACGGCCATGGTGCCGCCCTCGACGCCGAGACGGCGCAGGGCTTCGGTGCAGCGGCGCACGTAATCCTTGATGCGGTCCTTCTTAATCATGCCGAGCATCTCCAGAATGGAGACGTGGCGGGTCAGGAAGAAGACGCGCAGGCCCCTGGTCTCGAACATGGTGAGGGGATCGGGCGTGTTGGTCAGCTTGCCGAAAATTTCGGTGTGGCCGATGAAGGGCACGCCGCCCTCATGCAGGGACTGCTTGTTGATGGGCGTCGTGGCCACGGCGTCCACTTCGCGGGCGTTGGCGAGCTCAATGGATTTGGCGATGTAGTCGTAGGCCGCCCTGCCGCACATGCCGCTGACTTTGCCGTACGCGAATTTCCCCATGTCGACGTTGTCGAGGTCGATGAGGTTGAGCACGCCGCGGCTGTAGTCGCCTTCGGCGGGTTTGGAGATGCGTTTGATGGTGAGGGGGGAACCCGTGATTTCGATGGCCTTCTGCATGATCTTGCCGTCGCCGATGACGACCACGTCAGCGGACTCGAGGGCCTCGTCCGAACACAGGGTTTTGGCCGTGATTTCCGGTCCCACGCCGGCGGGATCGCCCATGGGAACTGCGATAAGCGCTTTCCTGCTCATATTTTCTGCTCCTTATACAGAGAGACGTTTTTTCAGATAGTTGACGCACTCGACGAGCGCGTCGGGACCACCCTGGCTGCCGCCCTTGGTGACGATGTGGCAGCCGTCCATGCTTCCGCCCATAATGCGGCCGTAGGCAGCGAGGGGCAGCACCTCGTCCTGAAGGCTGATGCCCTGGGCGCCGGCCCTTCCGCATACGGCGACGGTGATGTCGCCGCCGCAGCAGTAGATGCCGCGGAAGACCTTTACCTTCGCGAAGATGCGCGCCGCGATTTCGGCAAACGCCTGGTTGATGATTTCGCTCACGCCGTCCACGTCGAGGCCGAGCTTATTCATGTAAAACGGAAAATCAATGCGTTTTTCGGGATCAAGACCGTCACCGGCCACCAGATTCACGGGGAAGAGGTCGTATCTCGTGACAATGGAGTCCACCACGCGGCTGATTTCCTTTTCGCGGCGCTCCGGGGATTCCAGAAATTCGCTTGTGTGCACGTTCTCGTCCACCATGCGTTCCCTGAGGCGGAGCTGTTCCACCTGACGGGCGGTCAGGGGGTGGACGCTGCCCACCACCACGAGGATGCGCGGGGTTTTGTAATGGACGGCCGGCACGAGCGCTTTACGGGCGAGGGCGCCGGTGAAGGCGCCGGAATCAACGGCCACGACTCTGAGCTTCGACGTCAGCGTGGCGTCGGCGATGAGGTCAAGATCCTCCTGGGTGACAGCGTCAAAGCAGAGGATGCGCTCCCCGTTCTCCACGTGGCGGCGCATGGTTTCGGCGAGCTTGTGCTTGCCGTGCATGAGATCGTCCACGGTGACGCATCCTACCCTGTACTTTGTCTGCTTCTCCATGATCTCCCGGACACCCGATACGTTGACCGGGCACTTCGGGTCGATGGCGATGTCCGTCTTGTGCAGGAGCATGCCGTTGACGAGGAGATAACCGCCGACCACGGTGCGGCCGGAGCTCGGGAAGGTGGGCACCACGAGAGCCGTGCGTCCGTCGTCCAGTGCGTCGAGCATGGCGTCCGTCTCGGCGCCGAGATTGCCGCGCAGCGTGCTGTCAACACGCTTCGAGTAAACCTTGACGTCAGGGGACATGAGTTTCCGCGTGGCGTTGTACACGCGGCGGTAGGCCTCCTCCGGAGGCACAGCGCGGGAGTTTGTGGGGTAGATGACGCAGTCGGAATCGGCGTGAGCCGCGGTTTCCAGGGCGTCTTCAGTAAGAATGCTCATGGACGTGAAATTGCTCTGGCGCAGCTGGACGCCTGTCGCGTTTCCGCCCGTCAGGTCATCGGCGATGACAACGCACTGTGGCATGAAATACTCCTGTGATTACCGGGCGGAAAAATCGTTTTCCGGAGGGTATAAAATGTTACTGTTTGGATAAAGAATTACAATTCATTTGTAAAGAATGGGCGTACCAGGCATGCAGCCGGTGATTACTGCGGCAGAAGATGAGTGCGTTATGTTACAATTATGTTACGAAATGCGCGGGTGAAAGAAAAAAATGCAGGGAAAACAGGAAGAAAGAGGGTCATAATGTGTGTTATCATTTTATGATAACATGGCATGATGTAAGAATAATGGAAAAATGCATGACATTGCAGAAGGAAGACCTGACGGACGCGGACACGGTTACCCGCAAGGCCGGACAGCTTTTTTCTGTGCAGGCCCTTTTTTTCCGGAAGGCGGCCTCCCGGATGAGTCTGCGGATAAACAAGCAGCTGAAATGCACGCTTTTTTGACAGTTTTGCCATGCTGCCGGCACACGGGGCCTGGCCTCTCCTGATACAGTGCTTCTGTCCGTGAAACATCCGTTTTGCATGGTTTGCCTGTCATCCTGATTACCCGGGAGCCGTCCCTCTTCGGCTCCCGGGCGGCGGATGGGGCAGGGAGGAAGAAACATGATGACGGTTAATGAGCTGCCCAGAGGCCGGGAACTCAGGATTTGCGCGCTCAGGGCTCTGGAAAGACTTGGCGGCCGCGGAACAGCCGCCCAGATCGCTGCTGAGATCTGCGGCAGTGAGTCACCTGTCTCAGGGAATGGGGATTATGTTTCGCTGGAAAGGCGCAGGATGCGCTCTGACTTTGAGTTTGACATCGGGCTCGCCGGCGCGGCGCTCCAGAAAAGCGGCCTTCTGCGCGCCGGGGACAAAGGTGTCTGGTTCCTGACGGACAGGTATCAGAAGCCGGCAAAAAAACTTCCCGGCTTCCTGCGTTTTTTCCTGGGACGTGATGCGCGCGGGTAAGCGCGTTCCTGACTCCGGGGCGGGCATACGGCCGGCCCCGTGGAGCCGGAGGGAAACGGATTCCGTTCCCGCCGGCGGTTCCGTGCGCAGTTCCCTGCTCAGGGCGCGTGCCCTGTCAGTACCGGTATTTTTTCCGTTCGGCCTGTCCTCTCCGCTCAGGAGCGGGCGCGGCTCACGCTGTGGACGGCGCCAAGGAAGACGGCGAAGGCGCCAATGGCGAGAATGCCCAGCTCGGACCAGGCGACGGGCCTTCCCGCGGCGGCTGCCTGCATGGCGCCTGCGGCGTGGGGAAGAGGCAGTACGCCGAGCAGGTGCCGGGCCCATTCCGGCAGGCGTTCCAGGGGGAAAAATGTGCCGCCGAGAAAGGCCATGGGAGTTATGACGAAGTTGGAGAGGAGCGCCTGATCCGCGTGGGATTTCACAAGCATGGCCATCATGATGGCGAGGCCCGAGAAGAACCACGCGTTGAGCACGAGGGCCAGCCAGAGCCCCGGGGCGAGAAGGTTAACGTGCACGCCCGCGAGGGTTCCGATGATCATGATGATGACGCTGGCGCCCGTGGCTCTGACGATGCCGGCGGCTGTCTCGCCTGCAACGTAGCCCGAAGCGGAAAGCGGGCAGGTCATAAACTCGTCGAGCATATGCCAGTAAAACCTGGCGATATTGATATCGACCGCTATGGCCCAGGCCTGGGTCATGCTTGCCATGGCCACGAGGCCGGGCACGAGGAAGTCGATGTAGGGCAGTCCGTTGACGGTGACGCCGCCCATGGCGCAGGTGAAGGCCGTGAAATAGAGCAGGGGGGAGACAAGCCAGGAGGCGAGCTGTTTCGGCATGCGCCTGCGCAGGATGAGCATTTCCCTGAGAAAGACAGGCCAGGCGCCCGTGAAAGGATGTATTTTCGTCATGGCTTTACTCCCTGATGCCGTGGCCGGTCAGCCTGAGATAACTGTCTTCGAGCGTCGCCGGCCGCACTGCCGATGAGAGGGCGCGCTCTTTGTCCGCTTCCATAAAGGCCGCGGCCTCCTCCCTCGTGGGGAAGCACTCCGTAGTGAAGCCGTCCCTGCCGTGCGTGTCGACGGCCCAGGCTCCGGTGCGGCGTATGAGTTCCTTCGGTGTGCCCCGGGACAGGATGTGTCCCTGATCAAGAAGGATTACCCGGTCTGCCAGAAGCTCTGCCTCTTCAATATAATGGGTAGTCATGAGAATGGTGGTGCCGGCTCCGCGTATGCTGCTGAGGATGCCCCACAGCGTGCGGCGTATCTGGGGATCGAGACCGGCGGTGGGTTCGTCCAGGAAAAGAATTTTCGGAGAATGCATGAGGGCCCGTGCCAGAACCACGCGCCGCTTCTGGCCTCCGGAGAGCTGTTTCACCGGCGTGTCCGCGCGATCCGTCATCCTGGTGAGGGCGAGAAGCCTGTCTTCCGCCTCTGTGCGCGCCTTTTTCGGCATGCGGAAGAAGCGGCCGTGTATGTCCAGGTTCTCGCGGATGGTAAGATCGGGGTCGAGATTGAGGTACTGGCCCGCCACACCGCACAGAGCCTTGGCCGCAACGGGATCGCGGGCTATGTCTATCCCCGAGAGGAGCACGCGGCCGCTGTCCGGAGCTGTGCGGCCTGTCAGGATCCGGATGGTGGTCGTTTTGCCTGCGCCGTTGGGGCCGAGGCAGGCAACGAGTTCCCCCCGGTCCGCGTGAAAGCCGACGTCGTGCAGCACTTCGCGGTCTCCGTAGCTTTTGCAGAGATGTTCAGCATCGATCATGGGCTTCCTCCTGCTTCCTGTGTGGGGGAATCTGATACCCCGGGACGGCCGTTCCCGCAAATATTTTCCGCCTCCGGGACGTCAGGGACTTGCAAAATAGTGTAAGCTCCTGCACAACAGGCGCAAATGAGAAAAGTCCCCTTTTACCCTTTTCAGGAGAAAACGATGAAGTTTTTCGATGATGAAGACGATACCGGCGAAAAAATGCTGATCAACACGCTCCAGCCGGCCATGCTGGCTGCCGTTGTGTTCTGCATGATGCTTTTCGTTCAGCCTGGCTGGCTCCCCGGCATCGAGTCGTGGCTCCATCTCTGCATAGGGGGCTTCCTGACCGGCATGGTGTTTTCCTTCATCGCCTTCTTCACTGTGGCCCGCAGGGTGAAGGCCGGAGGCATGCAGGCCTCACTCGCCGGAGGACTTGTGCACCGCTTCGTCAAATGCCACTGGGATTACGTGCGCTGGGCCATTACCGGCATTATCCTGGCCATTGCCATGATGGCTGCCGTTCTGAAGAGCAAGATAATCGGCGATGTCCTTCTCGATACCGTCATGGTGGCGCTGACGACCGGCGCTTTTCTTTCCCTCGTGCGCGTCTTTTTCGTCTGCCTGCTCATGTCCTCCGCAGAGAAGAAGAGCAGGGGAAAGGCGTAGGCCCGCCGGAAACCGGGGCCAGTCCCGCCTCTGCCGCCGGGGTCTGAATGAAGCCGGTCTCTCTGCCCGCCCGGGCGTGAAAAGCAGGAACCGCTGCAGACGTAATTTTTCCCCTGTGTTTTTTCCTTTTTAATGAACTGAACGGCTCCGCCCGCGGAAGCGGGAGAAGCC
>ERZ772831.1876-NODE-1876-length-18740-cov-18.706556_pt1 | contig 18740 bp, 10 predicted proteins | sample MGYA00580858_ERZ772831 | MGnify/ENA primary metagenome ERZ772831 (study PRJEB29015, sample SAMEA2737694) | human gut metagenome | biome: human gut; feature: human-associated habitat; material: faeces | place: China | collected 2012 ... | reverse complement strand
AGGGCGTGGGCAGTGACATCGCCCCGGTGTACAGCGGCATTGCAGACGGCTCCGCCGTGACGGGGATGCCCTATGTGGCCATGGACATCACCAACGAGCAGCAGGTGCGGCAGGTGATGGACCAGGTGCGGCCCGATGCCGTGATCCACTGCGCCGCCTGGACGGCGGTGGACCTGGCCGAGGACGCCGACAAGCAGCCCAAGGTCCGGGCCATCAACGTGGACGGCACCGCTCATCTGGCGGCGGCGTGCAAGGCCCAGGACTGCAAGATGATGTACATTTCCACGGACTATGTGTTCAACGGCCAGGGGGAGACCCCCTGGCAGCCGGACTGCAAGGACTATCAGCCCCTGAATTTCTACGGCGAGACCAAGCTGGGCGGCGAGCTGGCCGTCAGCTCCCGGCTGGAGAAGTACTTCATCGTGCGGATCGCCTGGGTGTTCGGCCTGAACGGCAAGAACTTCATCAAGACCATGCTGCAGCTGGGCAGGACCCACGACAAGCTGCGGGTGGTGTGCGACCAGATCGGCACGCCCACCTATACCCTGGACCTGGCCCGGCTGCTGGTGGATATGATCGAGTCCGACAAGTACGGGTATTACCACGCCACCAACGAGGGCGGGTATATCTCCTGGTACGACTTCGCCTGCGAGATCTTCCGCCAGGCGGGGCTGCCGGTGCAGGTGAACGCCGTGACCACGGCGGAATACGGCGCGTCCAAGGCGGCCCGGCCCTTCAACAGCCGCCTGGACAAGAGCAAGCTGGCGGAAAACGGCTTCACGCCGCTGCCAGAGTGGAAGGACGCCCTGAGCCGGTATCTCCGGGAGCTGGGCGACAATCAATAAGCAAAAAAATACCGGCTGCGCAGCAGCCGGTGTTTTTTTGCCCTTTTCAGAGGAAGAAAAATGCGCTATACTGTCAGATGAGAGTTTTTCGGGACAGCGGAGGTGGTATCCTGCTGTCGGAAAGGAGGCGCGGCGAATGCTTCATATATGGGTGGGCCGGGCCGGGTCCGGGAAATCCCGGCGGGTGCTGGAGGCCATGGAAAAGAACCGCCGTCTGCGGCGGCAGGTGCTGCTGGTGCCGGAGCATATCTCCCACGAGGCGGAGGTGGACCTGTGCCGGGCCCTGGGACCCACGGCGTCCCGGGACGCGGAGGTGCTGAGCTTCCGGAGCCTGTCGTCCCGGGTGCTGGCGGAAACCGGCGGCCTGGCGGAGTTTACCCTGGACAACGGGGGAAAGCTGCTGACCATGCGGCGGGTGCTGCAGGAGCTGGCCCCGGAGCTGCGGGTATTCGGACGGCCCAGCCAGCGGGCGTCGTTCCTGCGGCAGCTGACGGACCTGACGGAGGAGTTCTACGCCTACGAGATCGGCCCCCAGGCCCTGTACCGGCAGGTGGAGGACCTGGACGGGGCCATGGGCGGCAAGCTGCGGGACATCGCTCTGATATACGCCGCCTATGACGCCCGGCTGCGCAGCGGCGATTTCGACGCCCGCTCCCGGCTCCAGAAGCTCCGGGAGCATCTGGAGGGAAGCGGCTATCTCCGGGGCTGCGACGTGTATCTGGACGGTTTTTCATACTTCAACCGCCAGGAGGAGAGCATTCTGGAGCTGGTGCTGCGGCAGGCCGAAGGTGTCACGGTGACGCTGCTGGGAGACCGGAGCAGCAACCGGCTGTTCCAGAACGCCCTGCGCCAGCGGATGCGCCTGGAGCGCATGGCCCGCCGGGCGGGGCAGGAGACGGACGTGCTGTGGTGCGAAAGCCGGGGGCAGGGCCCCCTGGGGCACCTGGAAGCCCACTTTTTCGGCCAGGAGGTCCCCTACGACGGGGAACCGGAGGGCCTGGAGCTGTACCAGGCGGCCACGGCCTTTACCGAGGTGGAATGGGTGTCCCAGCAGCTGCGGCAGCTGGCGGCGGAGGGCTATCGCTGGCGGGACATGGGCGTGTGCGCCCGGAATATGGAGGTCTACGGCCCGCTGCTGGAGAGTGTGTTCCGCCGGGACGGCATCCCGGCCTATATCAGCCGCCGCAGCGACCTGCTGGAAAAGCCCCCCATCACCATGCTGCTGGGGGCACTGGACGCCGTCACCGGCGGCTTCGACCGGGAGGACGTGTTCCGCTGCCTGAAAACCGGCCTGGGGGGCATCACCCCGGACGAGTGCGACATTCTGGAAAATTACGTCATCCTGTGGGACATCCGGGGCAGTTCCATGTGGCTGCGGGAAACAGACTGGACCGCCGGCCCCGACGGATACGGCCGGGAGCTGACGGAGCGCAGCGCCGCCCGGCTGGAGCGGGTGAACGGCATCCGGCGGCGGGTGCGCCTGCTGCTGGAGCCTCTGTACCGGGGGATGCGCACCGCCGGGGCGGCCCGGCAGAAGGCGGAGTGCCTGTATGGATTCCTGCAGGAGGCCGGGGTGCCGCAGACCCTGGAGGACACGGCGAAAAAGCTCCTGGAGGAGGACCGGCCCCAGCTGGCGGAGGAATATGTCCAGCTGTGGGCGATCTTCTGCGGGGTGCTGGACCAGTTTGCGGAAATCCTGGGGGATACGGAGCTGTCCGGCGAGGAGTTCGCCCGGCTCCTGCGGCTGGTGCTGACCCAGTACAGCGTGGGCACCATCCCGGCCACCCTGGACCAGGTGAAGGTCAGCGAGATCACCCGCAACGACCGGCACCGGGTGAAGTGCCTGTTCCTGCTGGGAGCCAACGACCATGTGCTGCCCATGCCCCCCAGCGGCCACGGCCTGCTGGATCCGGAGGACCGGGCCGCCCTGCAGCAGCGGGAAATTTTGCTGTCGGACGCCAGCTTCGACCCGCTGGACAACGAATTGCAGAATATTTACGCCTGCCTGGCCCAGCCCACGGACCGGCTCACCGTCAGCTGGCCGGTGGGGGACGTCAACGGCAGCCAGCTGCGGCCCTCCTTTGTGGTGCAGCGGATGGAAAAGCTGTTTCCCCGGCTGCGGGTGACCCGGGAGGACGGCAGCTACCGCCGCAGGCTCCCTGCCACGGCCCTGGAGCTGGCGGGAGAGGACCCCGCCCTGCGGCAGTATTTCCGCGGGCGGGGAGACTATGACCGGGTGCTGGACGCCATGGACCGGGGACGGGCCCTGGGCCGGGGACGGCTGTCCGGCCCGGCGGTGGAGGCCCTGTATGGCCGCTCCCTGCATATGTCCGCCTCCCGGATGGACCAGGTAAAGCGGTGCCATTTCGGGTATTTCATGCAGTACGGCCTGCGGGCCAGGGACCGCCGCCCGGCGGGGTTCGAGGCCCCGGAGATCGGCACGTTTATCCACTATCTGCTGGAAAACGTGGCCCGGGAGGTCAAGATCCGGGGCGGTTGGGCCGCGGTGCAGCAGCCGGAGCTGCGGCAGCTGGTCCGGGAATATACGGACCGCTACGCCCGGGAGGAGATCGACGGATATCAGGAGAAAAGCGCCCGGTTCCGGTATCTCTTTTCCCGGCTGCGGACGGCGGCCTATGCCATTGTGGAGGACATGGCCGGGGAGCTGGCCCAGTCGGACTTTTCCCCGGTGGCCTTTGAGCTGGGCTTCGGCGGAAAGGACGGGCAGCTGCCTGCCGTGACCATCACCGAGGGGGATCAGCGCCTGTCCGTCAGCGGCAAGGTGGACCGGGTGGACGGCTGGCTCCACGACGGCAGGCTGTATCTGCGGGTGGTGGACTACAAAACCGGAAAAAAGTCCTTCGACCTGTCGGACCTGCGGTACGGCCTGGGGATCCAGATGCTGCTGTACCTGTTCACCCTGGAGCAGGAGGGCCGCAGCTACTTCGGCTATCCCATCGTCCCGGCGGGGGTGCTGTACCACCCGGCCCGGGAGGTGATCCTGAAAGCGGACCGGGGCATCCAGCCGGAGAAGCTGCAGCTGGCCCTGCAGAGTGCCCTGCGCCGCAGCGGCATGGTGCTCTCCGACCCCCAGGTGCTGCGGGCCATGGAGCACAGCGCCCTGGAATCGCCCCATTACCTGCCCATCAAGGTGAAAAAGGACGGCTCCATCGCCGACGGCGTCGCCTCGGCGGAGCAGCTGGGCAAGCTGGGCCGCTATGTGGACCGCCTGCTGCACCAGATCGCCCGGGAGATCGGCTCCGGCAGCATTGACGCCGACCCGGTGGCCCACGGCCCCCAGGACCGGGCCTGCCAGCACTGCGACTTTGCCGCCGCCTGCGGATTCCAGGAGGGCCGGGGCGGCGACCGGGTGCGGTACATCAGAAGCGTGGACCCGGGAGAATTCTGGAAATTTGTGGAGGAAGAAAGCCGAGAGGAGGGCTCGCCATGCCGCTGACGCCGCAGCAGGAAACGGCCGTATATAACCGGGGCGGAAGCCTGCTGGTGTCCGCCGCCGCAGGCTCCGGCAAAACCAAGGTCCTGGTGGAGCGCCTGTTTTCCTATATGGAGCAGGAGGGCTGCCAGGTGGACGACTTCCTGATCATCACCTATACCAAGGCCGCCGCGGCGGAACTGCGGGGCAAGATCGCCCAGGAGCTGACCCGCCGGGTGGCGGAGCGCCCCGGGGACGGCCACCTGCGGCGGCAGATGCTGCGGGTGTATCAGGCGGACATCAAAACGGTGGACGCCTTCTGCGCCGGGCTTCTGCGGGAGAACGTCCACCTGCTGCCGCCGGTGGAGGAGCACAGCCTGACCCCGGATTTCCGGGTGCTGGACGAGCAGGAGGCCGCCCTGCTGCGCCAGCGGGTGCTGGGCCGGGTGCTGGAGGATTTTTACGCCGGCATCGAGGAGGACGAAAACGCCCGCCTGCTGGCGGAGACCCTGGGGGCCGGCCGGGACGACCGGGCCCTGGAGGCCCTGGTGCTGGACCTGCACCAGAAGACCCAGAGCCACCCCCACCCCCTGCGGTGGCTGGAGGAGCTGAAGCGGGACTGGGCCAGAACGCCGGAGCACCTGCCGGACACCGGCTGCGGCCGGTATCTCATGGAGGACGCCCTGCGGAAGGCGGACTTCTGGTCCCGGCGGCTGACCCAGGCCGTGGAGGACATGGCGGACTACCCCGCCGTGTACAAAGCCTACGGCGACCGGTTCCTGGAGGCAGCCCAGGCCCTGGAACACCTGCGGGACAAGGCGGAACAGGGCTGGGACAGCCTGGGACAGGCGGTCCCCGTATTCCGCCGGATGGGAGCCGTCCGGGGCGATGAAAACGCCGCCTGCCGGGACCGGTCCAAGGCGGTGCTGGAGCAGTGCAAAAAGGCATTGAAGGACATCCGGGCCACCTTTTCTGTGCCGGAGGCGGAGCTGCTGGAGGACCTGCGCCAGATGGCCCCGGCCATGCTGGCCCTGCTGAGCCTGACGGCCCGGTTCACCCTGCGCTATCAGGCGGAGAAGGTCCGGCGGAACGTGATGGACTTTTCCGACCAGGAGCACTACGCCATCGACCTGCTGACCGACGGCCAGGGCCAGCCCACGGACCTGGCCCGGCAGGTGGCCTCCCGCTACCGGGAGGTGATGGTGGACGAATATCAGGACAGCAACCAGGTGCAGAACTGCATTTTCCGGGCGCTGTCCGACCAGGAGCGGCGGCTGTTCGCCGTGGGCGACGTGAAGCAGAGCATCTATCGCTTCCGGCTGGCGGACCCCACCATCTTTCTGGAAAAATACCTGTCCTATGTCCCGGCATCGGAAGCGGAGGAGGGCCAGCCCCGGAAGGTGCTGCTGAGCCGGAATTTCCGCTCCCGCCGGGAGGTGCTGGACGGCACCAACTTCGTGTTCCGGTCTGTTATGTCCCGGGAAATGGGGGAGATGGACTACGGCGACGACGAGCAGCTGTACTTCGGCGCGGAGGCGGCGTACCCGCCCCGGCCGGGCATGGAGCCGGAGCTGCACTTCATCAGCGTGGAGAACACCCAGGAGGAGAGCTTCGACCGGACGGAGATGGAGGCCCGGTTCACGGCCCGCCGCATCCGGCGGCTGCTGGACGAGAAATTCCCGGTGCAGGGGGAGGACGGCCGGCCCCGGCCGGTGGAGCCGGAGGACATCGTCATTCTCATGCGCTCCCCCCGGGCCAGGCTGGCGGCCTATACGGCGGCTCTGCGCCGGGAGAATATCCCCTGCACCAGCGGGGAAAGCGAGGCTTTTTTCAGCACCCCGGAGGCGGCGGTGATGGTGTCGTTTTTGCAGATCATCGACAACCCCCGGCAGGATGTGCCGCTGATCGCCGTGCTGCGGTCGCCGCTGTTCGGCTTTTCGGCGGACCGCCTGGCCCTGATCCGGGCGCTGCAGCCGGAGGGGGATTATTACGACGCCCTGTGCCTGGACGACGGCGCGGACACGGCGGACTTCCGGCGGCTGCTGGAGGAGCTGCGGCTGGCGGCCCGGGACATGACGGCGGACCGCCTGCTGTGGAAGCTCTATACGGAGTGCCACGCCCTGGCGGTGTTCGGGGCCATGGAGGGCGGAGCCGCCCGGAAGGAGAACCTCATCGCCCTGTATACCTACGCCGGTCAGCAGGCGGCGGCTGGCCGGGGCGGCCTGTTCGACTTTGTGACCCAGCTCCACGACCTGCTGGAGGAGGGGCGGCAGCCCCCCATCACCACCCGGACCGCCGGCAGCGGGGTGCAGATCATGAGCGTGCACCGGTCCAAGGGACTGGAGTTCCCGGTGGTGATCCTGACGGACCTGCACAAGATCTTCAACGCCGACGACTTCCGCCGTCCGGTGCTGGTGCACCCCCGGCTGGGCCTGGGCACCGAGCGGGTGGACCGGGAAAAGCGCATCCGGTACGACACCGTCACCAAAACCGCCGTGGCGGCGGCCCTGACCCGGGAGAGCAAGTCCGAGGAAATGCGGATCCTGTATGTGGCCCTGACCCGGGCCAAGGAGAAGCTCATCTGCGTGCAGTGCATGGCCCACGGCCGCAAGCGGCTGGCGGACCTTTCGGTGCTGGCGGATATGCCCACGCCGCCGGAGGCGGTGGCCGGGGCCAAATGTCCCGGAGACTGGCTGCTGCTGCCGCTGCTGTGCGCCCCGGAGGGGGAGCCTCTGCGCCGATGGGCGGAGACGGAGCCCCAGACCCGGGTGGGCCTGGGCGGCGGCTGGCAGGTGCAGGTGTGGGAAAATCCCACGGCCGCGGCGGCCCGGGAACGGGAGGACGCGCCGCAGGAGGCCCCGCCGGAGAGCGCCGTGGAGGTCCAGGAGCTGGCCTATCCCCATCAGGCGGCCTGCCGCATCCCCACCAAGGTCACGGCCACCCAGCTGAAGGGCCGGGAGCTGGACGAGGAGATCGCCCAGGGCACGGTCCGGCGGGTGCGGCAGGTGCAGGTGGACACCCCCCGGTTCCTGCTGGGGGAGCGGCCCCTGTCCGCCGCCCAGCGGGGCACGGCCATGCACCTGCTGATGCAGTACCTGGACCTGAACGGCCCGGACCCGGAGGAGCAGGCGACGTCCCTGACGGCGCGGCATCTGCTGACCCCGGAGCAGGCGGCGTCCCTGGACCTGGAGCAGGTGCGGCGGTTCCTGGCCTCGCCTCTGGCTCAGCGCATCCGCCGGGCGGAGCAGGTGTACCGGGAGTACCGCTTTTCCCTGCTGCTGCCGGCGGCGCTGTATGACCCGGCGGCGGAGCCGGAGGACGAGCTGATGCTCCAGGGCGTGGTGGACTGCGCCTTCCGGACGGAGGAGGGCCTGGTCATCGTGGACTTCAAAACCGACCGCATCCGGCCGGAGGAGGCCCCCGCCCGGGCGGAGCTGTACCGCCCCCAGCTGACGGCGTACAGCCAGGCCCTGAGCCGGGTGCTGGAAACGCCGGTGGCGGAAATGGTGCTGTACTTCTTCGCCCCCGGCTGCGAGGTCAGACTGTAACCACTCCATACAAAAGCCCCGCTTGTCAGACGACGCGTCGCCCGGCAGGCGGGGCTTTGCCATAACCGCCAAAAGCGGTGGCGGATATTTATCACATCCTCCAAATCTTCGTCTTTTCCGCGAAAAGATGTTGCACAATGGCCGCGGCGGTGTTTATTGTGTAGAAGGCCGGACATCGGCAGCCCTTTGAAGAGCAAAAGATGAAGGAGTGTACGAAATGAGCCGCAAAAAGAAAATCATTGCCGTCATTGCGCTGTGTGTTCTGACCTTTGCGCTGGATATCGTATTAACGGTTTACGGGCCCCGGCGGTCATATCCCACCTTGCAGGAGGCCGTGGAGGCAGACGGATTATTCAAGGATTATCCGGAGATGCTGGCACGGTCAGATACGGAGAATTACACCTTAGTCGTTGCGGGGAGCGATGGCAGTAAGTCGGAACGGAGCATGAATTTCAGCGTTTTCCGAAAGACGGCCCAGGGCTGGCGCGCTCCGTCCCAGGCGATATACCCCATTTCTTCGGGCCGGATCATAGACGTGGGAGGCGACATCTGCTTTGTCGATGTATTCAGGGTGGCCGGCTCCGACTGTTACTGCATCAGTCTCCACATGAACGCGTCGGGTACCGCCCCGACCTTTGCCGATTCTCTCGGCTCCGACTTTGGTACTTACAGCAATCAGGCCCTTCCGCAGAAGTATGCCGCGTGGGCGGTGCTCTCGTCGTACCCGAAGGGCTACACCGTGTACATCAACCAGGAGCCTGTTGTGCTGAACTGACAGGGGCCTATGGACCACCTGAGGGTGAGTACCTTCGGTAACGATACCGGTAACGTTTCAAAGTACAATTTGCTCCGAAGCGGCGCGTTGGTGGAAAGGCTTCGGCAAAAATTGTAAATTTTTACACATTTTTACTTGTAAAGAATCCGTAAATATGGTATTTTATACACAAGCGCCAAACGTAAGGCCGCTATAGATAGCTTTTCGGACCCTTTTCATATCTATAGGCGGCCGCCGCGCCTGCGGTTTTGGCAAATTTACAAAAGGGAGAAAGAAAGGCCATGAAAAAAGATCGTCAGGAACCCCGCATTGAGAATGTCTATCAACTGGAAGGGCGCGTGCCGGTGGCAAAGGCAATCCCCTTCGGCCTCCAGCACGTGCTGGCCATGTTTGTGGCCAACATCGCGCCGCTGATCATCATCGCCTCGGTGGCGGTGTACAACGGCCAGCCCTTCAGCGTTATCGAAACCGCCCGGCTGCTGCAGAACTGCATGCTCATCGCCGGTATCGGCACCATGCTCCAGCTTTATCCCGTGTGGAAGATCGGCTCCGGCCTGCCCGTTGTCATGGGCCTGAGCTTCACGTTCCTGGCCGCCTGCATGACCGCCGCCTCCCAGGATTACGGCGTTATGGTGGGGGCCATCATTGTGGGCGGTGTCTTTGAAGGCATTCTGGGCCTGACGGCCAAGTATTGGCGCAAGATTATCTCTCCCATCCTGTCCGCGTGCGTGGTGGTGTCCATCGGCCTGAGCATTCTCAACGTGGGCGTTTCCTCCTTCGGCTCCTCCGCCAAGTATCCCCTGGGCTCCTGGCAGAACCTGCTGGTGGCGGCCATCACCCTGGCGGCGGCGCTGATTTTCCACACCACCCTCAAGGGCGTGGCCAAGCAGCTGTATGTCCTGCTGGGCATGATCGTGGGCTATGTGGTGGCCGTGTGCTTCGGCATGGTGGACTTTGCCAGCATGACCCAGACCATCCGGGAGCTGGGCGTGGTGGCCGTACCCCAGCTGTTCGCCTATACCCCCAAGTTCCAGATGGGCACCATCCTGTCCTTCTGCCTGGTGTTCATCGTCTCCGCCGTGGAAACCATCGGCGACACCACCGCCACCTGCACCGGCGGCCTGGGCCGGGATATCACGGATAAGGAGATCTCCGGCTCCCTGTGCGTGGACGGCTTCGCCTCCGCCCTTTCCGGCGGCGTGTTCGGTTGCTCCCCCATCACCTCCTTCAGCCAGAACGTGGGCCTGATCTCCATGACCCACGTGGTGAACCGCTTCACCATCATGTTCGGCGCCCTGGCCATGATCCTGGGCGGCCTGTTCCCGCCCATCGGCGCTTTCTTCACCACCCTGCCGGACTGCGTGCTGGGCGGCTGCACCGTGATCATGTTCGGCTCCATCATGATGTCCGGCATCCGGATGATGCAGGACGCGGGCCTGGACCAGCGCAACGTGCTGATCGCGGCTACGTCCCTGTGCCTGGGCGTGGGCGTGACCCAGGTGGAGGGCTTCTTCGACAATCTGCCCCCGGTGTTCGGCGAAATTTTCGCCGGGAACATGGTGGCCGGTGTGTTCGTGGTGGGCCTGATCCTGGAGCTGTGCCTGCCCAAGGACCCCAAGCGCTACGAGACCCGGTAAAAATTGGAAATTTCTTCCGCCTTTGCGCCGCAGACAGCCGTCTGCGGCGCTTTTTTCGCGTCCGGCGGAAAAGCATCCTTTATTTAGCGGACATGAAACGACGTCCGGCGGCGCAAAGTAACTCTGTCGCCGGCGACAAAATTCCAAAACAGGGGTGATCGCATGTATGAAACGCAAAAAAAGCGACGCATACGCGGACCGGCCGCATGGCTGCTGGCCGTGCTGCTCACCGGGGTCCTGTGCTGCCAGGCGGTATGGGCCGATCAGCACACCTTGATTCCCGTGGGGAAGGCGGTGGGCATCAAGCTCTTTGCCGACGGCGTGCTGGTGGTGTCCACCTCGGAAACGGACCCCTGCCCGGCCCGGGACTGCGGCATCCGGGAGGGGGACCTGATCGTCAGCTGCAACGGCGAAAAGGTCACCTCCACGGAGGACCTGCAGGCCCTGCTGCAGGCCACCGGGGGACAGCCCGCCGCCATCGGCCTGCGGCGTGAGGGCAAGACCCTGAACGTCACCGCCGTGCCGGTGCAGGGGGAGGACGGCTCCTGGCGGCTGGGCGCCTGGACCCGGGACAGCATGGCCGGCGTGGGGACCCTGACCTTCTATGACCCGGACACCGGGGCCTACGGCGCTCTGGGCCACGGCATCACCGACACGGACACGGCCCAGCTGATGCCTCTGGCCAGCGGCTCCATTATGGAGACCTCCGTGAAGGCCGTGAAAAAGGGCGAAAAAGGCGAGCCGGGCCAGCTGAAGGGGGACTTCACGGCCCAGCACGACGTGGGCACCGTGTCCGCCAACACCACCGGCGGCATTTTCGGCACCGTGGCGGAGGGGGACTTCGTCTCCGGCACGGCCCTGCCGGTGGCCCAGCGCAGCCAGGTGACCACCGGTCCCGCCACCATCCTCTCCACCGTCTCCGGGGATGATACCCAGGCCTATCAGGTGGAGATCGTGCGGCTGTGCCCCATGAACCGGGACGGCCGGGACCTGCTGCTGAAGGTCACGGACCCCCAGCTGCTGGAGACCACCGGCGGCATCGTCCAGGGGATGAGCGGCAGCCCCATCATCCAGAACGGGCGCTTTGTGGGGGCTGTGACCCATGTGCTGGTGAACGACCCCTCCCAGGGCTACGGCATCCTGCTGGAGCATATGCTGGAAGCCGCGGGATAACAGAACCGGCCAATTTTATGGCGGTAAAACGCGTATTGCGATTATAGAAAAGAACATGCGTGCCGGGATATCCGAAGAAATGCCTGCATTTCCTCCGGGTATCCCGGTTTTTCGGGGGAAAAACCATATTTTCTTATACAAATTCTGGGCGATGTCCAAATAGCTGCGGCGGCCTGTGGAACGCATGGTCGACTGTCTGAAAATTCACAATATGAATAATGGAATGCATGAGAGGAAAACATAACAGCACATTGCACAAAAATATACAAATATTTTTCTCCTATGCCACATGTGTCTGTACAGGTTGACAAAGCCATAAAGGCGTGTTAAGCTGGATTCAACGATCCGATGGACGGACGCATGACGCCGGATCTGCGGCCTGCCGATGCAGTTGGCGGCAGGTTGCGGAGATGGCCCGGCGGCCCCATCGGACGACCACCAAGGACCACCATGGAAAAGAAAGAGAAGAAAAGGAGAAAACTATGCAGCACAAAAGATCCCGTCTGACGACGAAGATCCTGGCGTTTGTCCTGATCCTCGCTCTCGTATTCCCCGCATCTGCGTTCGCAAGCGTCGCAGACGTGGCGAAGGACACTCGTGCCCCCGGAAAGTCCCTGGCAAATACCTACCCCGCATACACCGACATCGAATGGCAGATCTCCCTGGCGGAGAATGCCCAGGCAATGGTCACCGTTCCTACCAACATGACGGAGGAAGAGCTGGGTACCGCTTTGAGCGGCGACCTGACCCTGTCCCTGGACCGCGACAGCACCCGGGGCTATCTGAATCCTGAAAAATTCCCCTATCCCTACCAGGGCGGTGCTCTGGACACCTGGATGACCCAGTGGACGAAGGACAAGCAGCCCCAGAACCTGTTCCGCGTTACGGAGATGGGCATTTCCGTCGATGAGGCAGGCAAGGTCTCTCTGAAGCTGTGGATCGACATCAACTGCTACTTCGGCAACCGCTCCGGCAACGTGGATTACAGCGCTCCGCACAGCAACGGCGGTGCGTATCTGGACCTGTGCGGCTACTATACCCTGAATGTGACCGCCGGTGACGAGGCGGTAGGCTCCATTCACACCAAGATTGTTCCCTATGACAGCTTCCGTACCGTGTATGAGCTGTATGACGACATCGACGCCCTGGCCGCCATGGACACCGACCTGTATGTGTCCAAGGAGTCCATGGGCCAGACCACCGTGGACGGCTACGACATGCCTTATCTGATCGTTGCCGACTCCAAGGAGTCTGTGGACAAGTGGCTGGCATACACCGACCTGGTGGAGTCCGATCCCGACCTGGCGCTGACCAAGCTGGCCAACGGCGACTTTGACGATCTGCGGGTCCCCATGTTCGCCTCCAACGTTCATTCCAACGAGAATGCCGCCGTCAATGGTATCCTGGAGTTTGCCCACCTCCTGCTGGAGAATGAGACCATCAGCGTCAACACCCTGGAGGGCTTCACCGACGCCGGTAAGGAGCTTCTGGCCCAGGAGATGGCCAAGCAGAACGTGGCCGTTCCCGAGCAGATCAAGGATTTCGCCTCCTACATTGGCTTTATCCGCGGCGAGAATGGCTATAAGGCCAACGGCAGCCTGTATTCTGGCCAGCTGGACCTGGAGGAGTATTACAACGTTAAGAATAATGAGGTCAACGTCAAGGAGCTGCTGGGCGACGTGTTCATGGTCATCGTTCCCGAGCAGAATATCGAGGGTTACGAGCACATGACCCGTACCACCAGCCAGGGCTATGACCCCAACCGTGACGAGGCCAACCAGACCCTGTTTGAGGATGCCAACGCCATGGCCCTGGTGAATAAGTTCAACCCCATGGTGTTCACCGAGATCCACGGCCGCGTGGAGGCCATGCTCATCGAGCCCTGCACGCCTCCCCACGAGCCCAACTATGAGTACGACCTGATCGCCAAGCAGTTCATCCAGCTGGGCGAGGCCGTGGGTATGGGCGCCATCGCCAACAACCCCGAGCACAACAGCTTCGAGATGCCCCACCGCGATTACCTGCGTGTGGACAACGATTCTCCCTCCGGCGTGGCCTGGACCGAGCCCTGGGATGATATGACCACCGCCTACGGTTCCCAGTTCCCCGTCCTGATCGGCACCGCCGGCATCACCTGGGAGCTGCCTGTGTACAGTGACGTCGCCTCCGAGCTGGTGGTGCCTTACGGCCTGATGACCCAGGCCATGTACATCCAGGCCAACAAGATCACCATGCTGGAGAACCAGGCCAAGCTGTTCTCCCGCGGCGTGAACAACACCAATTCCAACGAGCTGGTGGCTCCCTGGTACGTGGACCAGTATGACCGGCCCGGCACCCAGACTGAGCTGATGCGCCCCGTGTACGATGGCGAGGGCCAGAACGGCAACTTCTATCCCGAGTGCTACATCATCCCCATGGACAGCGCCAACCAGAAGAATCTGTATGACGCCGCCGCCGAGATGAAGTACCTGACCCGCAACGATGTGAAGGTCAACGTGGCCGGCAAGGAATTCACCTATGACGGCGTGACCTATCCCGCCGGTACCATGGTGGTGTCCATGTATCAGGCCAAGCGCTCCCTGGCCAACAGCCAGCTGTTCGACGGCACCTTCATCAACGTCTGGCAGGGCCTGTACTCCGAGAGCTTCGCCCAGCGCAGCAACGCCCGGGGCTATGACCGCGTCATCGTGGCGGAGCCCGCTACCTACAAGACCATCATGGCCGCCTGCCCCGAGACCATCAACTATACCCAGGCTCTGACCTATCTGGCCGCCTTCGCCACCCAGTTTGAGGGCGTGGAGAATGCCGACGTCATCATCGACAACGTGTCCAACGACTCCGCCGCTGCCGTCAACGCGCTGCTGCGGGCCGGCAAGACCGTGGCCATGATCACCGAGGGCAGCGAGAAGGGCAACTTCATCTGCTCCTATGAGGACTTCATGACCGTGGCCAAGGACTATGTCCTCACCGCCACCGGCGTGTACGGCGCCGACATCAAGGCCGCCGTCATCCTCAATCCCCAGGTGTATCTGCCCGGCAAGCCCGCCGACAACACCTCCGGCTACGTGGAGACCACCCTGCGCTCCGGCTCCTATAACTACCGCTTCGACTGGCTGGCTCTGACCGCCATGGGCTTCACCATGACCGATGACCTGACCAAGGCCAACGTCATCGTGGGCTCCCGCGCCCTCAGCGACGACGCCCTGGCCGCCGTGAAGGCCGGTACGCCTTACATGGGCTACAGCACCGGCGCCATCAGCGGATCTGCCTTCATGCAGGAGCTGGGCGTGGAGATCTCCTCCTGCGACAAGGGTACCGACTTCCTGGGCCGGGTGGTATATCCCAACAACACCCTGGTCAACGCCACCTATATCAACGAGGGTGACGACGTGATGTACGAGTACGGCACCAACTGGTTCACCAAGCTCCCCGAGGGCGCTACCGTTCTGGTGCAGAACGCCGGTAAGACCCCCATGCAGGGCTGCATCTGCCTGACCGATGACGAGCTGACCGCTCAGTTCAACCAGTACAACAACGGCGTGGTGGGCTTCGAGTATCAGAACGGCAAGCTGGACATGGCCCTGTTTGCCAACGTCCTGAACCACAAGATTCACCAGACCGACGAGTACACCTTCATCAGCAACTTCATCTTCTCCCGCAGCCTCACTGAGACGGCCTATGAGGGCGTTGCCCAGCCCGAGAATCCCGATCCCGTGAACCCCGGCAAGCCCGAGGAGCCGGGCAAGCCCGACGCCCCCAAGACCGGCGACTCCTCCAACATCATCCTCTGGGTGCTGGCCGCTTCCTTCAGCTGCGTGATGATCCCCGCCGCTGTGACCCTGAAGCGCAAGGCCCGTTGACCCACCTATAAGGAAGGGACCGCAGCCCTGCCCAACCGGCTGTGACAACCTTCCTTATACGCCAGCTGCATAAGCAAAGGCCCCGGACTTTCGTCCGGGGCCTTTGCCGTGACTGTCAAAAAAGCAAAGCTCTTTTTATCAGTGATTCTTCTGATAGATGTCCCACAGGCCCTCCATCAGCAGATACTTGTCATAGAGCACCTTGTTGCGGCAGTAGCGCACGATCACCGGGGCATTGCTGCCGGTGGCCACGATGGTGGGGGTCTCCCCCTGGGGCAGAACCTCCCGGATGCGGTCGATGACGCCGTCCAGCATCCCGGCGGTGCCGTAGACAATGCCGGAGCGCATGCAGTCCTCGGTGTTTTTGCCGATGAGGCTCTTGGGGTGCTGCAGGGAGATGTCCGGCAGCTGGGCGGTGTGGTCCGACAAGGCGTCCAGGCTCAGCCGCACCCCGGGGAACATCAGGCCGCCCTCATAGCTGCGCCTGCTGGAGATATAGGAGATGGTGGTGGCGGTGCCCATGTCGATCATGATGATGGGGGTGGGGTACTTGTCCAGGGCGGCCACGGCGCCTGCCACCAGGTCGGCACCCAGCTGGTTGTGGATCTCCATGCGGATGTTGAGCCCGGTTTTGACCCCGGGGCCCACGATCATGGGGGGCTTTCCCAGCAGGCGGGTCAGGGCCTTGGCCATCATGAAGTTGATGGGCGGCACCACGCTGGAAAAAATGGCGCCGCTGACGTCACGCAGGTCGTATTGATACAGGGAGAAGATGTTCATCAGGTCGATGCTGATCTGATCCGCCGTTTTCCGGCTTTCGGTGTCGATGGAGGACAGAAATTTCAGGTCCCGTTTCTGGTCGAACAGCCCCACGGAGATGTTGGAATTGCCGATATCAATGGCCAAAAGCATGGCAGAAGCCCCCTTTCCATTCCTGTCTATTCTACCACGCATGGCCCGCTTTGGCAACACGGAACGCAAAAAACGCCCGGGTCAGTCCTCTACCAGGCCTATGAGCAGGCTGCCGTCCCGCACCGACACGGTGATGGGGCGGCCCACAAAGTGGTTGCTGACGCCCAGAGGGAACTCCGCCGTCAGCACCGCGTGGTGCAGGGGATACTGGCCTCCCTGGATGCTGACGTCCCTGGCGTCGGCCCCCAGGCAGAACACCGACAGAATGCCCCGGTCCCGGGCGGGGAAGGTGATGGTGCCGCCGCATATGGCGGTGTACCGCTCCCCCTGGCCATACAGCCAGCCCTGAGCCCCCCGCCGGGCCAGGTACAGCAGGGCCTGGAAATTGGCGATGGTGTGGTCCGTCCGGCGGCCGCCCATGCCGCCGTAGATGTGGAACTCCGTTTCCCCGCGCTCCAGGCCGGTTTTCACCGCCAGCATGGTGTCGGTGTCGTCCTTCTCCACCGGCACCCGGAGAATGTTGGGGAAGTCGGGCCGGGTGCTGAGGGAGTCGAAATCCCCCAGCAGCAGGTCCGGCGTGATGCCGGTCTTGCGGCAGGCCAGCCAGCCGCCGTCGGCGGCGATGATGAAGTCGTCGGCCCGGGGACAGCGGTCCAGGCCGTAAAAGCTGCCTGCACCGAAAATATAGCATGCCATAGTGTTTCCTCAGTCGTGATGATGGTGGGGCGCTTCGGCGGCGGTGTTTTCCTTGCCGGTAAGCTCCCGGGGGGTGATCCGGATCACCTTTGTGGCGGGACCGTATTTTTCCACGGACTCCGTGAAGCGGCCCATGCCCTTGGGATCAAAGGCGGAGCACAGCAGAAGCAGGGCCCGGGTCCACTCGCCCTGGTCCGTCACCACCTCCGCCCGGCCCCGCAGAACGGCGCTGGCATAGGCCATGGTGAAGGCGTTGGGCACCGCTGTGGCGTGGGACACCGCCGACAGGCACACCTCCGTGCCGTCCTTCAGAAGCTCCCACTTTTCTCCGGCTCCGGCGCAGTGGAAATAGACCACGTGGTACTCCTCGTCCACGGCCTGGTTCACCGGCACGGCGTAGGGGCGGCCCTGGCCGTCCGTCAGGGACAGGGTGGCGTAGGGGGCCTTTTTCAGCACCTCCCAGGCAAAGCTCCGGTCCCGTTCTCTGTCTTTTCTTCGCATGTTTCTTCCTCCTTTGCCGCCGGGCGGCTGTTTACAGTTTGCACCAAAAGGCATGGTTTGTCAACGGCGGCATACCATGGAAGCAGGAATTTTTTTCGGAAAGGAACTGCCTGCCATGACTTATCCCTATATCCTGCCGCCGCTGCCCTATGCCCCGGCGGCTCTGGAGCCAAACCTGGGGCGCTCGTCGGTGCGGCTGCACCACGACACATTCTTTGCCGCCTATGTGGACCGGCTCAATGGGGCGTTGGTGCCCTGGACCCAATATCAGGACTGGCCGCTGGAGCGGCTGCTGCTGCACTGGTGCCAGCTGCCCCGGACCCTGGGCCAGGCGGTGCGCCGCTATGGCGGGGGCGTGTATAACCACGGGCTGTATTTTTCGTCCCTGGCCCCGGCCCGAACCACCAAGCCCTCCGGGGAGCTGCTGGCGGAGGTGGAGCACAGCTTCGGCTCCATGGAGGGGCTGCACCGCAGCCTGAAGAACGCTGCCATGAGCGTGTTCGGCAGCGGATGGGTGTGGCTGGTGTGCTGCTCCGGGGGGCTGCAGGTCACCTGCACCGCCAACCAGGATACGCCGCTGCCTCTGTGGCCTCTGTTCAACGTGGACCTGTGGGAGCACGCGTTTATCCCGGACTATGAGAACCGGCGGGAGGACTATGTGGAGGCGGCGCTGGCCATCATCGACTGGGACGCGGCCTCCCGCCGGTTCCGGCAGCGGACGGCAGGGAAGGGGGAGTGAAGCGCTGAAACGGGCGGGCGGGGTTCAGCTCCTTGAGGCGCTCGTTGAAGGCCGCCATGCTCAGGATGCAGCGCGGCACGAGCGTCGAACGGCTCTGGACATAGCATTCGCGGCCGTCCCCGGTCGAAAAGACCTCGGGATAGGCCTTATACATGCGTTCGGCGATGCCCCGGTGTTCCGCCACGCCGCGGGGCGAGAGGTCACCGTAACGATCCCGGGCATCGGCTGCAATGACCTCGACCTTAGCCAGCAGGTCGCGCCCTTTGGGGGTCAGCACCCCGGCCGAGTCGGCTTTGCGCAGGATACCCAGCGGCTCAGCATAGATCTTTTCCGAAGTATGCCAACGGCTGCCGTGGCGGCCATAGTGGCTGATGTAGAAGGGAACATAGCCCTTCGGGGCGGGTACGGCGGGGCCGGGCAGGTACTCGTACGAGTGGTAAATCCCGCCCGCGCGTTCGGGCATGGCGGCGATCTGCTCACGGGCGGTCTGGGCCGTGGCGCCCCAGAGGCCGAGCAGCAGGAACGCCGCAAAGAGCCTCATTTTCATGGTCAGTTTATTCATAGTCAGCATTTATGTGTCATTATTCCCAGTACGACCCTGTCGGTCTCGTTCATGCCGTC
>ERZ772831.1871-NODE-1871-length-18758-cov-4.354970_pt1 | contig 18758 bp, 18 predicted proteins | sample MGYA00580858_ERZ772831 | MGnify/ENA primary metagenome ERZ772831 (study PRJEB29015, sample SAMEA2737694) | human gut metagenome | biome: human gut; feature: human-associated habitat; material: faeces | place: China | collected 2012 ... | reverse complement strand
CTTTCTACGGAAGCATCCCCGTATTCAACTCATTCCATGCCAGTGTGCGCACTGGCGCGGAATAGAAGACCACTTCGGCTTTTGAAAACGATTGCCAGTGGCAATCGCACCTTGAGCCGCATTCTTGCGGAGCTTCTTGGCGGGACAAGAAAGGGGCCCCCGGAGGGACACCCAGCCCAAATCTTTGACAGGGCTTTCGATAAACGCCGTCCAGCCGGCGTTTGGCGGCAGTCCACCGGACTGGCAGGGCGGGGCTTCCATAACGTGCAAAAGTCCCCGCCGCAGGTCATTGAAGAACAGCCTGGGCGGGGATTTGTTATGCCTTAAGTCTCCGGCAGCTGCAATTGGTCTTGCAGCTCGTTCAGTTTCCGGGCACCGGCGCTGCCTGTCAGGGTTTCCAGCTGACGCACTGCCATTTTGCGCAGCTGTTCCAGGCGCTCCCGCTGTGGGAGACCCTGTTCCAGCAGAAGGGCATTGACGGCCTCCAGATTGGTCATGACCAGCAGCTGCTCAATGGTGGCGTAGTCCCGCATATTGCCTTTGCGTTTGGGATTTTCGGCCCGCCACTGCTTGGCGGTTTTGCCGAACAGGGCCACATTCAGGACATCCGCTTCATCGGCATAGACAAAGCCCTGCTGATACTTGGGAAGCTCCGGCGGAATCAGATTCTCTTTGATGGCATCGGTGTGAATCCGGTAGTTCGTGCTTGCCAAGATTCGCTTCACGTTCCATTCCAGGGCCAGCCGGTGACTTTCGTCCCCTTTGAGCCGCTGGTAGTCCTTGATGATATAGAGCTTGAATTCCGGGGACAGCCAGGAGGCAAACTCAAAGGCAATGTCCTTGTGGGCAAGGGTACCGCCTCCGTATCGACCGGACTTGGTAACCAGGCCGATGGCGTTGGTTGCCCTGACCCATTTACTTGGGGTCATTACAAAAGAGTTTTTTCCGGTCTCCATTTTAACCGCGTCGAATTCGACACGGTTAAAACCAGGGTTATTCAGTTCCTCCCAGAGGCCCAAATAGTCAATGGTGTTTCGATTCCGCATCCAGTTCTGGATAATATAGCGGGGGTTATCTGGGTCTGAATATTTTGCGATATCCGTAAGGGAAATGTAATCATCTTCGGAGCCAACCGTTGTGACCACGGAGATATCCACGCCGTCAGCGTGAATCACGCTCTGCACATTCTTCGCTTTCACCGCTCCACCGCCTCTCTGCCACCGTTATCTTGTTCAATGACTGTTCTACTATACCACAAAATAATATCGGGTACAATATAAAAAAACACATATTGGGTACGATTTATTTGTACACTCGGACATTTTTACGGCAGCTGCCCTGACCAGGCCCAACCGATGTACCGGGAAAGCGGTGCATCCGGGCCATACGCCAGAAGGGACTCGGGACGTTATAGAGCAAACGCCGTCCAGCCGGCGTTTGGCGGCAGTCCACCGGACTGGCAGGGCTGTGCCGCAGGGGGCTTTCCTTTCATCCACATCCCTAATGGGATGCGTCTGAAAGGAAAGGGACTCTCCCACGGGCTAAAAGCAGGTCATCCGGGCCATACGCCAGAAGGGACTCGGGATGTTATAGAGCAAACGCCGTCCAGCCGGCGTTTGGCGGCAGTCCACCGGACTGCCGCATTGAATTGTTCGAGTCCCTTCCGGCACAATCAAAAAGCAGGTCGTCCCCTTTGGGGATGACCTGCTTTTTGGTACAGCGGAGCTAACCAAATCCGAACCATCTTCCTGTTCAGCCAGAGCGGTTTCTATGTCATTGAGTGTGATGGTTTCCGCGCCATCCTTGTGATTGAAGGTGATGATTAGCTTGTCATCGTAGAGATAAATCCGGTTGATGAAGGTATCAATCAGCCGCTGGCGGTGGGACTGTTTACTCATATCCAATACCCGGAATTTGTGCAGGTAGAAGTTATTCCCTTCCTGATACTGTACACACATCGAAACATAGAGGAAATTGTCAACAGGCAGATCCGTATTTCGGGTAATGTAGGAATAAGCATGATCTTGAACAGGGTTTGTCCAGTTCACGCACTTAGCGTCCCTGGTGCCATAGGGGCATTTGGATGCGGCATTCGCAGCCAGTACCATTGAAAGTATCAGTGTGAGCGCAATCACTAGCATGATTGGTGTGCGTTTTTTCCGCATTGTCCTTTCTCCTTTTTTCAAATTTGTATTTCCCCGTCACTTATCTTGTAAATATTGGTACAATACCGGGCAACATTTCTATCATGTGTTACCAGAACGATGGTTGTTCCGGCTGCGTTGATCCTTCGGAGCAGCCGCATGAATAATTCCGCGTTTTCAGAATCCAACGCCCCGGTTGGCTCATCCGCAAAAATTACTTCAGGATTATTGACCAATGCTCTGGCAATAGCAATGCGTTGGCACTGCCCCCCTGAGAGTTCACTGGGCTTTTTATCTCTTAAATCCGAAATTCTCAGTGCGTCCATGCATGCCAGCCCACGAGAATGAATCTGCGACCATTTACATGTTGAAAACATCAAAGGTAAGCAGACGTTTTCAAGCGCCGAGTAGTCCCCGATCAATCCATAATCTTGCAGAATAAAGCCAAATTCATTGTTTCGCAGCCTGGCCATTTTTGCCTCGGAAAGCTGCCTGATATCTATTCCTTTGTATAAATATTCCCCTTGATCCGGCTTCAGAAAACCGCCGAGCGTATGTAATAATGTGCTTTTCCCGGAGCCTGAAGCACCCATGATCCCAATAAAATCCCCCTTTTTGATTGAGAGAGAGATTTTTGAAAGCGCCGTTACTTCGTTTGGCTTCCCTCTGTTGTATGAATAAGAAATATCCGTTAATAGAATAAGTGGCGTCATGATTTGTCATTCCTCAGTCCCCGTAATATATTAACTGCATCAAAGAAAGCTTTCTGGACGAATGGATCGTCAAAACAAATGGGACAATCGCGACGGTGATTACAAAGGAGCAGGCAATTGCAAAGCTCCAGAAAGAATCATAACCTTCACTCAGGACGAGCACGTCCCTCACGAAATACGCAAATACTGTTGGTATGGCCAGGCAGATAAGGTCCAGCGTCAATATAAGACGTGAATAGAGTCTGAAGGAGCATCCGCAGAAGATATAAATTCCCATTTGTTTTTTTAATTCATCCAGTCTGAGATATGTATACCCGCCGATTCCAAATAAGGCTGAAACAAAAACCAAAATACAAACCAACGCATCGAATCTATATAACCCAATTAAACGCTTCATTGAATTTTCCTCCAACGCGGAAAGCAAAAACATTTTTCCGCTTAAATTGGAGGCATTAAAACTTTCAACAAAAGCCGCCGGGGAGATACCTTCCTCTAACTTGGCTACAGTACCTCCAATCATTTCACACGATGCATGGTGCTTTATAATATCGAAGGGTACAATAGCAAGCAATTGGGATCGAGATGGCACCAAATGCCGCAGCTGTGAATAATCCAGGCCAATCTCCGAATATTCCGGCTGAGATCCTGCACTTTTCAAATCATAAACGATATCATGGGGATTAATAATTCCCGCAGAGGTACATTCAATGTCCAGATCAAAAAGCTTATCGTGGACTGTAATTTTATATGTGGCGGCATCCCCTAAGTTTGCGCGAACACCCTTGTTAACAAATACTGTATGTTCCTGAAACGCCCAGTTCCCCGAAGCGAGTATGCTGTTCAGCGTTGTAAATACTTCAGGACTGTATAGATATATATCCGCTTTTTCACCATTTATGTATCCAATTGTGTGGTAGGTCAGGCATATTGCTGCAATACGGTCATCTGCATACAATTGGGAAATATAGTCAACTGAATTTTGAGAATCCAACAAAGCAAATGTTGGCGCAGAGTAGTAAACCATATTACTTGGGACGCCATCCGCTATCCAATTATGAAGCTGCCAATATTTGACAAAAGGTATAAGAGAAGTATTCAGTAGGACAACCGCGATAAAAATCTGAATCATTATCAGCAGTTCTCCTTTGAAATGTCTGGTGCAGGTTTTCCGCATCAGAAATAGAAGTTTCATCATCCGTTCCCTCTTCCCAGTTCCCATGGTCTCCACTGTCGGATTATTTCCTCCAGCTTTGAAATGGCGATAGCGAATGCGGCCATAAACTCAAATATCAATACAGCGAATACAATCTCTATATCCAGGCTGTAGTATAGCCTTAACCTTGAGAGCAAATTCCGTGAAAGATCCGCGAATAGAATCGCAGCCAGAGATGAGATTAAAAAAAGAATAATGAAATGAATAATTATGATCTCACGTAACTGCCGTGGAGTTGCGCCTACAAGGGAAAATACAGCATATTTTTTCTTTTGCTTGTTGAGAAAGCTCCAATACATCGCGAGTACATTCGCAAATGACACAATACAAAGGGCTCCAATTGCCAGAAAATAAAATGAATTGCGAATCAGGAAATCCTGTAATGGATCTGGCGGATACAATACTTCTGAACAGCCGGTTTCATCCAACAGAGAATTCACAAAGCGTTCCATTTCGTTGGTATTTGCCATTGCAATGTGGTTCATTTGCACCCGTAAAAAGGCATTCCGATAACCCATAGAAAGAATTTGTTCCATGGGAATAAATATTATTTTTTCGTAGTTACAGAAAGATGAAACGATACTGCCGCCTAATCCGTTGAGTAAATTTCTTATGTCAAGTTTGGTGCTCCCGACGATTTCGTACGCAAGCCCGGCAATAGTAATCGAATCATGTTCGTTGGGATGGTAAACTGCTATGCTATCCGACACAAAAGCAGACATGGGGTCCTGGTTCCGCGTTAAAAAGGTCCCTTCTCCCAGTGGAAACCAGTTCGCGGGTTCGTCTCCATACCACCCTACAAGCACATAATCTGTATCCTCTGGAATAAAGAATAAGAAAGCATTTACAACATCCTCGTTTCTACTTATGGTTTGGTATCGGAAGGCGTGATCACAGTCCACTGCCGGAAATGTAAATGTGTTATACACAGAATACTTCGATTTCTCATTTGTTTCATATTGAATGACACAAAAGGAAATCAGGTGCGTGGCCAGAGCGGCAGCCATACCACAAATTATTACAAGAAGTAAAATACCGTTATTTCTTATGCAGGCACGTATATCCTTTACGATAATATAAAACAGTTTCATAATCAGTCCTTTTTTGAAAAAACAAGTAACTGTCGGATGAAGTGCTGTTCAGTATCACTCCGATCAGCAATGCGGCTGATATGCAATTTGTAATACGAATCAAGAGATAAAGTACCGCTATTATACAGCAATATTAAAATAATAAATATATAGTCCTGTGGCAGCAGGCCGCCGCTACGGTCTCGAATGCTCAAGTTTTACGCTTTTTGTTGTAAAAATACGACATTTCAACTCTTGATTTGCATTGTAACATATGTGTTCTAAATTCAATCTTAATTACAGCTGCATCGGAACCAACTCCTTTTCAATAAAAACTTCCTTTGATACTTCAACTTTGTAAATGATCTTGTAATATATATAGCGTAAATATTTATATATGTCAAGCAGCTGCATATTGCTTCCTTCCTCCATGCCAGTGATTTATTACTGGCGTTCAAACAAAGTCCTTTTGATATTGTAATTCTGGATATTGAGATGGAACCGCCGACTGGCCTTGATATAGCAAAGGTCCTCGTTTCACTGGAATCCCCGCCTGTAGTCATTTTCGCCACCAAAAGTAATGCTTACGCATTAAAGGGCTATGGGGTTGCGATTCGTTATCTGCAAAAACCAATTTGTCAGCCGGAGTTCTTTGAAGCCATGGACGCAGCTATCGCCGATGCGACTGCGCATCGGCTTACCTTCCAACTCGACTCGATGCTTATATCTGTCCATTTACACGATGTCCAATACATTGAATCATTCGGTCACTACACTGTCATACATACATCGCAGGATCAATATCGTTTCCGAAGCACTCTAAAAGATATATCATCCCGACTGCCGAAAGGGTATTTTGCGGCTCCCCATAAGAGCTATATTGTGAATTTGGAACATATTCGCTCTGCCTCCACAAGCGAGGTCACACTGGATTGCGGCGTTGTAATTCCTATTGGCCGCAAACGGACACAAGAATTTAACAATGCTTTGTATTGCTTTTTGGGGAGGTAAATATGTACATTGTTTCAGAGATAATAGCAGTTATTGCCGAAATTGCCCTTGTTCACCTTTACATGAAAGATTCTTTTCCCACAAAGGACCATCCCTGGTGGATATATGGAGTGTTTTATACAATTTTCGGTGGCATTTTGGTGTACCTATCTTTTTTGCCTAACGCCTCATTTATCAGATTGCTTTTCTGCATTCTCTTTTTCTTTTTGATCCCTAAATATCTTTTCGTAGCATCTTTTTCACAAGCACTTTTTGCAAGCGCAAGTTTTTGCGGCATTTATGTCTTGAATGAATTGCTGAGCATTGGATTGTTTTCATTGTTTCATGTAAATATTCAAGCCATCATGTCCTATGGAAGCGCACGGGCAATATCTATTATTGTCTCACATACCCTCCTGTGGCTCTATGTCCTAATCGTCCTTGCAATTACCAAGCAAAAACGCACCGCCATCACAGCCCCCTTTTTGCTGACATTGGCCCCAGGCTATATCGCCGGCATCCTATTGGGTGTAGCGTTCTGTAGGCAAATTCTTTCTGGTGACAACCGGATGACCGTTCCTGTCCTTGTGTCTGCAATAGGTCTGCTGTACATGAATATACTGATTGTTTTATATGCCGAGCAGGCAAAGGGAGCCTCTGATCAGCGACTGAAAGCAGAGCTTGCAGAACACCACTACGCCATGCAGGAGCAATACTATGACCAGCTTCGCGCTGAACAGGAAGAAACCAGGGCAATGTTTCACGATATCAACAAATCCCTCCAAGCTATGCGTGCCCTGGCCTCCGAGGCAAATTCTGAGGGGGCTAATTCCTTGCTTTCCGAAACGCAAAAGATATTTGAAGATTTAGGGACAGCTGTGGATGTTGGGAATAATGTCGTAAGTATTATTCTGAACGAATACCGCCAGTTGGCTGATGATGCCGGGATTACATTTGACTATGATGTCAGTATCCCACATACATTGAGCATAACAGCCGTTGATCTGTATGTTCTGCTGGGAAATACCCTTGATAACGCAATAGAAGCCTGCGAATCTCTGCCAGAGGAGCAGCGTTATATTCACTTACAGTTTCGGACCTTTCATGAGATTCTCTTTCTCCAAATCAAGAACCCTTATTCAAAAGACTATCCGCTGCGCATTCGAGGTAAAAATCATGGATATGGCCTTCAAAATGTTCGTAAATGCGTTAAGAAGCACAATGGCCATATTTCCGCTGAGCAAGAAAATGGGGTATTTACCTTGTCGTTGAGACTGGCTGACTGCGTACCTGCTACAACGAATATGCGCACATTAAGCCAGTGAACTATGGCTAGACCGCTCACTTTTGCAGTAATAGCACCAATCGGGATGACTACGAAATTTCTGATTGGTGCTTTTCGTTGCCAAAACTTCAATGTTAGGATTACCTATATGGAGGGTAAAAGGTACATAGCAAGCACAGCAAGTGAGTACCCACTTGCGAAATTTGTTATTGGGCAGATCCCAAGCCCTTAGATGAAAACGGAGGCAGTTGATGGCCGTGGGCACATCCACAATTACGAACATTGAAAATCAGCTCTGCTTTCCACGAGCAAGCGCAAAGGAGCGGGGTTAGATTCTGAAGGGCAAAACGTTCTGCGGCTGTTGTGAGCGCACATTATCACATACCACCTCTCTATGCTATTGACACCCGCTCCCAATATTGCTATAATACAACCAAGCAAAAATGCAGACGCCGATCAAGCCGCAGCTTGACAAGCGTCTGCATTTTCCGTTTTCAGAAGGAGGCCTTGCCGCAAGTACAAATCATCCACCCACATACAACCGCACCTTAAAAATTTCATATTGAACCGGAGGGAACAACCAGCTTGGGCCGCAAAAAGAAGCTCATCATCAATTCCGGTATTCCGCAGCACGAGATTGAACACATCGCCCGGTGCATCCTCCCCGACATCCTCGCCTACTACGAAAGCGCAGAAGGCCAGCGGGAGTTCCGGGAATGGCAAGCTCAGCGTGAAGCAGAACAGACGGAAAGAAAGGGAGGGAAAAAGTAAGCAAGTGACCAAACAGGGTGCTGTCAATTTGACGGCACCTTTTCTCGTGTGACAGGCACCTCCACTCACGCATTTAGGGGGTAAAAGAGCGGCTGATTGCAATGATTTTTTGTTGCCTTTTCGGCTTAGGGAATACAATGACCTTCAGATGCTCAAAAATGTCTTTCTAAATGCGTGAATTTCCAAAATCCGATCTGGTTTCAATTGCACACCAGCCGTCTGAATCTGCTTCTTTTTCCCCGGCTCTCTCGGCTTGGATTCCGGTTACTTGGCAACACCGTTTCGGCAATGTGCTTCCTCAAATTCACCCAAGAAAACAAATAATCCGAACCCGTCTCCTACTGAGAACAGGTTCGGATTATTCTTCTTTGGTACGCCAGAAGGGACTCGAACCCCCAACCCTCGGAACCGGAATCCGATGCTCTATCCATTGAGCCACTGGCGCATACACCTTAAGTGCTTGGCTATTATAGCAGATAAAGCTGGATTTGTAAAGAGCCAAATGGCAAAAAAATTCTCTCCGGGTGCGGGTGCATCCGGAGAGAATGGGAGTTACTCCTCTACCAGGGCGATGTGCACATCGTCCAGCTGCTTCTGGTCGACGGTGCTGGGGGCGCCCATCATCAGGTCCTGGGCGTTCTTGTTCATGGGGAAGGTGATGACCTCCCGGATGCTCTCCTCGCCGGTGAGCATCATGATCAGCCGGTCCACGCCGGGGGCTGCACCGGCATGGGGGGGTGCGCCGTAGGTGAAGGCATTGTACATGGCGGGGAACTTGGCCTTGACATCGTCCTCGCCCAGGCCCACCATCTCGAAGGCCTTGACCATGATCTCGGGGTCGTGGTTCCGGACGGCGCCGGAAGCGCACTCGTAGCCGTTGCACACCAGGTCGTACTGGTTGGCATTGATGGCCAGCAGCTTTTCGGTATCGCCTTCGGCCTCTTCCAGGGCCTTCAGGCCGCCCTGGGGCATGGAGAAGGGGTTGTGGCAGAATTCCAGCTGGCCGGATTCCTCGCCGATCTCGTACATGGGGAAGTCCACGATCCAGCACAGAGCGTACTGCTCCTCGTCGAAGTGGCCGGGCACCCGCTTGCCAAGCAATGTACGGATGACGCCTGCGGTCTTCTGGGCGGCGGCCTTCTTGCCGGCGGCCATGCAGACGAAGGAGCCGGGCTTCAGCGCCAGCTTTTCCTTCAGAGCCTCGCCGCAGTCGCCCAGGAACTTGGAGATGCCGCCGGTGAGAGCGCCATTCTCGTCCACCTTGACCCAGCAGGCCTTGTTGCCGGTCTGGACCTCTACATCAGCCAGCAGCTTATCGATCCACTTTCTGGCCTGGGTGAAGTTGTCCACAGCCACGGCCTTGACGGTGGCACCCTCGAAGGGGCCGAAGCCGCAGCCCTGAACGATGGCGGAAATGTCCTGGATCTCCAGGTCGATCCGCAGGTCGGGCTTATCGGAGCCGTAGCGCTCCATGGCCTCGTTGTAGGGGATGTGCCGCCAGGGTGCCTGGGCCACCCGCTTAAACTTGCCGAACTTCTCGTAAACCGGCTGCAAAACCGTTTCCAAAGTTTCCAGCACGTCCTCCTGAGAGGCGAAGGCCATCTCCATATCCAGCTGGTAGAATTCGCCGGGGGTGCGGTCTGCCCGGGCGTCCTCATCCCGGAAGCAGGGGGCGATCTGGAAATACTTGTCGAAGCCGGAGGTCATCAGCAGCTGCTTGAACTGCTGAGGGGCCTGGGGCAGGGCATAGAACTTGCCGGGGTGCTTCCGGGCGGGCACCAGATAGTCTCTCGCGCCCTCGGGGCTGGAGGAGGTCAGAATGGGGGTGGTGATCTCCAGGAAGCCCAGGTCCGTCATCCGCTTGCGCAGCTCGGCTACAACCTGGCAGCGGAGCACGATGTTGGACTTGACGGCGGGGTTCCGCAGGTCCAGGAAGCGGTATTTCAGCCGGGTGTTCTCATCGGCATCCCGGCTCTTGTTGATCTCAAAGGGCAGCTGGTTGTGGAAGCACTTGCCCAGCACCTCGATCTTCTCGGGCACGACCTCAATGTCGCCGGTGGGCAGCTTGGAATTCTTGCTCTCCCGCTCCCGGACGGTGCCGGTGACGGAGATGGTGGATTCCTTATTGATGGTCTTGACCAGCTTCATCATGTCCTCGGTCTCCACCACCACCTGGGTGGTGCCGTAGTAGTCCCGCAGCACCAGGAAGGCAAAGTTGGAACCAACCTCCCGGACGTTTTCCAGCCAGCCGACAATGGTCACTTTCTTGCCTGCGTCCCCGAGCCGCAGCTCACCGCAGGTATTTGTTCTGGATTGCTTCATAAAAAAGCCTCTCTTGTTTCTAAATTTAACGCCGCTATTTTCTCACAAATCCCGGAAAAAGTCAATAGACGGTACTGTTTTCTCAGGGCAACCCTACGAAAAACAGACGGATTTGCCTTCGCTGACAACATCGCTTTCATGGGAGCCATTGTCCGATGCAGAAGATAAACAGTGTTTTTTGACAAAAAGGATATTTTTTGGTAAGCAATGTGGTATGGTAAAAGGGAAATCGGCGCATAGGGGGACCGTAAGCAATATGTATGCCTTGAGCGATATCATCAACGATCTGTTTTGCCTGGTGATCATGGCAATCATTTTTGCCTGCCATCTCCAAAGTACGTCTACCCGCCAGTCCACCGGGCTGTTCCGGGGGATGGTCATTGGCATGATGGCCCTTGTGGGGGTGTTCCAAAAGAGCAATTTTGCGCGCCGCCGCGCCGCCAACCTGCATTGACAAACGGCCCGCTTTGTGTTAGGATATTCCTGCTGCAAAAGGCAGATCTGCGGGCATGGTGGAATTGGTAGACTCGGTGGATTTAGGTTCCACTGCCAACGCGTGCAGGTTCGAGTCCTGTTGCCCGCACCAAACCAATATAATCCGAACCTAGTTTTCCCTGTGGGAGACGGGTTCGGATTATTTATTTTCTTTGGCAAGTTCGAGGACACCCATTTCCGAAACGGTGTCATCAAGCGACCGGAATCAAAGCCCAGAGGGCCGAGAAAAAAGAAACAGATTTAGGAGGACACTGTTATGGATAAGAAAGTTATTTCCTGTGCGTTCAATATCGACGCTGCCTGTGTCGAAGTCAGGTTTGTAGACGGCAGCATGATCTCCGTTGACTGCACCCTGGTGGAAGCCGAGGTTTCGCGGAATATGTACGAGAGTAATGAGCTGGAGTGGCTGGTATACAATGCGTCAGTTGACTATGTGAACCTGCTGCTCCACGGGGATGTCCGGGAGTATTTGAGGAATGTGACGGAATACCATCCGTTTGAAAACTGACCTCTACCGTTCTATCAATCTGTCATTCTTTCAAAAACGACGTGGAAAGAAAGGCGGACAGATTTGGGGGATCCATGCATATAGAACGCCTGTTTTGGACATCCAACGGTAATTGGATTCCTAAATCAAAAATGTGGCCAAGAAGCCTTGCTATCAGCCGCTTTTTCACCCCCGAAATGCGTGAGTGGATGCGCCTGTTGCATGAGAAAAGGTGTCGCCAAGCTGGCGGCACCCTATGTGGTTACTTACTTGCTTTTCCCTACCTTTCCTTCCGTCTGTCCCGCTTCACGCTGAGCCAGCCATTCCCGGAACTCCCGCTGTCCTTCTTCGCTTTCGTAGTAGGCGAGGATGTCAGGCAGGATACACCGGGCGATGTGCTCGATTTCGTGTTGCGGAATACCGGAATTGTTTATGAGCTTCTTCTTGCGGCCCAAGCTGGTTGTTCCCTCCGGTTCGATATGAAATTTTTAAGGTGCAGTTGTTGATGGACGGACGGTCTGTGTTGATGGCATGTCTCCCTTCTTAAGGAACGGAAAATGCAGGCGCTTGTCAAGCCATTGGCTTGATGGGCGTCTGCATTTTGCTTTTCTGTATTATATCACATTGGGAGAGGGTGTCAATAGCTTGGGACGGGTTGCGGTGTAGAAGAATAGCGGTGAAAAAGTTCTTGTGCCGCAATAGGTTTTCCTTGCGTTTTACTTACTGTAAGGGAATCGTATTAGCCACTGGAAAATCCTGCTTCTATTCTTCTGCGTCTTGATTGAGGGCGGACAGAACTTGCAGCCAGGCGTCGACATTTTGGATCAAAAAGCTGTTGCGCCGCAATCATTTTTTGCTCCAATTCTATTGGGAGAAGGATGTTGTATTCCCCCTTTGAAAACCGCCCATCTGATGTCGACAGAATTGCTTTCTCCGCATATAGAACCTGATTTTCAGTTTTCGAATATACCTATACCACCCCTCCTAAAATTGAGAAAAAAGTGGTTGCGGCGCAATGACTTTTTGGGGTCTAAATGCGTGAGTGCGATCAACGTTATGACATGAGTGCCGTCTTAGTAGAGTCCTGCTTCGTTTTGGCGGAGAGGTTCTATATTGTCAGGCATATCTCAAATGTACAGCCGCCGCCCAGAGTGTCTGTTAATCGGATCGTACCATGATGCAGCCTTACAATCTCCTGCGCAATACTCAATCCCAGTCCAAAGTGACTTTTGTCCGTTCTTGATGGATCGCCGGAATAGAACCGCTCAAACACTTTTTCATTCTCAGCGTCTGCAATGCCAGGACCATGGTCAATGACGAAAAAAGCGAGCTTTTGGGGCAGCACCTTGGCTCCCATTTCAATGGTCTGTCCGGGGCTGGAATAGGAAATAGCGTTATCCAGCAGAATCCCCAAAACCTGGCTGATTCGCTCTTTATCGCAGTGAGTCTTGGGGTAATGATCTTCGATGTCCAGATTCAAGCGGATATTCTTCTTTCTTGCGCTTTCAGAAAACTGCTCCCAGGTTTCGATCAGCAGAGAATCCACATCAGTCTCCCGTATATCCATTTTCCAGTTTCCCGCGTCACTGGAAGCCAGAGCAAGCATGGATTGAACTAGCTTACTCATCCGGCTGCACTCATCCAGAATGATTTTCTGTTTCTGGCTGGATTCCATGGTTTCCGCATTAGCCTGAATCACAGCCAATGGTGCTTTCAGTTCATGGGACGCCGATGCAATGAATTCCTTCTGACTTTTCATGGTGTCTTCCACCGGTTCTACTGCCTTTCCAATCAAAAAGCGGCTGACAAAATACATGAGCACCAATACACCCAGCCAAACAACAGGATACAAACTGCAGCCGTTTTTCAGTGTCTCCAAAAGAGAAGCCCTGGGATAAAACAATATCAGGTCAAGCACCATTGTCTTGCCGTTGTGAACGGTACTATGGATTGCGTAATACCCATCCTTCTGATTCCCGGAAATGGTATAGACTGTGCGGCTTTTGCCATAGGCGCCGTTCTCAGCAGCTTCCTCTTGCATGGAAAGAACAGTATCAGATTCCTGCGTCCGTTCAATCAGAACTTCCAATGGTGTAGGAAAACACTCCGGGCTGGATTGTGTCGTGGTGCCGTCAAACAGGCGCACCATGGCATTAGATTTGGTGTAAACAGAAAAATCCAAAGTCCTGCTGCTGAATTGTTCAAGAATACTGTCCGCCAGGTTATTTCCGTACTGAATTTCCGCACTGCGAATCTGAGACACTGCATTGCCAGCCATGACCAACATAGCAGCGGTGAAGATCAGCATGGTACAGGTGAGAAACAGTACCATCAGCTTTTTCCTCAACTTTTCAATCATGGTGTTTCCTCCAAACGATACCCGGCACCATAGACGGTCTTGATGCTGACCTTACAGCCAAGCTCCCGGAGGCGCTTTCTCAGGAAGTGGATGTAGTTGTCCACATTTCCGTCCTCCACTTCCGTATTGCCTCCCCAGACCTTCCAAAGAAGCTGGCTTCGGCTCTGTACCATATCCGGCTGCTCCAGAAATACAGTAATGAGATTTGTTTCCTTCTGGGTTAGGATTACAGACTTTCCCTGATAGGTTAGCCGCCGATATTCGGCATCCAGCACCAAACCATATGCCGTGATAGTCTTTCTCTCCTGAATCTCTACCGGGCGGCGGGTCAAAGCCCGGATTCTCGCCAGCAACTCCCGGATATGAAAGGCCTTCACCAGATAATCGTCCGCACCGCAGTCCAGTCCTTCAATTTTATCCTCCAGCTCTCCCAGCCCGGTAAGAATCAGCACAGGCGTAAATATCTGCTTTTGCCGCATGGCTTTCAAAACAGTCAGTCCATCAATAATGGGCAACATTCTGTCCAGCAGAACAATGTCATAGCCATATTCGGGATTCAGAGCGTAGTGCAGCGCCGTTTCCCCATCATAACAGCAGTCGGTGATATAACCTTCCTTTTGCAGCTGCTCTGCAATGGCGTCTGAGAGATTCTGATCGTCCTCCACCAATAAAAGCCTCATGGAAAGCCCTCCTTTCGGTTTCATTATATCACAGGATTCTCTAAAAAACTTTTAAGAATGCGCAAGGATACCCTGAATTCTTACAGGACTTTTCAAGAGCCTGCATGGTATGATCGCTCCGAAATCAAAAAGGAGGTTTTATACCATGTATCGAAAAGTCATTGTTTTTCTGCTGACAATCCTTGTTGTGATCATCATCGCCGGATGCTTAAAACCGTCACATCAGAAGAATGTTAAGGCAATCGTATCACAAACACCAGCAGAAACGGAGCATATACCGGACGCACCGTCCACTGAGACAGCAGCACCCGGCAATCCTGCCAGCGGAGACGAACTGTTTGCGATTTCCAAGCTGAACGGAACCGTTTCTACATTTACAGAGGACGGCTGCACCGTAGCCCCGATCCATGAAGAGGGGGATGTGGCAGCAATGCCAGCACCGGGATATGAAGATAACTGGGAGCAAGTTTCAGTGGTATATGACAGCGGCTGCACCTTCCAGTACGCCTATGCCAATCCGCAAACCGGAGAAATCCGTTACGAAGCTGCCAGCGTGGGCGATGTGAAGAAGCAGACAACTTTGATCATCTGCGGCGAATATGACAGTGATAATGTACTTCACGCAGACCAGGTTTTCTTTTACAGACTTATGGGGTAAGCCTATGGCATTTTATCAACGCGCCTATTGCTACCTTCGGCGAAAGAAAAGCAAAAGCATTGTTCTATTTTCCTGCTTTCTGGTGATTAGCACGCTGATTCTGTGCGCTGCTATGATCTTGCAAACGGCTGGAAATGTTAATCGCTCTATCCGTGAGAAAACGGGTTCAAAGATCATTTTAGAGGACCGTCGAGGGCAAAACAGCATTTCTTCCGAAACCGTTTCCCTTTTGCTGTCACTACCTGCTGTGACGAAAATCAATCGGACGGCAAGCAGCACAGCATACCCTGCCGATTTTTCCCCGATTATTAAAAAAGAAGGTTCCGACCCGCTGAATCTGACTGTCACCCTTCATTCCTGCGACAATACAGAAATAGACGGGCTGTTTGCCCAAGAGAAATACCGTCTGCTGGAAGGAACTCATATTACGGATGCCCAGGATGGCATTTTGATCAATTCCATTCTTGCCCAGGCGAATGGTCTTGGAATCGGCGATACAATCACGCTGGAAACAGGAACCGGAGATACCGCCTCCGGCGAGATTATCGGAATTTTCTTTTCAGGTATGGAGCGCAGGCAGGAGGACAATGTGGCAGCAGCATACCGGATTGAAAACCAGATCTATGTCGATCACAGTATGTTTGAAACGCTATTTGACACGGCCGGCTATTGCTCGGTCTCCGTTTATACTTCTGATCCTGACAGTCTGGATGCGCTGCGGGAACAGGCGGAGCCGCTGGTTGATGATTTCGTCAGCATTACAACCTCGGATGCCCTGTATCAGCAGATGATTGCTCCCTTAAAGCAAGTAACACGCATGACAGTCCTTATGCTGGCACTTATCATATCCACGGCGGTCATTGTGGTTTCCCTGCTGCTTTGTATGTGGATGCGAACACGGGCAAAGGAAATGGCCGTTTTCATCAGTCTTGGCATATCAAAAGGAAGCCTGTTTTTGCAGGCAATGACGGAAAGCCTGACTCTTTTTATACTATCGGCTTTGGGAGCAGCGGTAATCTGCGGATTGTTTGCGGGGAAGCTTATGGACAGACTTTTTTCAACAGGTGATCTGGCACACATGGCAGGTGCACATTTGGAGCCCACGCATTTGCTGACACTGATTCTTCTGGGAAGTGCAATCGTACTGATCGCCGTGGGCATGTCGGTATTTCCCACACTCCGGGCAAATCCGAGAGATACCCTGGCCAGAATGGAGGGATAACATGAACAGTTTTCAAAGAGCTTGGAGAAGTATGTTTCGCAAACCAGTCAAAAGCAGTTTACTTCTGCTTGTGATCGTGACGGTGAGCCTGTCACTTCTGTGTGGCATGGCTTGTCAAAATGCCAGCATTCAGAGCCAGGACACCACCCGGCAGGCAGTTGGTGCCGGTCTGCGGCTGGATGGCAATGAGTCCAATCGAACGAAACGGCTGGAAGAAACGACGGACAAGATCACCCATCAGCCGGGGTATCTAGATGAAGGGGAGCTGGACGGTGTTTACATTCGTAAGCTGGAAACCGCCTACGGCACCCAATGGTATGTGGGAGCCGACAATTCCTTTGATTCCCTGCTTATGGACGATATCGAAAAACTTGCTGCTGTTCCAGGTATTTCTGACTATAATGTAACGACAAAAATTACACCAGTCAATCCTGTCAACTTTACACGGATCGAAGATCCCGATAATGACCAGTATAACGATATTGGTGGCGTAACACTGCTGGGAAACCGAAAAATGGAACTGGATTTCAATGTTCTGTCCGGCAATGTGACAGTGAAAGAAGGGCGCATGATCGGTATGGAGGACTCCCTGGTAACGTTTCAACATATCGGCATAACTCATCGGCGGTTGCGGTTCATAGTTTAGGAACATCTCTTCCCTGCGGTTCAATTTCTCACCACGCCTCTGTTTTTCCTGAACCACTTTTTTCAGTTTTAAACCCTCTGCAGCAAACTCTTCATCGCTTTTCTCCCTCTCTTGCCAAGCTTCCCGGGTTGACAAGTAAAGCTGCTCTTTCACATATTCGCGGGTAGCAATGCGATCGTTGTATTTCCGGACGAAGGGTTTCTGTCCGGCAAAACGGGAAATGTAGACAATCGCGTTGGCAAATACCGTCTTTGCCTCTTCCGTCATATCTGCCGGCGAAGCGGCAAATCCCCAATGCAGGAAGTTCCCGTGACGGCCAATAGCCACTGCATCCAATGTTTTGGCGCAAACGCCACTGGAAATATATTCCGCGTCCGGAGAATCTTCAAAGCCCCAAGGACGAGCCACCATCCCTACCCGAAAACCTTCGTGCGTCTGATAACCTTTGTTCTGCACTTTCCACATCAGAACCGAATCCGGTACAGGCTCATCCATAAAATAGGCATAATGAAAAGCATCCGAAGGTGTCGGACACATGCGTACCGTCATCTTTACCGGAAAAGGTCCCTTGAAAATCGGGTGTTCTGCCCGCCAATGGTGGGCATCGGCATCCAAGCACAAACAATACCAATCGCTTTTCAAGCCGATGCCGCGCCCGACGGTATTCCCCACCTCGGCAATCGTGACCATCGGACGGTCAAAACTTTCCGGCAAATAGACCGCACTGTGGTAAGCGATTACTTTACCGGAAGCGTCCTTTTCCTGCCAAGCGGGTTTGATGGCTTTTGGCCGGCCATCCATCACGGTCACATCGTATGCCCGGGACATTTCCGGCGTCCAATCCTCCGCCGCAACGACTTTCACAGTCTGGAAATACTGTCGGAGCATCTCCCCGAATGCCGCTGTCCGATCGGCAATGCTTTTGCGCAAAGCCGTACTGTCGCTAATTGTTTCGTTCAAAACCTGTATATCCGCCGAACCGCCGACATACAGGACTTTCAACGGTTGTTTTTCTATTTTATCCGATGCACGACTCATCTGCATACTGCCTATCAACAGCAATATGCACAAACAAAATAGGTTTTTCATAATTTCAAAGTTAAAAGCCATGCCGGCATAGGAAACTCCTGCCGACATAGCATCTGTTGTTAAAATGGATTCTGCACAATGGCACCTTGCGAATTTTGGATATCCTGCTGCGGAATAGGAATGGCCAAACGACGGTCGTCTCCTTTCACGTTAATCTGTACCTTTTGGGAGGGGTCTACCCCACTCTGGGTAACCTTGTAAAATTCCCGTCGGATGGTTACGTCATCATCGGGTGTCACACTGGCAGCAAAACGCTTGATATCCATCAAACGAAGTGTAAAAGGCATTTCACGGCGACGTTCAAGCAACACCTGTTTTAAAGCTTCGCTCTGCGAAGCGGCGGTCAATACCGTAGCCGTTCCGGGAAGAAAGCGGGCTTCACGCAACGGTGCCAGTGTAACCAAGGCGTCCTGCCAATTGGCACTACGTGCCTGCAATTCTGCCTTCATCAGTACCAACTCAGCGGCAGTCAAACCGGAAATGGCATAGCTGTCATCATAAAGTTGGTTGTAGCGATACCAGTCATAAGCTACTGAAAAACGGCGATTACCATGTTCCACATAGAAAAGGTCGAAACGGCGGTCGTTCTTCCCGTCAACATAGCAATCCAACAA
>ERZ772831.1849-NODE-1849-length-18865-cov-7.023870_pt1 | contig 18865 bp, 18 predicted proteins | sample MGYA00580858_ERZ772831 | MGnify/ENA primary metagenome ERZ772831 (study PRJEB29015, sample SAMEA2737694) | human gut metagenome | biome: human gut; feature: human-associated habitat; material: faeces | place: China | collected 2012 ... | reverse complement strand
CCTACGTCAACGGTGGCGCTAGCTTTATCGACGCTATCGGCGCTGTTACCGCTCCTATCTGGAACCTGGATAACGTTAAGGCTTTCTCCACCAACATTGTTACCCTGATCGGCAACAACTTCATCACTGGCACTATCCAGAACACTCTGGGCTACGTCTTCAGCGGCCACGCTACCAAGGCTGACCTGGGCACCATGTTCGGCAAGGTTGTCGGCGCTGACAAGTTCAAGGCTGGTCAGATCGGCGACGGCATTGCTCAGATCCTGGGCTCCGCTGCTGCTATCTACAACCTGGGCCGCACCGAGGTCAAGAACACCGCTGGCGATGTGAAGCTGTTCAAGACTGAGCCCACTCCCAAGTACACCATCAAGAAGAATGGCAACTCTCTGGAGATCTGGGGCTAATCTAGTTAGTCTAAAATTATGAAGCGTTGAGGAAACTGCACCGCCCTACTTGTTAGCGCGGGGCAGATAACAATGCCTCGTTATGGTGTGCCAGGAGGCGTGTGCCTCCTGGCACACCTTATTTTTATGTTGCTTATCGCGTTGCGGTAGGCAATTGTGTGTGGTAGAAGATTATGTTTATCCTTACAGGAATGCTCTTTACATAGTGACACTTTATCGCTGTGTGAGTGGCTTACCGTGAGCATCCTCACCCTCTCAGGCGCTTTGCGCCAGCTCTCCCGAAGGGAGAGCCCTTGGCATAGCGCAGTGTACGGTGGGTTTCCCTTTGCGTAGTGTGAACGCAGACTTGCCCACAGTGCAGGGAGTGAATCATTCTGTCAAAACCTCCCACTTTGGGGGAGGTGGCAGCGCGTGTGCGCTGACGGAGAGGGTGAGCCCGGTAGAGGTATAAGCTGATGAAAAAGACGACAGTTGTCAAGAATAACGACATGCTGGATGTAGCCCGAAGACTTCGGAGGGAAATGACACCACAGGAGCAACGGCTTTGGTATGTTTTCTTGCGGAAATATCCGGTAAAATTCTACAAACAGCGGATCATTGAATCGTTTATTGTGGATTTTTATTGCGCGGATGCAAGATTGGTTATTGAACTTGACGGCTCACAGCATTATACTGAACAGGGGAAAGCTTACGATGAGGAACGAAGTGCTATCCTGCATGGCTATGGCTTGAAAGTTTTACGGTTCTCTAATCGGGATGTTAACAATCATTTTGATGCTGTATGCGAGACCATTGATAGGGAAGTACAAATTCGGATATAAAAGTAGCTGTGACCCTTTTTGTCAAAAGCTCCCACTTTGGGGGAGCTGGCAAGGCCGTTAGGCTTTGACTGAGAGGGTGAGGCCGCTTTGAGGAGAGTCTTTGGCAAAACGGTAAAAAAGAATCTTTGACCCCAGACAATTGCTTATTGCAAACAAAAAAGAAACAGGTGGACATTATTATGAGAGAGATCCAAGTTGCAGAAAACAAGACCCTGAAGCTGACCAACGTTCTGGCACGCAAGATCGATGCCAGCGAGCTGGGCAACCTGGGCGTGATCCTGACCCAGATGCAGAACTTTATCAAGAGCCACAGCGCCATGCCGGTTGGCCCTGTGATCCAGTGCGTCAAGTTTACCTCCGGCCCCAACCCGGAGCCGCAGATCTATTTTATGATGCAGGTCAACCAGCTCATCCCCCGCCTGGAGCCGGGCTACGAGCAGGACGCTGTGCTGCGGGTGAAGGGCTGCCTGTACGCCCACTTCACCGGCCCCATGGACCACAGCAGCCTTGCCAGCCAGAAGCTGAACATCTATGCCTACGAGCACGAGATCGAGCTGACCGGCACCACCTACAGCATCTACGTCAATCAGGACAGCGAAAACGGTGTCATGGACGTTTTTATGGAGACGAAGTAATATGACCACTCGCATTCAGAATCTTTCCGACCTGCAGGACCGCCGCATTATGATGGAGAAGAAGCTGCCGGCCTTTGGCTACGCGCTCATTCTTCTGGTGGCTTTCCTCATGGTGTTTCTGGTGATCTGGAGCACCCAGAACAAGCGCACCTACGTCAGCCAGTCCACTGGCTCAGTGCAGGCGGCCAACAAGACCTATATCATGTCCAGTTACTCCGGCTCCATCACCGAGCTGAACATCTCGGAGGGCAGCTATGTCACCGAGGGCGACCTCATTGCCCACATCAAGAGCACTGATCTGGACATCCAGCAGGACAGCTACCAGAAGCAGCTGGACATCTACAAAAAGCAGAAGAGCCAGTACGAAAAGCTGGTCAAGTCCATTCAGGACGACAAGAACTACTTCAGCGAGACGGACATTGACGACCAGCCCTACTACTACCAGTACGAGACCTACAAGAGTCAGGTTGCCCAGAAGGCCTTCGACGCCTCGCCCTATCAGGCCGCAGGCTACTCCGACGAGCAGATCAAGGCCCTGATGGAGCAGAACCAGAGCGAAGTGGAGGCCCTGTATTACTCTACCCTGCAGTCGATCTCTGCCAGCCTGACCAGTGTGCAGAGCAACATCGACAATCTGCAGAGCCAGATGGACGCCCTGAGCACCGGCGCCAACGACTACTACATTTATGCCCCCACCTCCGGCGTCATCCACATGGACACGCCCTATAAGGTGGGCATGGTGCTCAGCGCCGGCACCCCGCTGGCCACCGTCGCCAGCGAGAACAGCGATCTCGAGGTGGTGGCTTACGTCACCCTCAGCGACCGGCCGCTGCTTCATGTGGGCGACCCCTGCAAGATCGCCATCACCGGCCTGTCGGAGTATTCCTACGGCACCCTGACCGGCACCGTGACCTCCATCGACAGCGATGTGACCGCCAGCTCCTCCGGCTCCTACTACAAAATGACCATCACCCCGGACAGCACCTACGTCATCAGCAACAGCGGCGACAAGGTCGATCTGTCCAACGGTATGAGCGTCACCGCCCGCGTGGAGTACGACAAGCTGACCTATTTCGAATACGCGATGGAAGCTCTGGGCGTTCTGTTCCGCTAAGCGCTCACATCAACGCCCAAAGAGGTACGAAAGAATGAAACTGAACCTGAAAATGCTGGCCGTGAGCGCCGCTCTGCTGGGCCTGCTGGCCGCCGGCGCTGCGCTTCCGGCCTCTGCAGCCGGTCCCCTGAACGCGGCCGCTGCCCTCTCTCTGCCCTGGTCCGCTGCGGCTGTGGAGAGCGTCGAGACCGGCAGCTACGCCTCCACCATGACAGTAGGGACGCAGCAGCAGCTCTCACCGGTCATTCTGCCCGCAAAGGCCGCACGCAATGCCACGGTAACTTTTATGTCCAACGACAGCACCATCGTGAACGTGACGTCTGAGGGCGTGGCGCAGGCGGTGGGCGTCGGCACGGCGCAGGTCATCGCCAGCGCAGACGGCGTGAGCTGCGTCTACACCATCACCACCGAGCTGGATGAATCCATGATCGTCAAGGAGATGGACATCACACTGGCCTCCAGCACCATCGCTGTCGGCGAGACCACTTCCCTGTCGCTGGGCGTACTGCCTTCCAGCGCGTCGAATTACGCCAACGTGAGCCTCAGCTCCTCCGATCCCGCTGTGGCTACCGTCAACAACTTCGGCAAAGTCACCGGTGTCGCCCCCGGCACCGCCACCATCACCGCCACCTGCGGCGATGTGAGCGCATCGGCCACTGTCAAGGTCGTCAACAGCGGCGCAGACCGTCAGTCCATCGACCTGAACACGAGCTATGTCGTCCTCAAACCGGGTGCCAGCCGCACCATCACCGGCAAAGTGACCCCGTCTTCCGCCTCCCAGTCCCTCACCTTCAAGTCCAATGACACCAAGGTGGCCACTGTGAGCGCCAAGGGCGTCATCACCGCCGTGGGTACGGGCGCGACCTCCATCGTCGTCTCCAACGGCACGGCGTCCGCCTCGGTGACGGTCATCGTCAACCGGAATGCTTCCAGCTCCGGCAACGGCGGCGACAGCACCGACAGCAGCAACGGTGAGGTCATCACCGACCCCGTCGTGGAGGCCATCGAGGCCGATGGCACCGACGAAGTGACCTTCGCACAGCGCGAGGTCCCCACCATCACCGGCGAGATGCTGAATGCCCTCCGTCTGAACGGCAAGACCCTCGTGGTCGAGGCCGATAACTACACCATCCGCATCGCGGGCCGCGATGTGAAGAGCACCTCCGCGCAGGTGAGCACAGCCCTGAGCTTTGCCCCCTCTGAGTATGGCGTCACCTTCACCCTCAACGGCGGCGAGGCTCTGCCGGGCGTCGTTCAGGTCGAGATGACCGGCGACAACGCCGCCTACACCCGCGTCTACCTGCACAATGCCGTCAAGGGCAAGTGGCAGTTCCTCAACAGCTACAAGGATAATGTCCTCGAGGCGGACACGGCGGGCGAATACCTGCTGACCACCCAGAATCTCCGCTTCGCCCATGTGGACATGACCTTCTTCATCGCGGGCCTTGTGGTCATCGTGGGCATCATCATCGCCTACATCGTCATCAAGAAACGCTATTGGTTCTGGTAACTCTCATAAGTAAAATGAAAGCGGCTGCTGTAAGTCCCTAAGACTACAGCAGCCGCTGTTTTTAACCTCTCAGTCTCGCTATCGCTCGACAGCTCCCCTACCGAGGGGAGCCTCTGGCGAAGAGATTAAGTTTTCCGATATGCCAAGGCCTCCCCTCGTTAGGGGAGATGGCAGCGCGTCAGCGCTGACGGAGAGGTTTACTCCACCGTCACGCTCTTTGCCAGATTGCGGGGCTTATCGACGTCACAGCCGCGCAGGACAGCCATATAGTAGGCGAACAGCTGCAGCGGCACGATGAGCTGCAGGGGCATCAGCAGCTCGTCATAGTCGTCCAGACGTACCACATAGTCCGCCACGCCCTCCGGGACGACAACGTCCTTCGTCGTGAAGAGAATGACCCGCGCACCGCGGCTCTTGGTCTCCTTAGCGTTGGAGATGGTCTTTTCGTACACCTGCTTCTGGGTGGCCAGCGCGATGACCGGCACACCGTCGGTGATGAGGCTGATGGTGCCGTGCTTGAGCTCACCGGCAGCGTAGGCGTCCGAGTGGACGTAGCTGATCTCCTTGAGCTTCAGGCTGCCTTCCAGCGAGAGGGCGTAGTCGAAGCCGCGCCCGATGAAGAAGCAGCTCTGGGTGTTGACGAAGCGGCTGGCGAGGTACTTTATCTGCTCACAGTCGGCCAGACGAGGCTGGATGACCTCACCGGCGCGGAGCAGCTCGGCGGTCAGGCGGCGGGTCTCTGCCTCGCTCAGACGGCCTCTGGCGTAGGCCAGACGGAACGCGAAGAGGTAGAGGGTGCAGAGCTGCACCATATAGGCTTTGGTGGACGCCACGGCGATCTCCGGGCCGGCGTAGGTGTAGAGGACGTAGTCCGCTGCGCGGGCGATGGAGCTGCCCACCACATTGACGACAGCCAGCACCGGCACGCCCCTGCTCTTGGCGAGGCGGAGGGCGGCCAGCGTGTCGCTGGTCTCGCCCGACTGGCTGATGATGATGACGAGGTCGTCGGGGTCGAGGATGGGGTCACGATAGCGGAACTCGCTGGCGATGTCCACCTCGGCAGGGACCCGGGCCAGCCGCTCGATGGCAGTCTTGCCCACCATACCGGCGTGCATGGCCGTGCCGCAGGCCACGAGGTGGATGTTCTTGATGCTGCGCAGCTTCTCGTCGCTCAGCTCTGGGATGCGGAGGTCGGGCATACCGTTCTCCACGCGGGGGCTGACGGTGGCCGTGATGGCGGCAGGCTGCTCATGGATCTCTTTCAGCATGAAGTGGGGGTAGCCGCCCTTCTCAGCGGCTTCTTCGTCCCAGTCGGCGGTCAGCACTTCCCGCTCCACCGGCTTGCCGAAGGCGTCGTAGAACCGGATGCCGTCGGCCTTGACCACCGCCATGTCGCCCTCCTCGAGGACGCTGTAGCGGCGGGTGTACTTGAGCAGGGCCGGAATATCGGAGGCCACGAAGTTCTCGCCCTCGCCCCAGCCCACGATGAGGGGGCTCTCCTTCTTGACGGCGTAGATGGTGTCCGGCTCTTCCCGGAACAGCACGCCCAGCGCATAGCTGCCCCGCACCATCGCCAGCGCCTCCCGCAGGGCTGCCAGAGGGCTCTGCTTGGGCTGGGCGCAGCAGAAGTAGTCGATGAGCTTGACCAGCACCTCGGTGTCCGTCTCGCTCTCAAAGGTGACGCCCTTGGCCATCAGGTCGGCCTTCAAAGGGCCGTAGTTCTCGATGATGCCGTTGTGGACGATGCTCACGCGGGGGGTGGAGTGGGGATGGCTGTTGACGTCGCTGGGCTCGCCGTGGGTGGCCCAGCGGGTGTGTCCGATGCCGCAGAAGCTCTCGGGCAGGTTTTCTGCCTCCAGCTTGCGGCGGAGCACTTCCAGCCGGCCCTTGCTCTTGACGACGTGGATGCCGCCTTCCAGCGCCAGCGCGACGCCGGCGGAGTCATAGCCGCGGTATTCCAGCTTTTCCAGACCGTTCAGCAGCACTTCCTGGGCGCTGCGCTTACCCGAATAACCTACGATGCCACACATACAAAACACCTCCATGCCGACAGCCCGGCGCGAACGTACACGGCGGCTGTCAGCCTCTTATAATCAGTCTATGTTCTTGTATGGCTTTCTTTGAAAGGGTTCTGTTGCGGTATTGCTGCCGTTTTTTGCCCTTCTCTGCGGCTGGTATAAGCCCTGGAAGCTATCGCTCCCGTTTCAACCGGAGGAACACCCGCCGAAACTTTCGATGATCCCTCTCCTCGTCACCCTCACGGCTGTCACCCGCGTGGCCCGGCGCTTTTTTGTCAACTGAAGTGGTCTATCCCCTCTTTCTGCTCTTTCCGCCGCCTTCCTGAAAACAAAAACAGCTCCTTTCGGAGCTGTCAGAAGCCGACGGAAAAGGTCAGCGGTATTGTATCACAAAGTCCCACATCCGTCAATGGACGCCCAGCATTTTGTGGAGCCTCGGCTGCCAGACCACTTTATAGAGCATCAGCATATTGTGGAGCGCCCGGTCATAGAGCAAGAAGGCTGCATTGCCCATGGCCAGCGTCACCAGCGAGACGGCCATCGCCGTAGTGCGCAGCTCTTCGGCGATGCTGCCCGCCGGGACCAGCAGCAGCACCAGCCCGTACATCGCCAGGATCCCGCCGTTGCAGAGCAGCAGCTTGCAGACAGCCCGCAGCAGGGCCGGGCGTATCTGCTCGAAATAAGGCTTTGCCAACGGATAGTACCCCAGCAGGAACACAAAGGTGAGGGCCACTTCCTTGTCCGGCACGAAGAGCAGACTCAACAGGCTCACCGCGCCATAGGCCGTCAGAGCCATGGTCTTCCCACACTCCACGCAGACTGTGGCGATGAGGAAGCTGGCCACCGCCGGAGCGATAAACATCGCAATGGGAAACACAGCCCCCAGCAGCATCAGGGCCACGCTGAGCGCTGCGGCCATGCCGCAGTAGGCCATGGCCCAGCTTTTACTTTTGCGTCCCTTCATGGCAGCTCCCATTGTACCGGCTGGCTCTCAGCGTCCAGCGGCTCGATGGCGTGACGGAGGCCCAAGATCATGATGTTGTCCAGCAGGGTGCGGTTCAGCTTGACGTCCAGCATCCCGTAGGCGCGGACGAGGTCGTTGACCGCAGCGAGGGCCTGCCGCCGGGCGTTTTCCCGGGCGGCGTTCCTGTCGTTGATGCCGTTGAGGAGGAAGACGTTGTAGCGGCCCTTATCTTTGTCCCGGGAAAAGCTCTCCGCTTTGTCCAGCAGATAAGCGGCCCGGCCGATGCAGCTGCCGATGTAGTGCATACTTTTGTGCTGATTGGGGTCGTCGGTGGCCAGCACCGAGTAGAGCGCGCCGTAGAGGTTGCCCTTCGGCTCTGCAGCCAGCAGATAGTTCTTGGCGTTCAGGGTCATCTGGACGTTGGCTTGGTCCCGCTCCTGCATGAAGATGCGCTCCAGTGCCGGGTTCTCGGCGGCGGCCTTCCGGTAGGCTCTCCGCAGGAGGACGGTGTCCACCACCCGCCGTACTTTTTTATAGAAGGGCAGGTCGGCCCACTGGGCATCCTGGATGCGGTGCCAGCTCAGCAGGACTTCCACCTGTGCGGCCAGCCGGATGCCCTGAGTCTGGCACATCATCTGCCGCCAGACCAGCGTACCGGGCTCCCGCATCCGCTTACAGGTGGCCGGACGGCCCGCCAGACTGTCGGCCAGCACCGCGAACAGGACGCCGTTGTAGCGCAGACCATAGCAGGAATACAGCCCATAGGTGGTGTAGAGCTGGCGGCGGACGCCGCGCAGATACCACTGATAGGTGTTGTAATCCCGGATGGTCAGCTCCGGCAGATAGGGCCGCATACGTCCCTTCATTCTGTTCATTCCTTTCGCGGGCCGCGCCGGGCGCAGCCTTTCTTGCAGGGGAAGACCGCTTCCCCACAGCTGTAGACTAGTATAATCTATTTTTCGTCAGCGTTCAACCGTTCTTTTGTAAATTCTTATAGAAAAGGCCGCACTGGAATCGATTTCAGTGCGGCTTTCTGGTGCATCTTATTTCTTTTCGAAACGGCCTGTGTGGCCGGGCTGGGTGCGCTTGCCGTCAAAGCCGCTCTTAGGCATGGGCTTTGCGGGGCGGTTCTCGAACTTGGGGGCGTTGTAGTACATATACAGCTGGCAGGGGATCATGCCGTTGTACATCTTGCGGCGCTTGTTGGCCCGCTTGCCGTAGTGGTGTTCAAAATCCATATCGGCAGTGATGGCGTAGACACCGGCGCAGGGGTGGGCCTCCATCTGCTGGCCGAGGGTCCGGGCCAGCTTGGCGGCGCCCTCGATGGTGCTCATGCGCTCGCCGTACGGGGGGTTGGTCAGGACGATGGCCTCGCTCCTGGCGGCAAAATCGGCCACGTCGGCCACCTCGAAGTGGCAGCGCTTCTCCACGCCGGCCAGCTTGGCGTTGGCGTTGGCCAGAGCCACGGCGGCGGGGTCGATGTCGTAGCCGAAGGCCTCAAAGCCCACGTCCAGCTTGGAGTCGGCCAGAGCCTTCTGGCGCTGCTCGGCCCAGATGGCGGCAGGCACGAAGCTGTAGCGCTCGGCGGCAAAGCGGCGCTTGAGGCCGGGGGCAATGTTCATGGCCTTCTGAGCGGCCTCGATGAGGAGGGTGCCGCTGCCGCAGAAGGGGTCTTCCACGAGGCTGTCGCGGCGGACGCGGCCCAGGTCGGCGATGGTAGCGGCCAGCGTCTCACGGATGGGGGCCTCCATGGAGTTGCGGCGGTAGCCGCGCTTGTGCAGGCCGTCGCCGGTGGTGTCCAGCATGATCTCGCAGACGTTCTTGCGGAGCATGAAGCGGATCTTATACTCCGCGCCGGTCTCGGGCAGGCTGGTGGTGCGGTGGCCCTGCATCAGGCGCTTGACCACAGCCTTCTTGATGATGCTCTGGCAGGCCGGCACGCTGGACAGCTGGCTGTTCAGCGAAGAGCCGGTGACCGGGAAGGCCGCGTCGGCGGGCAGCAGCTCTTCCCAGTGGATGGAGTAGACGCCGTCGAACAGCTCGTCGAAGGTGGTGGCTGTGTAGGTGTTCAGGAGCAGCATCACGCGCTCCACGGTGCGGAGGTTGAGGTTGGCGGCGGCTATCATATCCGCGCCGCCCTTGAAGGTCAGACGGCCGTCGCTGACCCGGATGTCCTCGGCGCCGATGCGGCGCAGCTCAAAGTTGGCCGTGGACTCGCACCCGAAAAAGCAGGGGGCGATGAGTTCAAATTTTGCAGGCATTCTGGTTTCCTTTCCTGTCGGGTGCGGCGTGCCGCACCAAAAAACAGGCCCGCCCCGCTGGGGGCAGGCCCAAAGCTTCTTCGTCTTGTGCGGACGGCTCAGCGGCTGCCGCGGCGTCCCCGGGGTGCGTAGCCGCCGCCCCGGCGGTTGTTGGTCTCGTGGTCGAGGTCGGCCATCTTCTCTTCGCTCTGGCTCTTGAAGCGGCTCATCATGTCCTCAAAGCTCAGGTTGTCGCTCTTGGCCGGGGCCTTGGGCTGCCAGACGCGGGGCGCTGCGTCCCGTGCCGGGCCGCGTCCGCCCTGGGGACGGCCGCCCTGACCGTTGCGGCGGAAGCCGCCTTCCCGCGGGCCGTTGTTGTTGGGGCGGGGGCCGCGGCCTTCACGCGGAGCGCGGGGTGCCGGCGGCAGCAGCCGCTTGATGGACAGCGCGATCTTGCCGTCCGGTGCCACATTGATGACCTGCACCTTCACGGTGTCGCCGTCATGCAGCACGGCTGCAATGTCCTGCACATACTCGTTGGACACCTCAGAAATGTGGACCATGCCCACGCGGCCCTCCGGCAGCGCAACGAATGCGCCAAACGGTTTTACGCCGGTGACACGGCCTTCAAAAATATTCCCTACCTCAATCGCCAAAACTCAATACTCCTTGTTGACTAATGTGTTTCCCGCCGGCCGCAAGCCGCTCGGGGCGCGGCATCAGTTGCCCGTCACATCCACAAAGATGCGCTCGTTGGCCGCCGCATAATTGTAAGAGTCCCGCGCGACCCACTCGGTCACGTCGTCCGAGTCGCCGCTGAGGATGCGCTGCATCTCCTCGTTCTGGGTCTTCTGCTGGTCGATCTGCTCCTGCAGGGTGTCCAGCTCCGCTTTCTTGGAGCTGAGCGCCACCTGATTTGCGATATACGCCGCCAGCATACTCAGCAAAAGCAGAAGGAAGAGCAGTTTCAGCACAGCGCCCACGACGGACGCCTTTCTCTTCCGCTTTTTCCGGCTCGGATTTGCCATAACACAGTGCCTCCCGTTTTCGGACAGCAGGCCCAATGCGCCTGTACTCTCACTTTGATACGTTTGAATTATACAACATACGCCGTGGTGTTGGCAAGCTCTTTTTCTGTTTTTTTGCAAGTCTTTTTTCGTTCCGCCGTACTTTGGCGGCGGCGCGGGCAGCTTTCCGCGGGGCGATGCACCGGGCGGCGAGCCGCACCGGCCCCAGCAGCAGTTTCCTCGCAAAGGCTTCGGCAGCGGCGAACAGAGGCCGCAGCGCTGCCTGCACCGCCACGGCGGCGCAGAACGCCGCCAGCGCCATATAGCCCCGCAGCTGCCCGGCCTGACTCTGGGAGACGGCATAGCTCTGCAACGCCATCAGCACGGCTCCCACAAAAAGCATATCCGGCAGGAACGCGGCCCTGCCCCGGGTGGGCAGAACGGCCCGCGCCGCGCCCAGCACACCGCCCAGCACCGCGCAGGCCGCCATCTCCTGCCCCACCGCCCCGGGCGAAAGCGCCGGGCCCATCACCGGACGAGACGGCGCAGAAAGCCGCCCGGCGTATGCTCTGCGGTGTATTCCAGCGTGTCCACCCGGCCTGTAAGCTTGACTTCGCCTTTGTCGAGGTCGAGGCTGGTGACGCTCAGCTCGGCCCCGGTGAGTTCCAGCGTCCCTTTCGAGGTGAGCATCGCCGCCCCCTCGGCATCACAGCGGATGACCCGCCGCACACCGGTGACGGTCAGCTTGTTCCGCCCCTCCAGGATGAGGTCGTGCGGCAGAGCCTGCTCCGGCTTTGCGTCCTGTTGTTTCATGACATTCCCCTCCCCTTTTCTGCCATCTTATGCAGGGCGGGGCGGGGTCATACCGGATTTACTCGGCTTTCGGGGCATCGTGGGCGGCTGCCAGCACGTTGTCCTGCTCGATGATCTCGTACATCTCGCGGGCCACGTCCTTGGTGCGGGGTTCCACGTCGGAGAGGACCTTCACCTTGATGGGCCGGTTGCCGAAGGTGACCTCGATGATGTCGCCGGCCTTGACGGCCTGCAGCGCTTCCATGTAATCGGATTTCGCAGAGCCGGCATCGACGATCATCTGCATGCACAGCACTTCCATGTCAAGGGTTTCGGGTGCGTCCGCCATTGGACTGTCCTTTCGTCGGTGTTCGCCGCGCCGGTCACCGGCTCGCGGCGGACGGTCATTCGTGGGGTTGGGTGATGGGGAATGAGGGAGGGATTGAGGGAGGGAATGCCCAGCGCCGTCGTATCGGACGACGCCGGGATAGGGAGATCACTTGCCGGCGAGCTCGATCGCGTGGTTGAGCACGTTCTCGCCGCGCACCAGGCCGTAGTCCTGCGGATTGATGGATTCGACCGGGATGTTCGGGAACAGGCCCTTGACACGGTTCAGTTCGAAGCGAACCTGCGGTCCGAGCAGGATGACGGCCGCGTCGGGAGCCTTCTCCTCGATCTCGGAGATCGGGTAGGCGTCAATCTGCACGTCGACACCGTTCTTGGCGGCGGCTTCGCGCATCTTCTTGACGAGCATGGAGGTGGACATTCCCTGGTTGCAGCAAAGGACGATATGCATGATGGTTTCCTTTCGTGGGGTGAGGCCTTGCGGCCGCGCTGTTGACTTGTTGGCTTGTTGAAGGGGTTGGGTTGAAGTTGTGTCGTGCGGACCGGTCGCCGGCCGCAGTGGCCGGCCGGCGGCCTGACGGTTACTCGGCCGCGGCGTCCTGCTCCTGCTTGAGGCAGATCTTGTCCTGCATCTTGACGAACGGGAACCAGATGGCGATGGAGGCCGCGAAGATCAGCACCTGGATCACCACGCCCTGCCATCCGCCGAGCAGGAAGCCGGAGATGATCGGCGGCGTGGTCCACGGCACCTGCATGGCGCCGAAGGCGGGCAGGAAGCCGATGACCATGGCACCGTAGGTGAGGATCACGGCGACCAGCGGGGCGCAAATGAACGGGATGAGCATGATCGGGTTGTAGACGATCGGCAGGCCGAAGATCATGGGCTCGTTCACGTTGAAGATGCCGGGGGCGAGCGACAGCTTGGACAGCTCGCGCACCTGGGCGGACTTGGCGACCAGCAGCGCCGCGACGATGAAGCCGAGGGTCAGGCCGACGCCGCCGAACTTGCAGAAGCAGTCGATGAGCTGCGGCACCAGATAGTGGCCGCCGTTGGCCTGCGTGGCCTTGATGCCCTGGTCCATGAGGTTCTGGTTGACCAGCGAGTTGGCGGTGAGCACCGGGTAGATGATGCCGGAGACGATGTTCGGACCGTGCAGACCGCACCAGAACAGCAGCGACATGAGCAGCACGATGATGATGGCACCGGCCCAGTTGTCGGTCAGACCCTGCATCGGGGTCTGGATGATCTTGAAGATGAGCTCGGTCAGCGAAACGCCGCCGAAGACCTGGCACACCTGGTAGATGATCGCGGAGTAGCACATGATGAAGAAGCCGGGGATCATCGCGGAGAAGGCGTTCGATACGCCTTCGGGCACGGCGTCGGGCATCTTGATGCGCAGGTTCTTCTTGATGCAGGTGGTGTAGACCCACGAGCCGATCAGGCCCATGATGATGGCGGAGATGATGCCGTTGCCGCCCATCCACGTGTTCGGCAGGACGTTGGAGATGGTGGCGGTGTCGCCGCCCAGCGCCTTGATGGTGTCGCTGGTGACCGTCAGCGTGGAGGGCGAGACGATGAGGAACGAGACCAGCGTCAGGATGCCGCAGGAGATGCCGTCCATCTTCTCGTTGCGGGCGTAGGAGTAGCCGATGCCGACGGCGATGACCATCGCGAGCACGTTGAACGTGGAGTTGTTGATCTGGTTGAGACCCAGATTCCAATCGCTGCCGAAGATCCGGGCCATGAAATCGGTGTAGCCGGTGATCGGCAGGTTTGCGATCAGCAGGAAGATCGAGCCGACGAGCGTGATCGGCATGGACAGCACGAAGCCGTCCTTGAGCGCGGTGATGGCTTTGGTGCTCGCGAATTTCACGAACACGTCAAGCGTCTTCTGCGCGACGTTGGTGAACCTTTCCTTCATCACAGGAGTCCTTCCTTGGACATCTGCGGACTTCGTAGTCCGCATCTTCTGTTGTACTTCCAGCACGGCTTTTCAGCCTTCAGTTATTCGATATACTTTTTGTTGTTCGAATAACTTGTGCTTTTAGTATACGGATTATGGGAATCCTGTCAAATATGGTCACATCGCTGTTATTACACCGATTATCGGCATAATTCAGCCATTGTCAGCGCTCACTGGTCAAGATTGCGACACGCCGGTGGTCAAAATTTATTCGAAATTTTATATCTAATTTTCGATTATCCGCATAAACACTATACTTTCAAGTATTTTGAAGTATAGAAAAAACTCATTTTACCACGAATTTACCACGATTGAATGAGCCTTGATATGACCTATAAAATAACACCCAAAAGACATCATTACACCTAAATGGTGTCTTTTTAAAAAGCAGTCAATCCTAAAACTAACTGCTTTGTGTATATGGATATGAAATTGTAAACTAGAAGCTGTTTATTTTTTCTTTTTAGGTTTTGGCGTTGGTAGTTCATCATACATCACATCAAATAACCCCGTCAGAAAATCTTTATTATCAACTTCTTCCACCAATAACATTTCTTTGGCGTTTTCGTATGGAATTTCATAAGTAACTGTCGGCATATAAGAAATTGCAGACTTTGTTGGTTTTACAAGTAACCTATCATCATATATACCGCCAACGATTTTTCCACGATAATAAATAATAAATTCTCCCATCATTGCACGATATGTTATTTCTTGTAATTCTGATAATTGTTCTAAAACAAATTGTAAATAATCTTTACTTGAAGCCATTTCCAACCCTCCAATCTTGAATTTTATTATTCCAATGCTTTCTTTAAGTCCAGAACAAATTGCTTTTGTTGTTTTTTCAAATAGGTTTTTACAAAAGGTTTCATAAACCACTTTTTAGGTATCACATTTTCTGTAAAGTCTATTTGTGTTTCATTCCCTTTGTCTATAAAAACACCAATCCAATGACCTTTCATGTTGCTATTCTCCATATCAAATTCCCAGCATTTATACGGTTCTGCAACGGTAACGGTAAATGTAGTAGCATATCCATTTTTTGTGTATTCAATAAATTGTTTGTCATTTATTATTTCTGTTTTGCTCAAATCACTTCGCCATGAGTTATATTTATCAACAGCTAAAACAATGTTCCAAACTTTTTGAATATCATTACTAATAATTGTATTTATATTTGAAATTGCCACTTTTTCATTTCCCCTTTTCAAACTGAAATTTGTAAAACTTATTAAAGTTTTATTTCATAGCCATACTCATGTAATACAAAACCATCATCAAATACTTCATCGTAAACACCATCAACCTTTACAAACCCGTTTTTAATATACAGTTGAATTGCCGGTATATTTCTATCTACCACAAAAAGTCTAAGATATTTAGCATCAAGTGTTTTGGCGATTTCTTTTGCCTTATCAAGCATTAGACTACCTATACCTTTTTTTGAATATTTAATATTTACACCTAATCGATCAATATATATAGCTTCCGCGTGATTATCATTCCATTTAACCGCATCTTCTCCTGAGTTTGTATTGGACAAAACAAATGCCGATGCTATTTCGCCATTGTTAAGCAAAACATATAGTTGATTATTTTTTATATCTTCCTCAAAAAATTCACAAGGATAAACATCGTCCCAAATTTGAATATCCTGTTCATTCATGTTTTGAATAATTCGTTTATACATATCTTTTAACTGTGGCAAGTCTCGCATAATAGCTTGTCTAAAATCCATCTTATCACCTCGTTCAATTTCAATTTGTCGCTTTCTTCATATCCACATTATATCATTTTCATATCTGCACCACAATAAAATTTTATGCACCGATAATCTTATTGAACAGCTCTAACAAACACCATTTCATCACTCCAATCTGAAATTTTGGTAAGAAAAAAGCAGTCAATCCTAAGACTAACTGCTTTGTGTATAGAGATATGAAATTGTGAAATAGAATTTGCCTATTTCAAATCAAAAAGAGAATTTTCATAGTCCTTTACATAGTATCGTATATTTTTACGCCCCTTTTGAATAATGGTATGTCCCTCTGCTTCTAATTTTTCTTTCTGTGCTTCAATACCATTTGGATATTTAGCATTTAATTCTCCGTTTGCTTTTAATGTTCTCCAATAGGGTGTTTCATCTTCGGAACGCTGATAACTCGCCCACGCTACAATAGAAACAAATATACCCGCTGTAATCGGCTCTGTAAAATCTGCACCACTCAATTTTGCAAAGTGTTCTCGTATTTTTCCAACCGTAATCACTTTACCATACGGAACTTTTTTCATTACTTTGTCATAGTCAATCGGGGGAGCAAAATACATTTTGTTTCCACCATATTTCTCAATACTTTTCTGGTCTATGATAATTTGAAATTTTGGCATATCCTTACTATCATGCAACATAGCATTAAAATCTTTTTTATCTTCATTTGCCATTTGTGCCACCTCCTACTTTAAGGATAGTCTGTTTCTTATTTCCATGCAATGAGGCTGTTTGAAAATTATTAACACTTTCAAATTTGTCGCTTTCTTCATATCCATATTATAACAGTTCCATATATCCGCCACAATAAAAATCAGCATACCCTTAGCATTTATGGAACAAAAATGCACACTTTTTCTTTCTTCCTCTTGATTACCCCACAACAGAAAAGAAAAAGCCCTGTCAAGAGCCTTGCCACCATTGGTGGTGCTTTGCACTCTTTACTGGGCTTTTTGTTTGCTGTATCTTCCATGCAAGAGGAAATTAAAGACCTCTGTTCCATTTCGCCTTTAGATAATCTTCATAATCTCCCTCATTAAAATCTACTTGTGGAGAAGTATTAGGAATATTTTTTCTGTTATCTATATCTGCAAGTTGACGGAATATCCAGTCATCATAAGGGTTGTGATATTTGTATTCTTTCGGCTGTTCTCTGTATCGGTCTAACCCTCGCATTTCCTTATGCACTTTCATCATGCGTTCTATTTTTTGTCGTTGTATCAACTGTTTGATTTCCATAAGTTCTTCAATTTCTACAACCTCATTAGAAAGATAATTACTGATGTATCTAATCAATATGGTTTCCATGTAAAATCTGTATTCGTTTTCATTATCGAAAAATTCATTTTCGGACAGATAATCTAAAGAAACATTGAAGTCTTGTTCCCGTTTGATAATATCCATGATATATGGCTCGGTGTGGTCGATATACTTCCATTCTCCCGATAATAATTCATTGGGCGTTACACCCAGCACGTCCATTATCTTTTCCAGCGTATCAAAGGTAGGATAATTCACACCTCGTTCAATCTTGGAAAGGCTCTGCATATTGATACCGATTTTGTCCGCAAGTTCCTGTTGTTTCATTCCTCTATGCTTTCTTATGGTCTGTATGTTCTCTCCTAAGAAACTGATTTTCTTTTCGTAATGCTCCATGACTTAGTATAAACACTCCTTTCATTGCTTTTCTTGGTATTTATAAGCATATCATACTTAATATATATCTAAAAGTCAACAAAAACTTCTTGACAAGTAATTCTAATGGCGTTATTATCGTATCAGATAGAGTGATTAAGCACGCTAGGGTCAATCACACGCTTGAGTAAGCATAGAAAAGATGTATTTTCATTTTGATAGCATGAATAAGCATAGACTATCAGACCGAAAATAAGGTTTCTGACTGGGGCTGTTCCGTTTAGCCACGAGCCTTACAAGGCTCGTGAGCGTTAAGAACGGATCAGACACAGGAAGAAAGGGAACGCCTTTAGGCGTTCATAAAGGGCGTATATGTAACACCGCCCTGCGCATACATGTCATAGTACCTAGAAACTGTGATAAATAAAGGAAAAAACACGATTTTTACCCCGCAAAAAAACGGGAAGTACGAAAGGAGTAATGCACTATAACTACACACAAAAATTTATCCGTTAAGATTGATTACATCAGCATTGTATTTGAAACGGCAACCGCTGAAGATGTAATCATGCACATTTTAGGTTTACCGACTGATATTTTCAATGTCTATCCGGCAAGCATTAAATACAAAACCTATCAAGCACGCTGGCAGATTGGAGATATTTATGTATCGGGGGACGCAAGAAAGACAGAGGACAACCCACAGGGGCTAGGCTGTTATCTTGTTATGACTGGCAGAGGTTGTGATGATATTTTCCGTATTCTCGACAGTAGGAATTATACCTTTGGGGATATGTTCCGACGCTGTGAGCGAAGATACGGACTGGATAACTTCCATTTCACAAGACTTGATATTGCCATTGATGATAAGAACGAAAAGCCATTCTTTACCATAGAGCAGATAAAGAAGAAATGCGAAAAAGAGGAATTTATCTCGAATAGTGAGGGCTACCACTTTGACGAAAGCAAGTTTGATGATTTCGACACCGCAAAGACTGTTTATATCGGTGCTGGTAAATCGGGATTGTCCTACCGCTTTTATGATAAGGATAAGGAAGTCTGTTCAAAACATAATAAGACACTTGATGAAGTCGGCAGTTGGAAACGGACAGAAATGCAACTGCGTGATGATAAGGCTCATGCTTTTGCCATGACATTCAAAGACAGACCGCTGGAACTTGGGGAACTGGCTTTCGGGCTATTGGCAAACAACCTACGCTTTGTCGTGCCAAACAGAAACGAAAGTAATAAAAGCAGATGGAAAACGTGTCGGTTTTGGGAACGCTTTTTAGGGGCTGTGGAAGTCTTAAAACTGCAAGTACCAAAACAGCAAAATTCCCTTGAAGAAACACAGCAATGGCTCACAGAGGGTGGCGTGATTTCCGCTGTCAAAAGTTTTTACTTCTTGGAAGAACATGACGCATTAGGTGGACTGGAAAAAGTGGGAACTATGCTTGATAAGGCAAGATACAGCAATTCCCTTTCCAGTAAATTAACCGCCCATTTACAGAGGATAAACCGCACCGACCTTATCCCCTATATCCAGTATGACACGAAACATGGGAAAGGGGGTATCTGATGAATAACAACGATATTCCCGTATGGGAAAAATATACCCTTACCATTGAAGAAGCGTCAAAGTATT
>ERZ772831.1848-NODE-1848-length-18872-cov-35.158793_pt1 | contig 18872 bp, 20 predicted proteins | sample MGYA00580858_ERZ772831 | MGnify/ENA primary metagenome ERZ772831 (study PRJEB29015, sample SAMEA2737694) | human gut metagenome | biome: human gut; feature: human-associated habitat; material: faeces | place: China | collected 2012 ... | reverse complement strand
CGATCCATCTCAAAATGACGCTGACGATTAAGGAAGCCGCAGCATACAGCAACATCGGCATTAACAAGATCGACAGTATGCTCCGCTCGCCCAACTGCCCCTTTGTCTTGTTCGTTGGGACGAAAAAGCTGGTCAAGCGCCGGGAGTTTGAACAGTACATCAGTGAAAAACTGGTGATATAAGTGGCTTCGGAAGATTTACAAATAAGTGGAGAGTTTTTTCACACGATGGCTTGAGAAGGAGAACGTTATATGCTATAATTTATATGTAGTAGTGCGTCCTTCAAGGCTGCGAAGATGAATGACCTGATTGCCAAGCACCCGATGGACGGCGTGCGGTTTACAAAGCCCGTTCGTGCAACAGACGATATTAAGTTCCTCACCCGAGACGAGCAGCGTTTGTTTCTTGAAACAGCGAAACGCTCCCGTAACTACAATCAATACGCGCTGATCCTTGAAACCGGTTTGCGTACCGGTGAGATGATCGGGTTGACGTGGGATGCGATTGACTTTGAAAAGCGCACGCTCACGGTCAACAAAACATTGGAGTTTCGACACGGTGAACAGTATTGGCGTGCAGGTCCTCCCAAAACGCAGCAGAGCTATCGCACCATCCCCCTGACAGATCGGGCCTATGAAATTCTGAAAGAAATCAAGGACAAGCGCCCTTGGCAAAAGGAATCTCCGCTGCTCTCGCAAACACTGGAATATATCGACCGGCGAACGGGGGCAATCTCCCGGCTGGTCATGCGCGATCTTGTCTTTGTCAACTGGCGTACCGGGGAACCGGCGAAGAACAGTTCCTATGATACCCACCTTTATAAGCTATGTGACAAAGCGGGAATTGAAAAATTCTGTATGCACGCTTTACGCCATACCTACGCAACAAGGGCGATTGAATGCGGCGTGCAGCCCAAGGTTCTTCAAAAGCTGCTTGGGCACGCAAGTATAAAAACAACGATGGACAGATACGTCCATGTCACATCCGAATCTTTGGATCAGGCTGTGCGGCAATTCGAATCAGGCAGGGTTTCCTAGCATATAAGTCCATGCGAAAATGGCGTAAAAATGGCGTAAGCCAAACGCGCCGGATTCCGGAAGCCCTTGAAAATCAAGACTTTTTAAGGAGATAGAGAAAACTATGAAATTAGGTATCGTCGGACTGCCGAATGTCGGCAAGTCCACTCTCTTCAACGCGATCACCAACGCGGGCGCGGAAAGCGCCAACTACCCCTTCTGCACCATCGAGCCGAACGTCGGCATGGTGGCCGTTCCCGACGAGCGCCTCGATAAGCTCGCCGAGATGTACCACCCCAAGAAAAAGACCCCCGCCGTCATCGAATTTGTCGACATCGCGGGTCTTGTCAAGGGCGCAAGCCAGGGCGCGGGCCTTGGCAACAAGTTCCTTGAGAACATCCGCCGCACGGACGCCATCGTGCACGTTGTGCGCTGCTTCGACGATGAAAACATCATGCACGTCGTGGCCGACGCGAGCACGAACGTCCCCGTCGACCCCCTGGGCGACATTGAGACCATCGACCTGGAGCTCATCATGGCAGACCTTGAGATGGTCAACCGCCGCGTCGAAAAGGCGACGAAGATGGCCAAGGGCGACAAGAAGTTCCTGCACGAGGTCGAGCTCTTCTCTGCTCTTGCCAAGCACCTCGACGCGGGCAAGAGCGCGCGCACGTTCGAGGTTTCGTCCGACGACGCTGAGCTCATCGCGACCGCCGATCTTTTGAGCCTCAAGCCCATCATCTACGCCGCGAACATGGACGAGGACGGCTTTGCGAATCAGGACGGCAACCAGTATCTCCAGCAGGTCAAGGAGCTCGCCGACCGCGAGGGCGCGCAGGTGTTGCCGATCTGCGCCAAGCTCGAGCAGGACATCGCCGAGCTCGACGGCGAGGACCGCGCGATGTTCCTCGAGGAGCTCGGCATTCAGGAGTCCGGCCTCGACCGCCTGATCAAGTGCTCCTACGCGCTGCTCGGCCTCATCTCGTTCCTGACCTACGGCGAGGACGAGTGCCGCGCCTGGACCATCAAAAACGGCACCAAGGCTCCGCAGGCCGCGGGCAAAATTCACTCCGACATCGAGCGCGGCTTCATCCGCGCCGAAACGATCAATTTCGACGACATGATCCGCTGCGGCAGCGTCGCGGCGGCAAAGGAAAAGGGATTGCTGCGCAGCGAGGGCAAGGAGTACGTCGTCAAGGACGGCGACATGATCTACTTCCGCTTTAACGTGTAAAATTCCGAAAATTCCATCATAAATTTCCAAAGACGGTGCAGCTCAGCTGCACCGTCTTTTTTAAGTGAAACGGGTGCGCTGCCATGGTAGCGATTCTGCAAACCGTTGGTATCACAGGAAAAACCGCACTTTAAATTTTTGGACCGCTACCAAACCACTACCACGACTGGCCCGCAAAGCGCTTGAATACAAGGAAAGGCGAAAATCCTAAGGGGATGCGATATCCACTGGATTGAACAATTTTTTCTTTATTATGCTGCATTTTGATTATTTTCTATTGTTTCTGCAACAATTTGAGGATTTGCAAATTTTGGCAGCAATCACGGGAAAGCGGGAGAGACGGCGGGTGTTCGGCCGCGAGAAGATAGAAATTTATGAAAGGAGAGTAACATCTATGAAAAAGTTACTCGCAATGGTGCTGGCTCTGGTCATGACTCTGTCTCTGGCCGTCAGCGCCAACGCCTTCAAGGATGACAAGAGCATCAGCGATGATTACGCTGAGGCTGTTGCCATCCTGAACGGCATGGGTGTGTTCAAGGGTTATGAGGATGGTTCCTTCAAGCCCGAGGGCAACATCACCCGCGCTGAGGTAGCTACGATCATCTATCGTATAGATACTCAGATGTTCTTTTTTCATGGTTTCTACAACCATTCTCTTGAACTCCGGCGTATATCGTTTGTTTGGTACTCCTTTTGGCATAGCAAAACACCCCACTTGTTAGATAGTATATCATACTGTCTAACAAATGGGGTGCAGTTCAGAAGAGCGTAGTTGGTTGTACGTTTCAATGCAAGATCCTCCGTTATGATAGAAATAAAAAAGCACTGCCGAAGCAGTGCTTTCATGTTTCGCAAACATGAAAAAAGATGCAGGGCGAAACGGTACAACAAAGCAAAATAACCCTAAATAACTGAGATTATGACGGATTTCGCAAGTCAAATTATGACTAAATATCCAGATAAATTTTACAAATCGCCCGACATAAAGCCGCCGCGGAGCCAGTTGGCGAGCTCGGCGGGGGTGCCGGGGACGCCGACGGTGGCAAATTCCGTGCGCGAGGGGACCATCTGCGCGTTGTCCGAGCTCTCCGCCCACTGGACGCGCTGCAAAATGTGCTCGGTGCAGTGCTCGAGCGGGCCGTCGGGCGCGGGCTTATATTGGAGGAGGATGGTCACGTAGCGGTTGTCGGACGTCCAGCGGCCGAAGTTCGTCGTGGGCTTGCGCCACTTCCAGAGGCATTTGTCGCCGCGCTGCTTTTTGAGCTTCAAATAGCCGTTTTCGATGTCCTGCGTGCAGCGCATGAGCCAGATGACATGGTAGCCCGCGCGCTGGAAGTGGGAGCAGACGTCGAAAAAGTGCTCCTCCATGAGTAAGCCGTCCTGGAGCATCATCACGAAATGGTTGATCTGCACGTAGGCGGTGACGGTCTTATCGCCGACGGTGACGGGGACGTTGCGGCACTCGGGCGGGACGATCGCGCGCCACTGCTCGCGCCACGCGGAGGCGGAGGACTGGACGAGCGGGGGCGTTTTCTTCTTCCAAAACAGCATGGGGGCTCCTTTTTCGCAATTTTTGTTCCATTATAGCGAAAACGGGACGAAAAGGCAAGGAATATTGGCATTTTACAGGGATTTGACAGAGCGGCGGGCGACGGGCGCTTGCTATTTCGGCGAAAACATGATATTCTACTGTGATTCTAAGGAAATCGACTTTTCTTTGCAAGGAGAACGGCTATGAAGCTTGACCACAAGCGCACGGTGCTGGTGGGGCTGGCGTTTTTGTCCATCTGCGCGTTCTGGCAGATGTACGACAACATCATCCCGCTGATTTTGACGAACACGTTCCACTTAGACGAGACCATTTCCGGCGCGATCATGGCGGCGGACAATGTGCTGGCGCTGTTTTTGCTGCCGTTCTTCGGCGCGCTGAGTGATCGGACGAGCACGAAGATCGGGCGGCGGATGCCGTTTATCCTCGGCGGTACGGCGGCTGCGGTGATCCTGATGAATCTGCTGCCGCTTTTTGACAACGGCTACGCAAATGGCGCGAGCACGGGTAAGCTCGCGATGTTCGTCGTCACGCTGGGGCTGCTGCTCGTGGCGATGGGGACCTACCGCTCGCCCGCGGTGGCGCTGATGCCGGACGTGACACCCAAGCCCATAAGATCGCGCGCGAACGCGATCATCAACCTGATGGGCGCGGTCGGCGGCATTTCGTATCTGATCGTGGCGGCGGTGCTGTATCCGAACAGCAAGACAGCGGGGGCCGCGCATGTGAACTACCAACCGCTTTTTGTCGTCGTGTCGGTGCTGATGGCGGTTTCGGTCATCGTGCTGTACTTCACGACAAACGAGCCGAAGCTCGCGGCGGCGGAGAAGGAATACGAGGCCGAGCATCCCGAGCAGCAGCTCGTGGAGGAGGAGCCGGACGGCAGCGAGGAACTCCCCAAAGAAGTCAAGCGCAGCCTTGTGATGCTGCTGTGCTCGATCGCGCTGTGGTACATCGGCTACAACGGCGTGACGACGTGGTGGACGACGTATGTCGGGCGCGTGATGGGGCAGGGCCTCGGCGGCGCGTCGACGTGTTTGCTCGTCGCGACGGGCGGGGCCATCGTGTCGTACATCCCCGTGGGGCAGATGGCGTCGAAGATCGGACGCAAGAAGACCATTCAGGGCGGCGTCATCCTGCTTGCGGCGTGCTTTGCGTCGGCGTACTTTTTGACGACGCATTATCAGAGCATCAACGCCGTGATGTTTGTCGTGTTTGCGCTCGTCGGCCTTGCGTGGGCGGCAATCAACGTCAACTCGCTGCCGATGGTCGTTGAAATGTGCAAGGGCAGCGATATCGGCAAGTTTACGGGCTACTACTACACGTTTTCGATGGCGGCGCAGGTCGTGACGCCGATTTTGGCGGGCACGCTCTTGAAGCACATCAGCTACAGCATGCTGTTCCCGTATGCGGCATTTTTCGTGGCGTGCAGCTTTGTGACGATGTGCTTCGTGCGCCACGGCGACTGTAAGGTGGAGGCCAAGGCCGGGCTTGCTGCGTTCGAGGACATGGATGCGGACTAAATCGAATACAAGAAGTGATCTAAAGTGAAAATTTTACGGATCGTTGTCGGAATTTGCCTGATTCTGGCGGTCGCGTGGGCGGTTTTACTGCGCGCGCGGCGCGGGACGGAGTCGATGGCGGCGCTGCGGAAATTCCGCTATGCGCACCGCGGGCTCTACGATAAGGAGGCGGGCATTCCCGAAAATTCGCTGCCGGCATTCTCGCGCGCGATCGCACGGGGCTTCGGCGCGGAGCTCGACGTGCACCTGCTGCGCGACGGGACGCTTGTTGTGTTCCACGACAGCGATGTGAAGCGCATGACGGGCCGCGAGGGATACCTCGAAGACCTGAGCGCGGACGAACTCAAGGACTATGCGCTGGACGGGACGAAGGAGACCATCCCGCAGTTCAAGGATGTGCTCGCGCTGTTTGCGGGGACGGGCCTGCCGCTCATTGTGGAGGTCAAGAGCTTTCGCGACAACTTTGCCGAACTGACCGAGCGCACGATGGCGGAACTCGACAAGTTTGGCGTCAAGTACTGCGTGGAGTCGTTCGACCCGCGGTGCGTGGTGTGGCTGAAAAAGCGCCGGCCAGAGGTCATCCGCGGGCAGTTGAGCTGCGACTTTTTGAAAGACCGCGGCAATTTGAGCCTGCCGATGGCGTTTGCGACGACGAATCTGCTGGGCAACATCATGGCACAGCCGGATTTTGTCGCCTATAAATTTGAAGATAAGAAAAACTGGGCGCCGCGTTTATGCCGTAAGCTCTACGGCGCGCAGGGCGTTTACTGGACCATCCGGTCGAAAGAAGACTTGGAGACGGCGGAGCGCGAGGGCGCGATCGCCATTTTTGAGCGGTTTATTCCCTAAAGAGGGGTCCCACTTGTGGAAGGGTGGGGGAAAAGAAGCAAAACCGAAAGAAAAGGAAGAAGGTTTTATGGCAGAACAGAAAAGACGCTGGGGCGACCGGCGCGACGCAACACTGCTGCGGGATGTGGATTCGCTGCACTTTATCATGGGCATCATCTATCCCAACCGCGCGGACAACGAGGCGTATATCGCAGAGCGCGTGAATTTAGAGCCCATCAAGGAGTACATTGCGACGAAAAACTATGAGGGCATTCCGTTCAAGTACACGTTTTTCCACGTGATCCTGACGGCGCTCGTTAAGACGGTCATTTTACGGCCGAAGCTCAACCGCTTTTACGCGAATGAAAACTACTATCAGCGCAATAAGGTGACAGCGGGCTTTGTCATCAAAAAGGAGTTTGCCGACGGCAGCGAAGAGGCCATGGCTCTGCTGGAGATAAAGCCTGAGAGCACCATCGACACGATCCACGAGGAGATCCACCAGGAGGTTGCGGCCTGCCGCGAGCAGAAGAAGGTCAACACGACCGACAACAGCATGAATGTGCTCAACAGCCTGCCGCGCTTTTTGTCCAAGGCGGCGGTGCGATTTATCCGCTGGCTCGACAAGCACGGCTGGTGCCCCGATTTCCTGATCGGCAAGGACCCGAACTACAGTTCGGTGTTCATCTCCAACCTCGGTTCCATTCATCTCAAAAGCGGCTACCACCACCTGACGAACTGGGGCACGAGCTCGCTGTTCTGCATCATCGGCGAAAAGAAGTGGACGCCGCTGTACGACGAGCACGGCCTTGTCGAAATGCAGGAGACGGTCGACCTCGGCCTCACCGTGGATGAGCGCATTGCCGATGGCTACTATTACGCAAAGAGCGTGCGCCTTTTCAAATATCTGTTAGAACACCCCGCCCTTTTGGAACGACCGCTATCGGAGGAAGTAGAATATGAGTGATTCCATTGTCAGAACGCCCTGGAAGGATTACATGGGCGAGGTGCCGATGCACCTTGAGTATTTCGACGGCTCGATGTTCGAGGCCGTGGAGCAGATCGCTAAGAAATATCCGGGCAACATCGCTTTTACATTCATGGGAAAGTCGACGACCTACCGCCAGATGATCCGCGAGATCGAGCAGTGCGCCAAGGCGCTCAAGACCATCGGCGTGCGTGAGGGTGACAAGGTGACCATCGCCATGCCGAACTGCCCGCAGGCCATCTATATGTTCTACGCCGTCAACCTCGTCGGCGGCATTGCGAACATGATCCATCCGCTGTCGGCAGAGAAGGAGATCGAGTTTTACCTGAACGCCTCGGAAAGCGTGGCGGCGGTGACGCTCGACCAGTTCTACAACAAGTTTGAAAAGGTGCGCGAGCGCACGAAGGTCGTGAACATGATCATCGCAAGCGTGCGCGACGCGCTGTCCCCGACGATCAAGGCGGGCTATATGCTCACCGAGGGACGCAAGATCGAGAAGATTCCCGAGGACGCGCCGGTCATCATGTGGAAGGACTTCATGAAGCTCTCCCACTCCTGCTACTATAAGACCTATAAGGTCAAGCGCGAGGGCGCGGATCCTGCTGTGATCCTCTATTCCGGCGGTACGACCGGCACAACAAAGGGCATCGTGCTGACGAACAAGAATTTCAACGCCCTCGGCCAGCAGGTCATCGCGGCGAACCCGATGTTCCGCCCCGGTGACCGCATGCTCGCGGCGATGCCGCTGTTTCACGGCTTCGGCCTGGGCGTGTGCGTGCACACGATGCTCTCGCAGGGCGGTCGCTGCATCCTGATCCCGCGCTTCACGGCCAAGAGCTACGCCAAGCAGATCGTGAAGTACAAGTGCAACTTCATCGCCGGCGTGCCGACGCTTTACGAAGCGCTGCTGCGCCTGCCGAGCATGGACGGGGCGAACCTCAGCTCGCTCAAGGGCGTATTCTCCGGCGGCGACAGCCTGTCGATCGAGCTGAAGAAGAAGTTCGACAAGTTCCTCTATGACCATAAGGCGTCCATTCAGGTGCGCGAGGGCTACGGCACGACCGAGACGGTCACGGCCTGCTGCCTGACGCCGCCGCACATGTTCAAGGAGGGCTCCATCGGCCTGCCGTTCCCGGATACCTACATCAAGATCGTCGAGCCGGACACTGACCGGGAGGTTCCCTACGGGCAGGAGGGCGAGATCCTGCTCGCGGGCCCGACCGTGATGAAGGAGTACATGAACAATCCCGAGGAGACGGCGCAGACGCTCCGCACGCACGCCGACGGCCTGACGTGGGTCTACACGGGCGACCTGGGCGTGATGGATGAACAGGGCTTTATCTACTTCCGCGGCCGTGCCAAGCGCATGATCATTTCGTCCGGCTACAATGTCTATCCCAGCCAGATCGAAAATATCCTCGACGCGCACGAGTACGTGCAGATGAGCTGCGTGATCGGCGTGCCCGATCCCTACAAGATGCAGAAGGTCAAGGCGTTCGTCAAGCTTGCGCAGGGCGTGCCCGCGACCGAGGAGACCAAGCAGGTGCTCATGGCCTACTGCCGCAAGAATGTGGCGAAGTACGCCATGCCGTATGACATTGAGTTCAAGGAGGATATGCCCAAGACTCTGGTTGGTAAGGTGGCGTATCGCCAGCTGGAGGAAGAAGAACTTTCTAAGCTGAAGGCTCAGGAAGAGAAATAAGGTTTCTCCTGCACCATGCAGGGTGGTAAATCCCTGCACCGTGCAGGGGCGCGAATAAAAGGGGGTATTCTCTTTCCGAAGAGAATACCCCCTTTTGATCCCCCAGAGGAAGGCGAGGGGAGTCCCCCTCGATCCCCGCATTGGCAGTCGGGCGTTTGAAGAGCTGCGCAGCCTGCGGAATCGAGTGCCTGCTGTTTTTTGTATCTAGACGATTTGACTTGCTCCTATCTTCGCTGCCGCTTTGCCTGCGATTCGTTGGCCTTACGCAATTTCCGTCTACTTCGGATGTTATCGGACTTGCAGGTGCCTGCCAAGGCAGCATTGCTGCGCTCGCCGCGTTTGTTGGAACTATCGGTAGATAGTGATTAGGCTGCACCTGCGCAAGATACGCAGAGCGGCACCCGCAAGGGGTGTGCCGCATCCGTAAGGCAGCAGAGCCGCCAACGGCTGCGCAACAGCGGATAATAGAAGCAAGTCAAATCGTATAGCAACACTAACCGCGGCAACGCCGCGCGCAGGCAGTTGCATTCCGAAGGCATAAAGGTTATTCAACCCCGAGACTGCCAATCTAAACCTTTCTCTTGGGGGATTTAAAGGGGGATATTCTCTTTCGTGAAAGAGAATATCCCCCTTTGCCACGTTCCCCGTGCCGCATGGGGAACTTATTTCCTGTCAGCGACAGAAAGAATTCTATCCACCGCTGCTTTCGCGCCGCCGCAGCGGAGGAAGCTCTCACGAATATTCTGCGCATTCGCGCGGTACGACGGTGTTTGCAGAACGGCGTCGACCGCGGTGCGGATGGAGGCGGCGTCGGCTTTTTCGAGCTTGAGGCCCGCGCCAAGTTCGGCGACGCGGGCGGCGACGCCACCCTGTTCGTTCGTCTGCGGGAAGAGAACGAGCGGCACGCCAAAGTAGAGACTCTCGCTCGCACTGTTCATGCCGCAGTGGGAGAGGAAGACGTCGGCTTTTTGCAGCACGGCGATCTGATCGACGTGGGGGAGGGCGGTGATGTTGTCGGGAAGTGTGCCGAGGGCGGAACGGTCGATCTGCTCGCCAGTGGAGAGGATGACCTGATAGGGCGAGTCCGCGAACGCGGCGATACAGGCGCGGTAGAAGGGGAGGAGGTCGTTGTTGACTGTGCCCATCGAAATGTAGATGAGTACATCGTGGGCCTTTTCGACAGTTTCTGTCGCGGGGCGGATGGACGGGCCGACGAAGGCGTACTTGTCTGAGAACGTGTTGGCGCAGGGCTGGAACTCGGGCGAGGTGTAGACGATGGTGTCGGTCCAGTCGTCGTTCTGGATGATGTCGAGAATATTCTTGATGGGATAGCCGCGGTCACGCAGGCGCTGGAGGTCGCGGTTGATCTTTGGCATGGCGAGCATCATTTTGAGCATCTGGCCGCCGCTCTGCTTCATGACCTTGGCGGAATAGCGGTTGAAGGCAAAGGTCGTGGTCGAGGAGATGAACGGGATGCCGAGCTTTTTGGCGACGGCCTTGCCCCAGACAGCCATCGAGTCGGCGACGATACAGTCGGGCGCGTAAGCGCGCATGTCGGCGCAGACCATTTCGTCGAGGGCGAGGGTGGTCTCGACCAGAATGTGCGTCGAAAAGGCGATGTCCTTGCCGACGCGCGCGCCGTCGGCGGGCGTGAGGTGCTGTTCGCAGTCATACGGGTCGCAGGCGACGAATTGCGCGCCTGCGGCTTCGATGAGCGTGCGCATGGGTTCGTAGGAGTAGTAGCGGACCTCGTGACCGCGCGCGGTGAGCTCGCGCACGACGCCGAGCGTCGGGTTGGTGTGGCCGTAGGCCGGAATGCAGAAAAAGACGATCTTGCTCATTTGCTGTCGCCCCCGTTGTCCATTTCGGAAAAGATGCGCAGCATATATTCCCGCTGCATGGCCTTGGGCAGGATGGCGATGCCGCGCTCGTCATCGCCGAGGACGAGCAGCTCGTCGCCGGGGTGAAAGCCGAAAATGTCGCGCGCTTCCTTGGGGATGACAAACTGGCCCTTTTCGCCGATCTTGACCATCCAGGCGTGCTTGCCCTGAGGTACTTCCATAAAATCAACCTCCTAAAGTATGATTAGTTATATTAATCATACTACAAAGCGTAAAAAAGTCAAGCCGGCAGGCCTGACTTTTTTATTTCAATTCATGGCATCGGCGTTGAGCTCGAAGAGAAGCTCGACACGGGCTTTGAGCAGCGGATGATTTTTGAGCGCGGGGTCGGCGGCGAGGAGCTGCCCGGCGGCGGACTGCGTCTCGTGCAGAAGGGATAAGTCGCACGAGAGATCGGCGACGCGCAGCGACGGCAGGCCGTGCTGACGGGAGCCGAAAAAGTCGCCCGGGCCGCGGAGCTTCAAGTCCTCTTCCGCGATGGCGAAGCCGTCGCTCGTGGAGGACATGACCTTGAGACGCTGCTTGTTTTCCTCACCCTTGTTGTCGGAGACAAGGACGCAGTAGGACTTGTGCCGGCCGCGGCCGACGCGGCCGCGCAGCTGGTGGAGTTGGGAGAGGCCGAAGCACTCGGCGTTTTCAATCAGCATGAGCGCGGCGTTCGGCACGTCGACGCCGACCTCGATGACGGTGGTGGAGACGAGCACGTTGATCTCGTGCGCGGCGAAAGCGCGCATGACGGCGTCCTTTTCCTTTGGCTTCATCTTGCCGTGGATGGGGGCGATGCGAAGGTCGGGGAAGACCTCTTTTTGCAGCATTTCTGCGTAGGCGGTGACGGCCTTGCGCTCATCGGGGAGCTCGTCGTTTTCCGAGACCATGGGGCAGACGATATAGGCCTGACGGCCCTCGGCGACGAGCTTGCGCAAAAAAGCGTAGATACGCTCGTGATAGCTCGACGGGACGGCAAAGGTGTCAATCTTCTGCCGTCCGGGGGGGAGCTCGTCGAGAACGGACACGTCGAGATCGCCGTAGATCATCAGCGCGAGCGTGCGCGGGATGGGTGTTGCCGACATGACGAGAAGATGCGGGTTTTCCCCCTTGGCGGACAGCGCGGCGCGCTGGTCGACGCCGAAGCGGTGCTGCTCGTCGGTGACGACGAGACCAAGATTTTGATACTGTACATCGGGCGAGAGCAGGGCGTGCGTGCCGATGACAAGGGAGAGTTCACCGGACCGGAGACGTTCATTCAGTGCACGGCGCTCCCTGGCCCTGGTCGAGGCGGTGAGCAGCGCGCAGGGGATGCCGAGAGGCTCCAAAAGCGGGGCGAGCGAGCGATAGTGCTGCTCGGCAAGGATCTCTGTCGGGGCCATGAGGGCGCATTGAAGACCGTTTTTCGCGGCCATGTAGATGGCGGCGGCGGCGACCATCGTTTTGCCCGAGCCGACGTCGCCCTGCACGAGGCGGTTCATCGGGCGCTGACCTGTCAGGTCGCGCGCGATATCGCCGATGGCGCGGCGCTGTGCGCCGGTGAGGGAAAAGGGGAGAGAGGTGAAAAAGGGCGAAAGGTCGACTTTTTTGCACTGTTTTCCCGCGACGAACGTGCGGCGCTCGCGCAGGAGCTTGAGGCCGAGCGCGAGCAGGAAAAGCTCTTCGAACGCAAGGCGGCGGCGCGCGGCGGAGAGGGCTTCGTCGTCTGCGGGGAAGTGGATGTTTTCGTAGGCAAAGCGGGTGTGGCAGAGCTGGTAGACGAGGCGGACGTCCTCAGGAAGGATGTCAGGAAGTTCGTCGACGCAGGCGGCGAGCCCCTGTTCGACGGCCTTATAGAGCATCGACTGGCTGACACCCGCGGTGAGCGGGTAGATGGGCATGATGCGGCCGGTGATCTGATGCGCGCCCTCGCGCTCAAAGAGGGGATTGGTCATCTGCGGGCGGCTCGGCGTACCCTCGGCACGGCCGAAGAAGACGTAGGCGTCGCCGGTGTGGAAGGTGTTTTTGAGGTAGGACTGGTTGAAATAGGTAAGTTCAAGCGCGCCGGTCTCGTCGACGGCGCGGAGCTTGATAAGGTCGAGCCCCTTGCGAATGCGCGAGAGCCTGGGCTCGCCCGCGATGACGGCGCAGACACAGGCATTCTCGCCGGGGATGAGGCCGGCGATCTTCTTGTACGCGCGGCGGTCGTCGTAGGCGCGGGGAAAGTAGGAAAGGAGGGAGCGCAGGTCGGTGATGCCGAGTTTGGCGAGCGACTTGGCGCGCGCTTCGCCCACGCCCTTGATATAGCGGATATCGGTGTTGAGCGTCGCCATGCGGTGGCCCCCCTTTACAAATGCGGTGTCTGTCTATTATAATCAACTTGGATGGAAATGAAAAGACCCTTTGCAAGGATGAAGAAAGGAGTATTGTCATGCAGAAGAAACATTCCGGAAAGATGGGCGCGATCGCGCTGCCGGTCGCGCTGATCGCCGCGGCGGTCGGAGTCCTCTTATGGATGCTGACCGGTGCGCAGGGATACCGCGCGGCGGACTGGACAGACACAGACGGGCAGCGCTACTACCGCAACCTGGTGACGCATCAAGCCTTTGCGGCGGACGTTGACTGGGACGGGAGCGACGGCGCGGTGATCGTCATTCCCGATGAAGTGCACGGCTACAAGGTGACGGCGCTCGGCGGGTATATCGGCCGCGGTGTGCCGACGGCGTTTGCGCTGAACGCGCCGGAGATATGGAATACCCAGGTCGTCTTCGGTGACGAGAAAGTTGCGGCGGACGCGGAAAAGGACTATCCGAACGCGAAGATCGTCGACTGCACGGTGACACTGCGGCTTGGGAGGAACGTGAAAGCGCTGAACGAGGTCAGCTGCTTCGGCTGGCAGGGCTATGACGAAAACGGAGCCGAGACAGTGTGGCGTCTGCGCTGGAACGTCGAATGCGACGAGGGGAATGAGACGTTTTACGCCAAGGGCGGGCGGCTGTATCGCTGCGCGGATGGGGCGGCTGTGGAAGCGTTCCGCTGCGCGTGATGGCGGTGAAGGGTGCAGCCCGCAGGGCTGCGATTAAGTCCCCACAGCGTGGGGACGCGGGAAAGGGGGCCATTCTCTCGCGTGAGAGAATGGCCCCCTTTAGATCCCCCAAGAGAACGCAAGGGGAGGGCCCCTCGACCCCCGACATTGCCGGTCTGGGGCTTGAAGAGCTGCTCAGCCTGCGGAATCAGGTGCGGTGTACATGGCTTCGCCATGAGTCTCTGCGAGTCGGTTCATTCAGCAACCGCGCCTTACTTCGTGAGGCGCGAGTGACGGTAGTTGGGCGGCAGACTGCGTGCGGGGGCGGCATTGCTGCGCTCGCCGCGCTGTTTAGTCTTCTGCTGGGTGGGAGCTGCTGATGGGTTCGTCGGGGATGATGTCGTGGGAAATGACTTGGCCTTCTGCGTCCAACAGGGCTTTTTTCAGGCCTTCGCGGGCGAGAATGCCCTTTCCCTCGTCGTAGAGGTCGATGGCTTCGCTCATACTGCGAACCAGGGAGCAATAAAGGTTTTTGTAGGTCAGCATAATCATATCCTCCTTTGAAATACTATATAAATAGTAACTATAAATAAGCGAATAGTCAAGACGTTACTATCACCATAGTATACCGTTGAGGTGAAAAATATGGCTGACAGCGGTATCATCACAATGGAAGAGTATGGAAACGTGCGGCTCAAGTTAAAGGAGCGCATGGACAGTGACGGCATCAACCGCAACACGCTGGCAAGAAGGATCGGTGTGCGCTTTGAGGTCGTCGACAAGTGGTATCGCGGTGACGTTGAAAAACTTGACCTTGACATTCTGGCCCGCATCTGCTGCGTGCTGCACTGCACCGTCGGCGATCTGCTGGAATATCACCGCTGACATAACCGCAGCGAGCGCAGCAATGCCGCCTTGGCAGGCAGCAGCAAGATCGTACAAATCCGAAGTGGACGGAAATTAGGCTGTGCTTCCACAAGATCAGCAGAGCGGCACCCGCAAGGGGTGTGCCGCATCCGTAAGGCAGCAGAGCCGCCAACGGCTGCGCAACAGCGGATAATAGGAGAGAGTCAAGTCGTATAGCAACACCAAACGCGGCGAAGCCGCGCGCAGGCATTTGCATTCCGGAGGCATAAAGGCTGTTCGAGCCTCAGACTGCCAATCGAAACCTTTCTCTTGGGGGATTGAAAGGGGGCTATTCTCTTTCGTGAAAGAGAATAGCCCCCTTTTCCCGTGCAGCGCCGCTGGCGCTGCTTCCACATGCCCTTTAGGGCGCAAAAAAAGAGGGGCCTTGGCCCCTCTTTTTACTTGCGGACATAGTCGACATAGCGGAACTTGAGGCCGTTTTCCTCAAAGGTCTCGCTCTCCGACTCGATGCGCCAGTCGGGATTGTCGTCGAGGTTGGGGAAGAAGCTGTCGGCGTCCGGGTCAGCGTCGACCTTGGTGACGTAGACGCGGTCGCAGCGGGAGAGGAGCGCCATGTAGACGCTGGCACCGCCGATGACGATGGCGTCGTCGCCGCCGAGCGCGGCGGCTGCATCAAACGAGTGGGCGATCTCCGCGCCGGGGACGTCGAGGTCGCGGTGGGAGAGGACGATGTTGCGGCGGTCCTTGAGGGGCTTGCCGCCGGGGAAGGTGTCGAGGGTCTTGTGGCCGAGGATGACGGTCTTGCCGACGGTGAGGGTGCGGAAACGCTTGTGGTCGGCAGAGATGCGGAACAGCAGCGCGCCGTCGCGGCCGATGCCCCAGTTCTGGGAAACGCAGACGATTGCGGTCATAGTATCAACTCCATGGCTTTCTCTATAAATTTTGCCGACGCGAACGCTCAGACGGCAATGGGGATCTTGTCTTCAAAGGGACTGAACTGATAATTTTCCAGCCGGACGCTGTCGGGAGTGAAGGCGTAGAAATCCGTCACGGCGGGATCGAGGGTGAACTGCGGGGCGGGGTGCTCCGGCTCGGAGAGCATCTTTTCGATGATGGGGATGTGGCGGTCGTAAATGTGCGCGTCGGCAATGACGTGGACGAGCTCGCCTGCTTTGAGGCCGGAGACCTGGGCAAACATGTGGACGAGCACCGCGTACTGACAGACATTCCAGTTGTTGGCGGCGAGCATGTCCTGCGAGCGCTGATTCAGGATGGCGTTCAGCGTGCCGTTTGAGACGTTGAAGGTCATGGAGTAGGCGCAGGGGTAGAGGTTCATGTCGTGTAGGTCCTCGAAATTGTAGAGGCTTGTGAGAATGCGGCGCGAGGCGGGGTTATGTCTGAGGTCATAGAGCACGCGGTCGACCTGATCGAACATACCCTCCTTGTATTGGTGCTTGACGCCAAGCTGATAGCCGTAGGCCTTGCCGATGGAACCGGTTTCGTCCGCCCAGGCATCCCAGATGTGGGAGGAGAGGTCGTGGACGTTGTTGGATTTTTTCTGCCAGATCCAGAGGAGCTCGTCCACTGCGCTTTTGAGGTATGTGCGGCGCAGGGTGAGGATGGGAAACTCCTTTTGCAGATCGTAGCGGTTGACAAGGCCAAATTTTTTGATCGTGTGGGCGGGGGTGCCGTCCTCCCAGTGGGGACGGACGGTGAGGTCGTCGTCGCGCACGCCGTTTTGGAGAATGTCGAGGCAGTTGGTGCGGAAGACCTGATCGGCATAGCTCATGCGCGCGCCCTCACTTGGTTTCACAGCCCGCGGCGCGGACGGCGGCGAGCGCCAGCTCGAGCGTCGGGTCGACGTTGGGGTAATCGAGATGATAGATGTCGAACGCGGGGGGGAGCTCGGTGCAGCCGAGGATCAGGACCTCGGCTCCGCGCGCAAGAAGATGCTCGCAGGCGGCGCGGAAGGCGGTCGCGTCATGCGTGAGGTCGCCGGCCTTGACGCCGTTGTAGATGATGTCCATGACGGCGGCCTGATCTTCACTATGATCGGGGGTGATGAGCTCGACGCCGCTGCCCTCGAACGTGCGCTGGTAGATGCCGGTCTGGACGGTGCCGTCGGTCGCGAGGAGACCGGCGCACTTGACGCCGCGGGACTTGAGCGCGTCGCGCGTGATGGCGATCATGTGCAGAACGGGGATGGAGACGGACGAGGCGACGGCGTCATAAAAGTTGTGCGCGGTGTTGCAGGGCATGATGAGAAGATCCGCGCCGATGGACTCGAGGCGCTGCGCGCTCTTGACCATTTCGGGGACGGGGTCGGCGCCACCGTGCAGGAGGGCTGCCGTGCGGTCGGAAATATTGGTATTGGAGTCGATGCACACGCGCGGATGGTCCTGATCGCAGGAGGCAGCCGTGTGCAGGGTGATCTTCTGAAAGAGGTCGGCGGTAGCGAGAGGACCCATGCCGCCGAGGATACCGATGACCTTTTTATCACTCATGGAGAAGCCCCTTTTCTTTCTTTTCGAGCAGCTTTTGATCGTGATTCGGGAGCGCGGCGAGCTCGCGGTCACGCCGGATGATCTTCTTGAGACCTTCGACGGCGACCTTGACGGAGGCGGAGGTGTCCTCGCTCATGTCCTGATCGAGGCCGGCCTTTTCGCGCTCCTGGTTCCAGACAACGTGGAAGCAGGAGCCGCAGCGGCAGCCGAGCGCGGAGGCGACGACGAACATTGCGGCGGACTCCATTTCGCTTGCCTTGACGCCAAGGCGCTTCCAGCTCTCCCACTTTTGCAGAAGCTCGTAGTAGACAGGGCTCTTTTCCGGGGAGTGCTGGCCGTAGAAGCTGTCCTTGCACTGGACGACGCCGGTGTGGGTGCAGTAGCCGAGCTCTTCGGATGCCTGACGAAGGGCGAGGGTGATGTCGAAATCGGCGACGGCGGGGAACTCGATGGGCGCGTATTCGAGCGAGGTGTGCTCGTAGCGGATGGCGCCGGTGGCGACGACGATGTCGCCGGACTTGACGTTTAAGTCGATGCCGCCGCAGGTGCCGGTGCGGATGAAGGTGTCCGCGCCGAGCTGATGCAGCTCCTCCATGGCGATGGAGGCGGACGGGCCGCCGATGCCGGTGGAGCAGACGGAGACCTTTTCGCCCAGCAGCGTGCCGGTGTAGGTGGTGTATTCGCGGTTGCGCGCGACGAGATGGGCATCGTCGAACAGTGCGGCGATGGAGGGGCAGCGGCCGGGGTCGCCGGGCAGGATCACATAGCGGCCGACTTCACCCTTGGCGCAGTGGATATGATAGAGACGTTCCAGTTCATGCATGATGACAGCGCTCCTTAGCTATAAAATCATTCAATAATTATATCAGAGGAGAAGAGGGGGCGCAAGGGTGCAGACGGAGAGATATGAGCAAAAACGGGGTTGCGCTTTGTGCATGAAGCAGATTATAATAAGGCAACAAAATAAGAAAAGAGGAAGAATATGAGCTATAAAGCGGTTCTTTTTGATATGGACGGGACGCTGCTCGATACGCTGGAGGACCTGCGCGACAGCACGAACCATGTACTGCGGCAGATGGGCTATCCAGAGCGGAGCCTTGAGGAGATGCGGCGCTTTGTCGGCAACGGGGCGGAAAAGCAGATCCGCCGCGCCGTGCCGGAGGGGACGAGCGAGGAAAAGATCATGGAGACGCTCGCGGCGTACCGCGCGTACTATCAGGATCACTGCCAGATCAAAACACGGGTGTACGACGGACTTTTGGACATGCTGAGCGAGCTGAAGGCAAAGGGCATCAAGCTGGCGGTCGTGTCGAACAAGCCGGACAGCGCGGTGCAGAAGTTGAGCCGTGAGTATTTCGGCGACCGGATGGACTTTGCCGTCGGCCCGAGCGACGGCGTGCGCTGCAAGCCGTACCCCGACATGGCGGAGACGGCGCTGAAAGCGCTGGGAATTGCAAAAAAGGACGCAGTGTTTGTCGGAGATTCCGAAGTGGACGTGCAGACGGGGCTGAACGCCGGACTGGACGTCATCGCTGTGAGCTGGGGTTTCCGCTCGAGGGAAGTTGTGATCGAAGCCGGCGCGAAGATGATCGCCGATGATGCGAGTGAGCTGGAAAAGCTCATTCTCGAATGATTGTCTCCCATGCTGGGAGGGGATTCCCCTGCGCCGCGCAGGGGTGCGAATCAAGGGGGCCATTCTCTCACGTGAGAGAATGGCCCCCTTTAAATCCCCCAAGAGAACGCAAGGGGCCTTGCCCCTTGACCCCGCACA
>ERZ772831.1830-NODE-1830-length-18960-cov-4.150172_pt1 | contig 18960 bp, 20 predicted proteins | sample MGYA00580858_ERZ772831 | MGnify/ENA primary metagenome ERZ772831 (study PRJEB29015, sample SAMEA2737694) | human gut metagenome | biome: human gut; feature: human-associated habitat; material: faeces | place: China | collected 2012 ... | reverse complement strand
GCGGTCTTAAAGAGATTGCTGATAAAATTGCAGGGTTTCTTGATCCGATCGGAGCGGCCTTTGATTCCTTCACAAGTAAGATGAATTCTGAATCGCTTCGAAATATTGCGATTAGTATTGGCATTTTTGCGACAGCTCTTCTTGTATTGAGTGCCATAGATGGAGATAAAATTGTCAATGCGTTGGTTGGGATAGCAGGGGCCGCCGCGATACTATATTTTGTTGTTAAGAAATTGTCTGATTTGTCGTCATTTTCTTTGGACAGTATCGGGTTCGGAGAGGGCATTAAGGGCTTCATCGGTTCTTTAACTGGCAATGCCGCTCAATTAAAGAAAATGTCTTCGATAGGATCTCTTGTCAAAAATATTGCTAAATCAATACTGCTTCTTGCGATTTCGATGCGGCTTTTGTCGACAATGGATCTTGGGCAATCTCTAATTGCGCTTGGTTCTATATACGCAATGTCGTTAATCATGACAAAGATGGCAAAATCTATGGAAGATGTTAGCATAAAAGGGATGGGTTCTCTTATTGCAATAGCATTGTCTATAGTTGTCCTTGCTGGCGCTATGAAAATTCTCAGCGGAATTGAAATATTTGACGCCATAAAAGGTCTGGCTGTTATAGGGGTATTGTTGCTAGAGCTCCAGTATTTTATGAATCAAGTATCTTCGATTAATCCCGGAAACATTGCAGTAATGGCGATCTCAATGATAGCAATAGCCGGGGCGTTTATAATCTTAACGGGTGTCATAGCATTACTTGGGCTTATGCCAGTCGCTTCACTTGCCAAGGGCATAGTATCGATGGGGATCATTCTAACTATGTTCTCCATATTTGCAAATTCTATCGAAAGTATCAACGTTGGAAGCCTCTTGGCAGCTACTGCGTCTATCATGCTTATATCTGGGGCACTTGTTCTCATTGCCGCGGCGCTTGCCGTATTTTCTCTAGTTCAAGATAAAGGAAATTCGGTACTAGGCCTGGCCGCAATGATCGTATCCATAGCAACCGCACTGGGGCTACTAAGTAATTTTGGTGGTGGTGCTGGAAATTTGCTCGCAGCAGCAGCAGCCATTCTTGTGGTTTCCGTTGCTATGAACGCACTTGCAATATCACTAGCAATATTCGGGGCCATAGGGAATCCTATTGGGGCTGTCCTGACAATGCTTGGTGCGCTTGTTGTGGTTCTTGGTGGACTTGGCCTTGCCGCAACCATCATGGCCCCAATTATACCTGCAATGGCACTTCTAGCTGCTGTTCTGTTGTTGATTGGCGCAGCTGTTCTCGCTGCTGGGGCCGGATTGACGATGCTTTCGACGAGTATTGTTGCTTTTTCTGCTGCCGTTCTTGCGAATATTGGAACGATTATTGCCGCATTTCTTGCGCTTGTCGCTGGCATGGGTGCTGTTTTATTTGAACTTGGAACGGTTGTAATCTCTGTCGTCAGTCAGTTAATTCCGCAGTTGGTAAACGCAGGATTGGCACTTATAAGTGCTTTGATTTCCGGGTTTGCATCAAATGCTGGAGGCATCATTGTCGGTATTGCGATTCTTATAGTTAATATCTTACAGGGACTTGCGGCAGCAGCCGGAACAATTATACAAGCCGGTGTCGAACTCGCCATCGCCCTTATAAATGGCATTGCAGATGGAATAAGAAATAATTCTGATGCGATTTTCGATGCACTCATGAACGTTTTGAGTTCTGTAATTGAGCTGATTATCAGTGCACTCGGCAATCTACTTGGCAAAATTCCTGGAATTGGACCAAAAATTAAGCAAGCTCTTGACGGTGCTGAGGCATCCGTTCGAGAATTTCTTACTGGTACGTCGTTCGAAGATGCTGAAGTTGATGTTCCGGTTAATGCCAACGTCGACGTTCAAAATGGAGACGCCGTTAAAAAAGAACTTGCTGGGCAGATGGATGATTTCTATAGTTCATCGGCAGAAGAGGCGAGCGCAGCAGCAAGAAAAGCCGGTTCAGACAATATGGCCGCATATATTGAGGGCGCAAAAGAGCAAGCGACAAACGCCGAAAATAAAAATCTTCTTGGCCAGGTATTTGAAAATGCAGGCGTTACTCTTCCGGAACTTGGAGATAACGTTAATGTCACAAGTATTCTAGATGGGCTGTCTGGGGATTCCTTGGACGCTTTGAAAAATTCTGGGCTCGATTTGTCGTCGTTAAGTGGCATGAATAGTACCGACATGAATCAATATCTAAAAGGTCTTGTTGGTAGTGTTGGCCCCGAAGATATGTCGGAGCAAACTGCGCCACTCGTAAACTCGATGACGGAGAGTATAGATACTCAACTTCAAGAGAAGACAGCGGATATTGGAAATTCGGTTACGACTATGTTCTCGACCGCTTTCTCTGATTTGGACCTGGCGCCTGTTATGACACAGCTTACCGTAGATTTTACAGAAAAATTCGGGGAGAGCCTTGTGACCAATGCTGAAACGGATGGTACCGTGAATACAAAGATCGTCGAATGGCTTACAAATGCCATGGGAAATTCCGATTTGAGCGGCATTGGTGGAGAGGCCGCCGACACAGTTGCCGAAGCATTTGCAACTGGAGTAAGCTCTCCTGCAAATGCTCAGGCCTCTGAGAAAAGTGGTTTGGAGCTTGCCAACAGCGCTAAATCCGGTGCCGAACAGGCAGACTCTTCTGGAAGTGGCAATAACTTCGCACTTGGTTTCATCAATGCAATTGGCGCGCATTTGCAGGAAGCTTATGATACGGCTTTAAAACTCGGCGCGAAAGCTTGTGAGGGTTTAAGTGCCGGCATTGCAGAAGGTTCCCCTTCGAAGTTGACAGCTATTTCCGGTAAATACTTTGATCAGGGCTTCATCATTGCGATTGACGCGAATGCAATGTATGCTGCCGCGGCTGCCTATCGGATGGGCTATGGTGCGGTTGAGTCGCTGAATGAAGGAATTCAAAATGGCGACGTAGCAAGGGTCGTTCCCGTTCTTGACGTTTCTGATCTGTATAATCAGATGGAAGCATTCGACGGCGTTTACCGGCCAAGAATTGCTCCGACACTCGATATGTCCGGTGTTGATCCGGCATGGAGTAACATGCGGGCTGTAGCGACGGTAAAGTCTGCCCAGCCTCCCTCTGTTGCTTACGAACAGGATTCCGCTGTGGGTGGAGGATACGCAGCTGTGAATTTTACACAAAACAACTATTCTCCGAAGTCTCTGTCGGCAGTTGAAATCTACAGACAGACGAAAAACCAACTGGATACGGTGAAAGGGCTGATTAAGAAAGCATGATTAAGACGGTTATTATCACGAACTATCGTGGCGAGTCATTGACTCTGGATTTGGCAAACCCGTATAGTTCGGGATATGCCGTTCTAAGTATCACCGGACTCGGGCCGAATAAGGCAACCATTAACACAGATGATGCAACGACGAGTGATGGGAGTGTCTACAATTCGGCTCGGGTCAATTCCAGAAATATTGTCCTAAAACTGAAACTTATGGGATCCGATGCGGAAGAAATTGAGAAACTTCGTCAGAAGACATACAAGTTCTTTCCTCTGAAGAAGTCTTTGACATTCGAGATCATTACCGATCAGAGGCACGCACGGATCCTTGGATATACGGAATCGAATGAGCCGAACATCTTTTCGGATGAGGAGACGGCGCAGATTTCCATTGTATGCCCTTATCCATTCTTCAGCAGAGTTGATATGGGCAACTCGGTTATGTTTTATGGAGAAGAGCCTCTGTTCGAGTTCCCATTCGAGAATGAAGGTTCTGAACCAGTAATTGAATTCGGTGCGGTTCATCAAGTCACAGAAGCAAACGTCAATTATTCCGGTGACAAAGAAACTGGAATTGTGATTACCATACACGCGCTTGGTGAGGCAAAGAACGTATCTATATTCAATCTTGACACAAACGAATCGATGAAAGTCACCGGTACATTGCTTACCGGAGACGACATTGTTATCAGCACCGTCAAAAATTCAAAATACGTCCGGTTGCTTCGGAATGGAATGTACTCCAACATCTTGAACAGAGTCGACAAAAACCCAGATTGGTTTGAATTGAGGAAAGGCGATAATTTATTTGCTTATACGGCCGAAGAAGGGATTCGGAACCTTGAATTTAGAATTGGGTTTGACATTTTGTATGAGGGGATTTGAGTATGGTCGTTTATATTCTGAACGCGAATTTTGAACGTATTGGAATTATCGATACATTCAAATCTCTCATATGGACGGATCGTGCCAGAGAATACGGAGACTTTGAGTTATCCTGCTTCCCAACGCAAAAGAATATTCAGGATTGTGCTCCTGATAATTTTATCGAGAATCCTGAGTCTGAGCATCTCATGATTATCGAGAAAATAGACCTGAAATCCGATACCGATGACGGCGATGAGTTCGTCGTGTCTGGAAATTCATTGGAGTCCATCCTTGAAAGAAGAATTGTCTGGACAAAGACGGTTCTTAGCGGTTCTCTTCAAGAGGGGATAAAGAAGCTTATTAACGAAGCGATCATATCTCCAGAGATTGCGGAACGGAAGATTCCAAACTTTGTTTTCGAGGATAGTGCCGATCCGGCTATTACTGCCTTGATGCTTAGCAAGGAGTGTGAAGCGGGGGACAACATTTATGACATTATCAAAGACGTATGTGACGAATACAAGATTTGTTTCAAAGTTGTTCTTAACAATGAAAAGAAGCTTGCATTCTCACTATACGCCGGTGCTGATCGAAGTTATACGCAGAGCGATAACGCATTCGTAATGTTCTCTCCGAATTTCGAGAACATTATCACAAGTGAATACTCCTCTTACCGAACGGACTATAAGAATGTCTGTCTTGTAACCGCCAGCAGAACAAAAGAAGGCTCGGAAGAAGAGACTGAGTACACGGAAGTTGCCGGTGCCGGCGAGGGAATTACACGCCGCGAGATGCATGTGGAAGGAAGCGATGTACCGACAAAAAACGATCATGAAGTAGAGTATAGCGATACGGAATACAAGAATTTGCTTGCACAGCGTGGTTTGAAGGAACTTGGCGATAACCCTATCGATGAAAAATTCGAGGGAGAAGTCGACTATACAAATGTGTTTGTCTATGGCAAAGACTTCTTTCTTGGTGATACGATACAGGTTGCGAATGCCTACGGCATGGAAGGTCCGTCCTATGTAAAGGAGGTCATCTGGTCCGAGGATACATCCGGTACAAAATGTTATCCGACGTTTGAATCGGAAAAGGCAAGTACGATTGGCGATTTGTTCTACAATGGCGACCAATGCAGGCAAGTCACAGGAGGATGGACCATTTACGATCCGGACGAAGCTAAATACAAGTTCGAAATCGGCAATATTCTGCGTCTCCAGCCAGAAGATACGAGCGGCGCAGAATGGAATCGCGCATCTGCATGGTTTGTTACAAGCAAGAAAGTGGATCTTTCAAAATGGAATCTTTTGCAGGCCGATATCATTGGCAACGGTCGTATCTATATTGTTGAGAATTCCCAATCTCCAGCAACGACGGAAACGTCAAAGCCGGTTAAGGATGTATTTATCTCCATCGCCGGTGGAGGCCATACGGAGATTGATATTTCTGATTTGACCGGAGCGTATTATATAGGATTCGGACCATGGGCAACTCCCAATTACGTCGAAGCATTCCATATTTGGACAAACATATAAAGGAGGGATAGAAATTGAGCTTAACATATGGCTTTTACAATAGCCTGAATCACGATAGAAAGTATGACGCCCGTCAGATCAGCAGATTGTTTGATGGCCTTATTACAGATGGCGTATATCGCTCGATCGGAAGTGTATTTGCTGTAAGTGTCAATTCCGGAATGATCTTAAATGTAGCCGAAGGAAGGGCCTGGTTCGATCATACCTGGACATTGAATGATACGGTTATGACGGTTACCCTTCCTGAAGCACATTCGGTTTATACAAAAATTGTTGCTATCATCATTCGCGTTGACAAAACAAATAGAGTAAATTCCATTGTTTGCAAGGAAGGAACTGCCGGTTCGGAACCCAAAAAGCCAACTATGGATAAAACTGCAAATCTGTCGGAGTATCCTCTGGCTTATGTAACAATTGATCCCGGCGTAACGGAAATCAGACCCGGAAAAATCGAGCAGGTGATTGGCTCATCTGAATGTCCATTCGTGACCGGAGTTATTCAGGGAGTATCAATCGATACTTTGATCCGCAATTGGAAAGATGAATTCGACATCCTGTTTGCCCAGATGGAGAATCAGATTTCACAGCTAGTATCCGGGACAATCGTTGATAAGAGCGTCACCTTTGCCAAATTGGCCAATGACGCGGTCAGACTTCGATTCCAGAATGTTGTAGTTAATACAAGTGCTTGGGTTGAAGACACAACTTACACCAACTACCCTTATAGAGCAAACATTGCGTTGAGCGGTGTTGATTCTACCATGTTTCCGGATGTCGTAATTGACGAGACTGACAAAGGCAAATATGAATTTGCAAGTTCGAGCGACAGTTATGATGGGGGAGTGCACTTGTATGTTTCCAGCATTCCGGAAAATGCCATAACGTTGCGGACCATTGTTTGCTGGAGGTGAGTATATGATTGGAAGAACGAATGCCTGTTTTGGCGGTGGTGGCACCGGACTGACGGTCGTTTCTGGCCTTACCGAACCGGTGAAGCCAAAGGAGAATATGATCTGGGTAAAATCCGACAAGGCCGGGAAGAAATACGTCTTTGCGGAGGCCGCTCCGGAAGCGCCTTTTGAGGGGCTGATCTGGTTCAGTGCCACAGGGGGCGGGATCATCACGCAGGCTAACGTATACGCCAATGGCGCGTGGAACCGGGTGGATGCGTATATGTACCTGTCCGGGGCCTGGGTGCACATTGCATCGACGTGGAACGGGGAACTGTTTGACAACGGGAATCAGTATACGCCAGTGACTGGTGGATGGGTCGGAAATGGCCCAACAGAAATTGGAACTACACTGAAACTCAAAGTTGCGAACTCCAGGCCAATTATATCGACGCAAAAGGCTATTGATTTTACAGGATTCACAAAATTGCATTGTATTGCTGATACGGCTTTCGGAAAGTTTGGCGTCACAGCCCTTAAAAACTTGGCTGCTAATGAACCTAACTGGGTTGCGTCTGTGGGTATAGGAACAAGTGACACAGTGCTTGATATATCCGCAATTCCGTCGGGTTATATCCAGTGTTTTGCGGTAGCCAGCTGGGCTGTAACAATAAATGTTACAAAGATGTGGCTTACGTGAGGTGCGAGTATGACGATTTATATTGACACAGATTTCAAGTGCCACACCGTGACCGGAGACGGGATGACAGCCGTGGAGATAACCGCCTTTGATGGCAAGTGCGCCGCCTATATCGAGGGCTACCGCTTTGTCCCGGCTGGGGAGATCTGGACGGCAGCGGACGGCACGGTGTATTCCGGCGAAATGATTACTCCCTGGAAGCCCTGGGCGGAGCTGGACACCGCCCAACGTGCCTATGAGCGGGAGCGCGCCGCCGCGCTGGAGGCCCAGAATGACGAGCTGGTGGAGGCCATGGCAGCCATGGTGGAGGACGTGTACAACCAGGACCTGGCTGCAATCGAGGAGGGATAAACGGTGATTACCGTATCCATAAATATTTTTAATTGGAGGAAATTCGTTATGTACAAATCTATGAAAATCCTGATTGGGAAGAAGTTCTACAAGACTGCGGAACTTGCCCAGAAGAAGCTCGATGTCTTCTTCGCAGTGAATCGTCTGACCGACGACGAGTATACTGAGCTGACTGCTCTGGTGGAAACCGTCTATGGCGGAGACTCTGCTGTATAATTCAAAATGACTTGAATTAACCCCGATTCTTAGGCTTTAGGCTTGAGAACCGGGGATTTTCTTATGTAAAGGAGGGTTATGTATGGAAAGCGTTGATAGCAAACTTGCAAGTGAGTTCGTTGAGTCTCCTAATCATAGAAATGGACGGCTCTATCCTTTGACTAAAATCACCATTCACCATGCCGCGATGGTATGTAATGCGAGAACAATCGCGAACTGTTTCGTCTCAAAAAATAGAAGCGCATCTGCAACTTATTGTGTCGGCAATGATGGCTCCATCGTTCAGTGTGTCAAAGAAGCAGACATGCCGTGGACAAGCTCCAACAGCGACAACGATAACCGGGCCATTACCATCGAAGTTGCAAACAGCACCCGCGGTGGGCAGTGGCCCGTAAGCGATTCCGCCATGGAGAGCCTGATCAAACTCCTGGTGGATATTTGCCAGCGAAATCCCGGCATTGGCCGATTGAATTACACCGGAGATACGTCTGGTAACATGACGATGCACAGATGGTTTAGTAATACCCTGTGTCCCGGACCGTACCTCGCCGGAAAGTTTCCGGAGATCGCCGCCGAGGTAAATAAGCGGTTGGATTCTGCGGAGGCTGCAAGCAAGGTAACCATGAAGAAGGTATACGATCTGACGGTTACCGGGCTTGATAAGAGCACGGCGGACAAATTCGTGGCCGATATGAACGCGGCTGGATACACACCAACTCTTATCCAGCGAGAGATCGAAGTCAAGCCTGAGAAGCCCGAAGGGAATGATTCCGGTTACACGAAGATCATGAACAATGCCGTTGCTACCGTTCAGCAGATGGCTACGTACATCAAGGCGAAGAATCCGGATGTTGCACAGTCCGTCATCGAAATGATCCCGTATTATATTTCGGAAGGCAAGACCGAAGGCGTCTCCGGCGACATTGCATTTGCCCAGTCATGTGTGGAGACCGGGAATTTTCGTTTTCCGCAGACAACCTGCAATGTGACGATTGACCAGAACAATTTCGCCATGATGGGCGTCGTTGCAGCAGACTCTAAAGGTGAGTCTTTTGTGACACCTCAGATTGGTATTCGCGCCCAAATTCAGCATTTGAAGGCGTATGCCAGTTCTGATCCACTAATTGGGGAGCTCGTTGATCCGAGATTCAAATATGTCGCTCGTGGCAGCGCTCCGTATGTCGAATGGCTTGGAATGAAGGAAAACCCCCAGGGCAAAGGTTGGGCATCTTCTGCCGGATATGGAAAGAAGATTCTGGATGTTCTCAAGGCTGTACGGGAGACGCATGTAGAACATCACACTGAGCAACCCGCAAAAGATGAACTCGCTGTTGGAGATCTTGTTACTATGCAGAAGGGTGCTCCAGTCTATGGGCAGACAAGAGAATTCCAGTCTTGGGTCTATAACAAGAAACTATATGTCCGGGCTATTTCTGGCGACAGAATCACCGTAAGTATCTACAGAACCGGTGCTATCACCGGCAATGTGGACAAGAAATATTTGACTAAGATCTAAAGGAGGATTTCAAAATGATTCTCAACAACAAGCTTTATGACGCTCTGAAGTGGGTTGTCATGATTCTGCTGCCTGCATTGTCTGCTCTGTATGCGGGCCTTGCTGGTTATTGGGGCTGGCCTTATGTTGAGCAGATCGTGGGCAGTATCTCTGTCGTCGATGTGTTTCTGGGTGCACTGATGCAGATTTCCACTCGGAATTATCACAAGAGCACAACTGAATGATATTCGTCACCTAACCCCTTCACGTTCGCATGAAAGGAGAATGCGATATGGACAGTTATTTTCCACAGCAATCATTTGGCAGAAGACCGGACCCGCCAAGATACGATTTGATATTCGTAAAAGGGCGGCAAGGGGCTCTTTCCTTTGAGATGGGCCCTAATAGCAGAGCACTTCTCCCAGATGCAGACGAGCCAGTTGTATGGTTTGTTTGCACCGACGAACTAGGCAGGAAATCGACATGTGTTGATTACGATATGGTAATCCGAAAACACGAGCCTGAGCCTACTACGCAGGAACTTAAAGAGACAATCGCTAAATTAACATCTAAAATTTCGAATTTGGAGGTGCAGTTAGGTGTCGAATCCTCTGATGAAAAGTAGCCCAAACGCCGGTGGATGGCTTGAAGGAAATTCTTGCAATAGCGCCAACCAGACCCCGGTCGTAAGTAAGGATCTTCAGCAGCTTTACGGCATGTATCAGGCGGCAAAAGATCCGAAGGCATTTATGCAGCAAGTAATGTCTGCCAATCCGGCGTTGGAAGCAATGTCGCATAAAGGCAGCATGAAAGACCAATTCTACGCCGAATGCCAGCGGCGTGGGGTAGATCCCGATGCGTTTCTGGCACAGGTGGAGCAGGGCTTAAAGAATAGATAGGCTCTGTCGTCCTCCCTTTATGTTTGGTCTTCGAAGGCGAGCGTACGGCGTCTTTGCGGATAAAATATTTTTTAGGAGGAAATACTTATGAGTATCACCAACGACAACTGCGGATTCGACGATGGCCTGTAGTTATTTGCCATTTTGGCTCTCATGGGGTTCGGAGGAAACGGACTTTTTGGTAACGGTAATCGGGTGGGCGAAGCTTATGCCACGCAAGCGGACATTCAGAGAGCGGTTGACCTGAATTCCATTCAGAAGGGTCAGTCCGAGATCGAGCGTGCAATTACCAGTGCTACGAGTGGTATTGTGGGCGCGGTCAAGGATGGAAATTACAATACACTTGGTGAGATCAGAGATATCCAGACCGAAGTAAACCGTGGTTTCACCAACATGCAGAACTGCTGCTGCGAGATCAAGCAGGGCATTATGGAGAATCGTTATCTCTCCGAGCGGAATGCAAAAGACATCGTCAGCGCAATCCGTGAGGAAGGCAATGCGACTCGTACAATGCTCATGCAGAATGAGAACGCTCGTCTGCGCGACGATCTGGTCGCTGCGCGTTCTGAGCTCGGCGATATGCGGCAGAGCAACTATCTGCTCGGTCAGATGGGTCGTTGGACTGGGAATCCTCCTTGCCCGATGCCCTGTGGGATGATGCAGAATAACTAAATTCAAAATGGGGGAGGGCTTCGGCTCTCCTCCTTATCTTAATGTAGAAGGAGGATAATAACATGAGCTGTAATTCAGGTAGCGGATGTGGTTGTAAGAAATCTATTGCAAGATTTTACAACCCGGCAACTCAGGCTTTCTTGGCAAACGCCATAACGCCAATCGCCGTGAATGCCAACCAAGTTGTTCTTCAGGGAACGGCTATTGTTCCTAGCCTCAACGGATACAGAATAGATAAAACAGGTTTATACGGTCTGACTGCCGACGTTGTTCTTCTTGGTACAACTGCTGGCAACGTTCTTGTGCAGGCGTATCTTGACGGTGTGGCAATGCCTTGTACTGTCAGAAATGCAACCCTGGTAGCGGACGGTTATGTGTCAGTTCATATTGATACTGATATTCTGTTCGAACAGGTTTGCGTGTGCCAGAATAACACTTCCCATCAAATCACCTTTGGTATCGTAAGTACCGGTGGTGCGGGCAGTGTTGTTAACGTTTGCACTGGACTCATTAAACGTTAAAGGAGTGTTTGGGAAATGCTCACATGCGAATATTTCAAGCACGAAATCCAGGAAATTCTTGATAAGGATGACCTGGATCAGAAGTCTCTCGAGGTTCTGGTCGACCTGCTTCTCGCCAAGCATCTTATCGGCAAAGAAATGTCGAAGAAGCTTACGGAAGAAATGGCTACCATGTGGGTATCCCATATGGAGAACACCGATGGAACGAACGGTGCGCATTGGACGCTTGATGCAACCACATCCGTCCGTGATAAACTCGGCCTAAAGCATATTTGCAAGTACGAGTTTTGGGCGGTAATGAATTCTCTGTATTCTGACTATGGAAAGACATTGGCAAAAGTCAATGCCACTCCTGAAGTATATGGGGAACTCGCTCGTGATTGGATTGAGGACGATGATGCTGTTAAGGCGAAAGCCGCTGCATATTATGAATATGTAGTTGCACACGACTGAGAGGTACAGTCATGAGCGGACAGGATCTGATTACTTTAATCGTTGCAATGTTCGCCTCAACTGGATTTTGGACGTTTTGTAAAACCGTTTACGAACATAGGTGCGAGAAAAAGAAAGCCGCTGAGAATCAAGTCAGCGTCGAGCTCGCAAATACTCTTCGCAAAGCGTTACTCGGTGTAATGCATTCTATTATATTTTCACTGGGTAATGAGTACGTAGCTCGGGGTGAGATAACACTTGATGAGTACGATAACTTCACAGTTTTATACAAGCCATACTCCGAACTTGGAGGAAATGGAACTGGGAAAAAACTAATGCGGGAAGTCGAGAAGTTAAAGATTATCGAAGACGAAGATTCTGGCAAATAACTGACTGTCATCCGGCAATGTATTAGGTGGACGCAGAAAGACGTACTTTGATTATAGTCAAAAATACACCAATCATACACTGCCGGATGATTTGTTCTAGGGGAATCAGCACTTTTTACGTTGAACAGCATATATTGGAGGTGTTCGACCTGAATGCCCCGGTCGCCCGGAACAAGGGGTCGACCCTTGTTCCAGGCGATGGTGTAAAACCGCTGCCCCTGGCTGCGCAGCTCGGAAAGGGAGGTCACGGCTGTATACAGCCGCACCAGCGCATACCATGTGGCAGGACCAACCACACCATCGGGGGTCAAATTGAATATTTCCTGGAAGACTGTGACGGAATTCTCTGTGGCGGCACCGAAAATGCCGTCCACGACAGAAACCTTCGGAATGGCCGGGTAGTTCTGGGATATTCGGTTCAGCTCTATTTGGATGACCACCACATTGGGGCCTACGCTGCCTCTTCGCAGAGGCGTCCCGGGGTAGGAAGACACATAGTCCTGCACCGGGGCATTGGCCACGATTTCCACGTCCCCATAGTAGCTGCGCAGAATCTGGGTGGAGTTGTAGCCCTGCTGGGCAAGGGCCTGGCTGCCCCACTGGCTCAGGCCTTCGCAGGTGACGGTGGTGCCGTTGCAAAATTTTGCGGCCAGCGGTTCTACAAAGCCCGGGCGGCGCAGATAGGAATTGAAAAGCTCATCCACCAGCCGGGAAACGTTGGAAAAAAAGCTGCGCCCCCGGACAAAAAACTGGTCATAGGCGGTGGAACTGGTGATGTCAAAATCATAGCCTCGGCTGCGGTAGAACTCTGTATATACCCGGTTTAGCGCAAAGGAAACAATGGCCAGGATATTGGCCCGCAAGGCGCTTTCCTCCCAGGTGGGATAAATCTCACTGGAGGCAACATTTTTCACATAGTCCGAGAAGCTTACGGTCACATTGTCGGCACTGGCGCTGGGCGCGCCCAGATGAACCGTGATCCGCTGGGGTACATAGGGAATGACAGTCGGCATAGGCCCTCCTTACAGATTCTGTGGCGGAGTATTAAACAGTATTTTTTCATCCCAACGGTCCGGAAGCTCTGACAGGGGCACCATTTCCAGGTCCTGCACGGTGGTAATTCCCGGAAAGATCTGGACATTTCGGGCTGCGATTTGCTCAAAATCCGTTTTGAATGCATAGACCGTCACGTCCGTAAAGGGCTGCTGCCCGTTGCCCTCCGGCCGTTCACTCTCTTCCCGGTCCGGGGTTGGGATGGAGATAGGCTCGGTCAGGCCGCTTCGGTTCGTCAGGCGCATGGCAATGGCTGTACCGTCCTGGGCAATGACCGCCACTGCCACATCCTCCAAGGGAATCTGCGCGTAGCTCATATAGGCGCGGGCTGTTATGTAACCGTTCGATGACATGATTTTCCCTCCTTGCATGTTTCTCGTACAGTATATGCGATCCGTAAGAAAAAGGTTCCCCGCCAAAAAACGACCCGGCAGCGAATTTGCTGCCGGGTCAGCTTACAGAAAGGGCCGCATCTGGCGGATATTGTTGGTTTCTGTATCGATGAGCTTCTGGGAAAGGGTGTCCACCCGGCTGTCCTTCCGGTCAGAGCGGTGCAGATTCCGCAAGCCTTTTACCAGCCCCTTGGTATTGCCCTGGATCATCATCTCCGAAATTTTCGATGTGGCGTCCGCACCTGTGAGCTTCATGCGGCACACCATGTTGGACATCATCCGCACGGCGCTGTCCAGCTCCTTCAGCTCCCAGCCCCGCTGGGATGCGATATTGTGGGCTTCCGTTTCGATTCCGTCATATTCCTTCAGCTGCTGCACCAGCGCCTGCCGCAGCTCGGGGTTCAGAGTGGTATCCAGGACGCTGCGGATGCCCACCTGGCCCATCTGGGTGGTTTTGAGGACCGAGGACAGGATTTCCTGACTGGTTTTCATATGCAATCACCTCGCCGCTAGTATTTGCGCTCCGGCGCAAATCATGCACCTTTCGGGCAAAGGGGCATAGAATGCTTCCGGGGAGTGTGATTCTATGTGTGCCATATCCGGCTGTGTCGGACTGCCGATTGAGGAAACCTGCATGCATGCCATGCTGCAAACCATGGCTCGCCGTGGCCCGGACGGCCGGGGCATTTTCAGAAATGCGGACTGTATGCTGCTGCACACCCGTCTTGCCATCATCGACCCCACAGGCGGCGCTCAGCCTATGGAGCTGCTCTGGGGCGGGGAACACTACTGCATTACCTACAATGGGGAGCTCTACAATACGGAGCAGCTGCGAAAAAAGCTGGAAAAATTGGGCCATGCCTTTGCCACGCATTCGGACACAGAGGTTGTGCTGCACAGCTATGCCCAATGGGGGCCGGAGTGCCTTCTGAAAATGAATGGCATTTTTGCCTTCGGCATCTGGGAGAGCAGAAAAAGGCGGATGTTCCTTGCCCGGGACCGTATCGGCGTGAAGCCGCTGTTTTACAGCCTCAGCGGGGAAGGACTGCTATTTGCCTCGGAAATCAAGACCATTCTGGCCCATCCTTCCCAGAGGGCCGCGCTGGATGCGGAGGGAGCAGCTCAGATTTTGCTGCTTGGGCCGGGGCGGCAGCCGGGCAGCGGCGTCTTCCGCGGGATTCGGGAGCTGGAACCGGGCTGCTGGGCAACCTTCGAAGGGGGCACTCTGGCAATACACCGGTACTGGTCTTTGAAAGACCGGGAGCACCGGGAGAATTTCCGCCAGACGGCGGAGCACACCCGGGCGCTGGTGCTGGATGCTATTACGCGGCAGATGGTCTCCGATGTGCCCATTGGGACCTTCCTGTCCGGCGGCCTGGATTCCAGCCTCATCAGTGCGGTCTGCGCAAAAAAAATGGAGCAGGCCGGACGGCAATTGATGACCTTTTCCGTTGGATATCCGGAGAACGACAAGTATTTCCGGGCGGGAAAGTTCCAGCCGACTTCGGACAGCGATTTTATCGGCCTAATGGAGGAATTTCTGCATTCTGACCATCATCTGACGGAATTGCCGCCGGAGACGCTGGTCTCCAGCCTGGAGGAGGCCACTGTTGCCAGAGACCTGCCGGGAATGGCGGATGTGGACTTTTCTCTTCTGGCATTCTGCAGGGAGATTCGGAAATACGTAAAAGTGGCGCTGTCCGGGGAATGTGCCGATGAGATTTTCGGCGGTTATCCCTGGTATCGCGACCCGGAAGTTCGGGACAGAGCGGGGTTCCCCTGGGCGCAGAATACTATTGACCGCTGCAATCTGCTGCACCCGGACCTTCGCGCCAAGCTGGACGGGGAAGCCTACGTCATGGAGGCCTACCTAAAAACCTGCCGGGAAAGTGACGTTCTGCCGGGATGCAGCCCCCGGGAGCGGCGCATGAAGGAAATGGTAAACCTGAATTTTCGCTGGTTTATGCAGACCCTTCTGGACCGGAAGGACCGGATGAGCATGTTCAGCGGCTTGGAGGTACGGGTGCCCTTCTGCGATTACCGCATTGCGGAATATCTCTATGGCGTGCCCTGGGAATACAAGGACTATCAGGGGGAAGAGAAGGGCCTGCTGCGCTATGCCTGCGGGGACCTGCTCCCGGAGGCGGTGGCCCACAGAAAAAAGAGCCCCTATCCGAAAACCTTCGATCCTCGCTATGAGACATTGCTGGAGGAAAAAATGCAGGCTGTGTTTTCTGCGGATTCTCCGCTATTCGCCCTTGTGGACAGGGAAGCGCTCAAAATGGTCCTGGATAGCCAAAGCCCCTGGCCCTGGTATGGGCAGCTTATGGCACGGCCTCAAAAGATCGCATATTTCCTGCAAATTGACTTCTGGCTGCGCCATTATGGCATAGAGCTGCAATTCTAAAAAATGCCTCAAAAAGTGGAGGAAATGACGCTTTTACGGAAAATTTGTGAATAGTGTAGAAGAAATCTCTGAAAATTTGGCAAAATCACCATTTGCTTTCCGAACCAAAATTTGATATCATATCACTACTAAGATAATTTGTCAAGAGGAGGTTTTTTCCCGTGTTTCAGTTGGGTGAGCTTGTGGTTTATGGGATTCATGGCGTGTGCCGGGTCAAAGAAGTGCAGGAGCGAATGGTGAATAGAGTCAGTCAGCAATATCTGGTTTTGGAGCCGGTTGGAAAGCAGGGCAGCCAATATATGGTGCCCATGCAGAATGAGGCTGCCATGTCCAGAGTGTCCGGGCTCATCTCGAAGGAAGCGTGGGAAGCGCTCCTTGCATCACCGAAGGTCCACACGGTTTTCTGGATTCAGGATGAGAATAAGCGCAAGCAGTCCTACCGGGAGCTCACCGGCTCCGGAACCCGGGAAACGTTGCTGCAAACGGTGTATTCCATCTATGCCCACCGGTCTGCCCAGAAAGCAGCCGGGCGACGGCTGCATATGTGTGACGAAAATTTCCTCCATGACGCAGAGAAAATCCTTGCCGGAGAATTGGAGGCCGTCATGGGGATCACCGGTCCGGAGGCGCTTACGCTTCTGCGGACGAGCCTCAGCGCGTAACGAATCAAAAGGCTGCTAAGCATCCACAAAGCCAAGGATGCTTTGGCGTGTGCCGATAAGACAGTAATTTGAGAAAATTACGAAATCGGCATCTGTCAGACAGGAGTGGACAAAACAGGCGACATTCAACATTGGTTGGATGCCGCCTGTTTTTACATCTAAGGGTTGAGAATCACCTGTTTTTTGCGCTGTAAAGCAAGGATAACGAAAAGGGTGGAAAAGCTTTTGTCTTGGTGGTATAATTACTTCGATATTTGCATTCAACATCGAGGAGGACAGACCATGAGATTGCGCAGAGACAAGTAACAGTTTCCGTAAAATTCGAATGGAGGTTACTTAATATGGAAATCAGAGAATATAAAACTTACAACGAATCAGAGATTCTGCGCTTATACACGAGTGTTGGCTGGACGGCCTACACCGATCAGCCGGAGGTACTGCGTAAAGGCTTTGAAAGCTCTATGCTGACCCTTGCCGCTTATGAGGGTGATCAGCTTCTTGGTATCATTCGCACTGTGGGCGATGGTCATACCATCGTGTTTGTGCAAGACATATTGGTGTTTCCGGAGCATCAGCGAAAAGGGTTCGGCTCTGCACTCTTACAAGCCATTCTGAGCCGATACAGCCATGTTCGCCAGATTCAGTTGGCAACAGACAACACGCCGAAAACCATTGCTTTTTACAAGTCGATGGGGTTCTATGAATTTTCCGAAATCGGTTGCTGCGGATTTATGAAAGGTTAATGTGATGTTTGAAACGGTTGAATTTACAAGTATGTGCATGATCTGTGATGGCAGCCGAGTTGTCGTGATCGACCGGAAAAAGTGGTGACGCTGATGCCCGCGGCGTCCGCCGTGGCCGGCATCGTGTTCTCATTTGCCGGTGCGTGAAGTTAAAACAGGTTTGCCAGAACCCACATACACAGCGCGGAGATAACTCCGTGCAGCAGGCGCCCGGCCGTGTGCCGGGCGCTTTTGATATCCGTCCCGGCGAGCACTGCCGCCGTCTGGCAGTGCACCGATACGCCGCCCCAGCCGATGAGAAAGGCTGCAAGGGCGAGGTTAGCGGGCGTCGGCGTCAGCCCCTGCATCGCGCCGATGCCCGTGCCGAGCTCGAGCACGCCTGTGCACAGGGCGCGCGCAAAGTGCAGCTCCAGCCCGAGCCGCGCAGCGCTCGTGCCCACCAGCGCCGGCAGCAGGCCGGAGGCGTCGAGCACCCCCGTCATGACGCTGAACGTGACCACAAAGCCGCTGACCGTCAGCACCGCGCGCACGGCGCTGCGCACGGCCTCCGGTAGCGCCTGCGAGAGCGACACGGCCGCGATCTGCGACCGATCCTCCGGCAGAAAGCCGCCGCTGCGCGGGGCGAAGAGCATGCCGACGATCACGGCGGACAGCACGTGCACGCCGTAAAGCAGCAGCCCGTAGCCCGCGCTGTGAAACACGCCCACGCCTGCCGCGCCGACGAGAAACGCCGGGCCGGAATTGTTGCAGAATGCGAGCGCGCGCTCGGCCTGCTCGCGCGGCATATTGAAACGACACTGCTCGACCTCGCACACGAGCTGCGCGGCGGCAGCATCACGGCCGACCCCTACTTCCGCTCCGGGCAGGACACGGCCTGCACGCACTGCGACTATCTGACCGTCTGCCACTTCACGCCCGGCATGGGGGGCGACTGCCACCGTGTGCTCACCAAGCTCCCGGCCGACAAGGTCTGGAGCAACCTGAAAGGAGGCACGCCGGATGCCTGAACTCAACTTCACGCCCGAGCAGCGCGCCGCGATCGACACGCGCGGCAGCACCGTGCTCGTGTCCGCGGCGGCGGGCAGCGGCAAGACCCGCGTGCTCACCGAGCGGCTCATGGCCTACCTCACGGACGCGGAACATCCGGTCGATATCGACCATTTCCTCGTCATCACCTACACGCGCGCGGCCGCGGCCGAGCTGCGCAGCCGCATTCTCGACGGGATCTATGCGCGCATTGCGTCCGACCCCGAAAACCGTCGCCTGCGGCGGCAGGTCGCGCTGTGCGCCCGCGCCGAGATCGGCACGATTCACAGCTTCTGCGCCGACTTCCTGCGCGCCAACTGCGCGGCGCTTGCGCTCGCGCCGGACTTTCAGGTCGCCGATACCGAGCGCTGCGCCGCCCTGCGCGCAGCGGCGCTCGAGCACACGCTCGAGCGCGCCTATACACGCC
>ERZ772831.1820-NODE-1820-length-19040-cov-3.517303_pt1 | contig 19040 bp, 20 predicted proteins | sample MGYA00580858_ERZ772831 | MGnify/ENA primary metagenome ERZ772831 (study PRJEB29015, sample SAMEA2737694) | human gut metagenome | biome: human gut; feature: human-associated habitat; material: faeces | place: China | collected 2012 ... | reverse complement strand
CCGATATCCGGGCAACCTGACCATGCCGATTCACGCCGTTTCGATTATGATAAATCCTTTGACGATAATGGTACGTGTGAGTCGGTGGAGTGGAGAAACGATGTCGGCTTTCAGAACAAAGGAAACTTTGGGGATTGATCTTATCTCTTACTTGAACTCTCATTGATGGAGGACGTGTCCGGGGAAACGAAACAAAGTTCCCCGGACACGTTTTTTTGTACGTTCTGTATGTGTATATTTATGCGTCTTGCGGTTTTCCGAGGTAGAATGTTCCCGATTTGTCTGTATTGTTTGACGTTTTTTAACATCAGTACGAGTTCTTGTTTTACAGGTGTTTGGAATGGCGAAAAATACAAGGCATATATTTTGAAACATAAGGCACTTATTTTAAAATATGTGCCTTATGTTTTTTTCTATATGCCGAAGCTTTTTGTCGAGTTACGGATTTGCTTGTATTAATAAATTTTATTATATTCGCAAAGCGATAAAAAGAGAATAATGACAACGCTTTTCTACGTAACTGACATACTGCTCGTGATACTTCTTACGGCTGTAACCGTAAAGTTCATCAGGCTGGGAAATGGTTTGGAGGATGGTCCGTTCCAGGTGCGCCGCAAACTGTTTATATGTTTCTATATTCTCCTCATCGTTAACGTATTGCTCTCTGCCACCATAGTGCATCCGCAGGGTGTGGAGGTATATAGCTCTTTGCCGGTGTGCACCTTGTATTTCGTGTTTTCCGTGTTCATGATGATGGCGACGGCTCATTTCGGCAAGGATTACTATCGCAACGTGTTTATATGGCTCTTAATCATACAATATGGGTTCATGTTCCTGGTATTGAGCCTTCTGTGCCGTATTCTCGGGCTTTACGAACCCATTTTCTCACTCGAAGGACTATTTGATGCCGACAATCATTTCATTGTTTATGGCAGAATTTATTTCTTGACCATAATGCTGGCGGTCTGTTTGCTAATGCTCGCAGTCTTGGTGGAGTCGTTCGTGAGCAACCTGCGACACAGAAAATTCGAACCGAGTGAATATAAGTCGCGTCCCGGGAACGATGCGGAAACAATAAATATTCTGTTGTATGTTGTGGTGTTTTCTGCCTCTTTGACCACTTACTTTTACACGTACATCCTTCCGCATATTATATGTAATGTATTGCTCGGCGCAATGGTGCTGCGTTCCAACCACACTTACGGACGCTATCTCAAGGCAATGCGTGATGAAGTGGGGAACCGTGCTGTTTACAGGGAAATAAGCGAGAAGATAAACCAACTGTTGGAGCAGGAAAACGATAATCCCATATACAAGAGCAACACGAATATTGACGAAATAGCCGATGCTATAAATGTTGGGCGCGACGACATGAGCTCCTATATTTACAGGGAGCTTGGTACGAGTTTCGCGTCTTGGGTATGTGAAAAGAAATTGCTTCGCTGTGCCGATCAGATAGCCAATACTTCGCGGAAAATAAGCGAAATAGCCATAAATACGGGCTATATGGATTTGCCTGCCATGAGCAAAGCGTTCAAAAAGCGTTTCGGCGTTACGCCTTCGGAGTATCGCAAGAGCAATATGTCTTGATTTTCCTTCACGTTAGGGTAAATCTTTTCTTCTTCTCCATGTAATAATCCCTAAAACGCGGAAGTGTCAGCCGTTTGGCAGAATTTTTTGTGGCACTCGCCAAATACTTTGATTCAATTATTAAGTTTTTCGGCTTTTACAGTTTTCCATTTTGTTTCCTGATAGCTCGTGTTGGTTTTTCCCGCCTTTTCCGGATGCCGGAAAGCAATGCGGATGCCGACAACTTATAGATTCCGGCCAAAATTCACGAACACTTTTCGGTGTTTTACTGTATGTTTTTGCCGTTTTATCCTGCATCGCGGAAAATGCAGGCTTTTCATCCCGTTTTTCTTTGGAGCATAAAACAAAAACAGCCCCGGCGATTCACTCGTGGGGGCTGAACATAATAAATAAGAGTTGAAAATGTGAAAATCAGTCTAAGCAGTTTTTGCTGATTCGCAATCGGAGTTTTTCAAACCTGCCGATTGTCTTTTTGAATCACTGCAAAGGTATAAACGAAATGCTACAATACCAAATTTTCATACAGTCAAAAGTAGTCAATGTCAAATATCTTCCTTAAATTTACACGTCAAAAAACATCAATAAGAGCCAAAACAATTAATTTACACAATGTTTTCACCTCACGAACCCCTTGAAAAAAAGAATTTCGTATCGCGATTCATTTATCGGGAGGAATCTTTTCTCGGACGTCAGCAGTTGCTTTCGCTCATATACTACACGCTCCAGATAACATTGATTTCGGTGCTTTTTCTGCCTAAAGCCATAGCCACATCACGCCTGTTTTTCATAATATTGTTGAGCTTGCTCCAGATTGTGGCAACCATTTCTTTTGTGGGATATATAAAGAAGTGGTTCAAACTCTCAAATGCCCTTCGAATTGTCATATATACAATTCATTACGCAATATCCTTGCAAATGATATATATATCGGCAAACAATGTGGAACTGCTTACGGGGTTTCACAAAACACTGCTCATGGGAAACATAACCCTGATGGTTTTGAATGTAGCCCTATCCATTATTGCCTGTCAGCGGCATGACCCGTTGGTTTTGAGTCTTCTTTCGCTGTTGGTATATACCGTGTGCGCATTAATAACCCACGACCGGTGGTTTGAAATCCTTGCCGCAATTCTTGTGGTAACCTTTTTATTGCTCGGATGCCTTGGCAGCAGTTTGGTGTGGAGCACCCGGAAAATACAAAAAGAGAATCTGGATTTGAAAAAGGAAGACGAAGAACTCTTTGCGGTATTCAATCTCCGCCGTGAGCAAGTTAAGGCTTACGTAAAACTTGCCGAACAGGAGATGACCGATGACAAAATCGGCGCGGTGTTTGATATTCTTGGCAAAAAAGCACAGAAAAACGTTATGTACAACATGAAACGCTATTTCTTTTCCAAAAAATTCAATGAAAATGCCATTGGTAAGGCTTTTCCTACACTCACGCCTTCGGAGAGAGAGGTTTGTCGATTGGTTATGCAGGAAAGGAAATTGGGGGAAATATGCAGCATTTTGCAGAAAAACGAGTCGAACATCACCACGACCCGTTCAAACATCCGCAAAAAGCTCGGTCTCGCTCCCGGAGACGACCTGAAAGAAACTCTGTGGAAAATGCTTGACGGCGTAGGCTATAAGCGCGACACCTTCCCCCGCCGCCCCCACACCCGGGAAGAGTAAAACTTCCTTTTAGGCAGAGCTATTAGGGTTTTATAGGGAAAAGAGGATTTGTTTGATTATTGCGTATAGTTTATGTGTAATTGTTTTGTGTTACAAGTCGCTTGGTTTTTGGGGAGCGATTGATTTATAGACATCTATATACGCATCTACCATTTTGTGAATATCATTAGCTATCTGATACCAATACTTGGTTTCGGTATGGCAGAGGTGGACGCGCTGCATTTCATGATGTCTCTTTATCGTTAGACGAAACGGTAAGTTCATAGATTATTTCATCTAACGGTCCCACAACAAAATCACAGTCTCCGCAGTGTCCTTATGCCGATGGACAGGCATATCGTTCACGATAATAACGCATTCGCTTAACATATCCAACGCATTGCTGTCAATATGCATATCTTTTATCATTTAGTCGTAAATAAGTTGTTGTAGAATTCAACCCATGCATTTGTAACGATATTGTGGTCAAAGTATTTCTCTACTCTTTTTCTGCCAGCCATCCCATGTCTATTGCGCATTTCCGGATGCTGATAGTACACTTTCATACAAGTATAAAGACTTTCAGGGTCGTTCACCTTGCAACGGAGTCCTGTCTCATTAGGCACACTCGCATCACACACACCATAAGCATCAGATGTAATGACGGGAAGACCAAGAGCTTGCGCCTCTATCACACTCATGCCAAATCCTTCACGCCGTGTGGGTAGCACAAAGACATCGCCACTTTGAAGAGCATTGTAAGGAGTTTTCGTTAGCCCTGGGTAAAAAAAATTCCAGTCTCTCTTTATATTAGGATAGTTCGATACTTTCTTATCAAATTCTTCTTCGACACTGCCGTAGAACAACAATTTTGCTTTGGAACATTCTGCGACAAGCCTATTGAATGCTTCGTAAATTTCACCGATTCCCTTGTCATGATTCAGTCTGCCAAGAAAAACAAACACCACATCATCATTCTTAAAGCCAAATTTTTTGCGCTCATTCATATGCGTCTGTTCTGAAATACAGAAATTCTCCAACTTTACGCCACAAATTGAGCCATGGGCAAGCACTTGGCTGTTCTTTGCCCTTATTACTCCTTCCTTAATAAGAAATTGTCTTTGCCCTTCTCCATCAACAAGTATATGTGTGTCAAGTAAGGATATTGTTTTGTCCATCATTTTTAGTATGTAGCGCATCATCCCGCTTCGTGTAGCCCATACTTGTCCAGTGTAGATGTGAATTCGTACTTTTATTCCTGCCAGCCATGATGCGATAGAGCACAATAATCCGGCCTTTGGCGTGATAGAGTGAATAGAGTCATAATTCTCTATCTTAAATATTTTGAGCAATTTAAAGAGGGCTGTAAAGTCTTTTATGATATTTATTTTACGCACAATTGGCGCATTGATGTAGCGTATATTCATTTCACTGAAATGTGCATTGTAATAATTATCAGGAAAATTTGCTATCAATGGCACCTCATATTTTTTTGTGAGTACCTCTAAATGGTTTGTAAGAAAGGATTCGGCTGTGCCTGGTATAGCCACTACAAATGCTATTTTCTTCTTTTTCATTTTTGAGAGTTTTTTTTGGGGGGGGATGTTGTCAATTTTTGTGGAAGTGGCTGTAAAGCCATTTGGGGACAAAATATTTAAGGATAGGAACTAAGCTGTAGATTTGATACCACCATGGTAAACCTATCATTTTGTATCCGATATGTTTCACATACGCCTCATTGCACCGAGTGAGCCAATCACGGCGTGCTATGGCATTCCGATCATCGCGCATCTTATACAAACATTCGTCAAGCATAAAGAGCTTGTGTCCTGCGGCAAATACCTTAAACCAAAGGTGGTAGTCCTCTACTCTGAGTAGCTTTCTACTCACGGAGTATCCTCCAACAGCTTTTAAAACAGAGGTGCGCGACATAGAAGGCGCATGGCAAATAGGGGTTCCTAATACAAAATCTTTAGTTTTAACCTCTCCATTACCTTTTCCTTTGCGAAAGTCACCTTTTTCATCGAAATAAATCATTGGTGCGCTAACAACAGCATATTCTGGGTGTTTATTCAGGAATTGTATTTCCTTTTCAAATCTCTCGGGCATAGATATGTCATCGCCGTCCATACGTGCGCAATATTCCGTATCGGCATATTATAAGCAATGGTTGAGAGTGTGGTTTAGCCCCATGTTCCTCTCGTTTTTTATCACTGTAACTTTTCCGGGATGTTCATTGGCATTACGCTCTGCAATTGCGAGCGTATCATCATTGCTGCCGTCATCACATAGAATAATTTTAAAGTTTTGAAAGGTTTGGGCGTAAAGCGAATCTAACGCCTCTTGAAGGGTTGGGGCACAGTTGTATATGCCCATAAGTACAGAAATTCTATAGTTGGTCATTATAGCTTTCTCTGATTAGTAATACAGTATCTCCATGAATAGAGTAAATGCCAAATGTGCAATAAAAACGTTTGCAACAGTCTTATAATGGCGATTGCCCCAGCCGATTTCTAAAATAGGAAATATTAAAACCAAAGGATATATTGCCCATGATAAGTAGGCAATGCGATTAGTAAATTCTGCATACATACATAACATCCAAATACCATTGGCTGTAAGATAGATCTTAAGCAACAGGTCATAAACTTTGGATTTTATTTTATACTTATAAATAGCGTAATAGCCAACAAATACTGGCATGGCAGAGTAAAGTACGAAATCTATACGAAAGCCACTTTTACCACCCCAATCTGTATCTGTTGAATAAAGATAACTTGCAGCTTTATCATCTGCTAAACCTGCAAATAGTTGTTGGAAGAAATATACGTGAGTTATCGCGCAAATTAAGCAGAATAGCCAGATCCAGAAAAAATGCTTGGGATTTTTTAAAAGCATTGCCAATATAAATGCAGCAATAGGCATTATCATGCTATGATGAAAGCCCAATGTTATTATAAGCAAAGGCACGCAAATTATCCATTTCCGGTAATATGATAAAGCGAGTATGAATAATGATGCTGCAGCTCCGGCCTTTATTCCATTTGTTGCGTAGCTGAATGTGGAAAAGGCACCAAGAAAAGTAAGATATGCAATTGCCGTGTCTCGTGGAAACAAACGTCTTATCCCCCAATAGGCACATCCGAAGTATATTGCAGCTATAATGACAAAGAAAAATGATGTTCCCAAATTTCGAGAACCTATATATGCAAAGATATTGTCAATATCGTAACTGCTGTAGACAGATGGCTGTCTGTAACGGTTTGAGAAAAATACGATGTTAATATTTGCATATTCTATTTTATCCTATTCCTTGCCAACCACCAGAACGACTCCACAAGGTTTTCGTTATATACAAGTTTGTATTTCCAACGGTTGCGCCACCAACGGTGGCTCTTGTCTATTGCATACTTCAGTTTCTTGCCTATAGTGTTAATGCCAGCGGTTGACATTGGTAGGGTGTCCTTCTTCTCGAATATATCAGAAAGGATGCGGTCAGCAAGAGAAGTGTCCGATTGATATGTATACAGTTTGTCGTCAGAAGCAAAGCAAGCTGCGTCAATGCCAATATATTCCACACAAATAGCGACAATGGCATTGAAGAACCGCAGCATACGTTCTTCCTTATACACCTTGAATACCAACGGCCAGTCTATATGCGAGTGATATTGCCGGAAGAACGTGCCTACATCAAGCACGTGCCTAAGCGTTATCTCGTTCGAAGCGAAATGCTCACCAGTATGGCGCAAAAGAAACAAGGCGTTGAATGTAGGCGAAGGAAGCAGCACGTTGTCTATCGGGCTCGGCAAACACTCCTCCTTATCCAATACCGACATCAGTATCTGCTCAAACCTGATATTGCTCTTATGCGACACATCATCAATAAACTTGGCATGATTCTCCACCTCCACCCCACCATAATTAAACGTAGAGTGCTTGTGATATTCCCTATGTACTTTTATGCCAAGCTGCTTCTCAACCAAAATATCTGCCTCATCTTGCCTTCCAAACAGATAAACATCAATATCGCCCGTAGGACGATGCTCTGGCTTCTTATAACAAAGACTGCATCCATATCCCTTCAGCAACAACATACGTATGCCATCTTTTGCAAATACACTTGCCAAAGAAGAAATGATCCCTCTATGCTTTGCATACATCTGCTCCATCATCGTTGCCTGTCCTATCCATTGTAGCAATATTGGCTTGGAAGGACGAATTTCCTTTGGCAACCTACCTATGCCATCAAGCACAATGGCAGAAATGCCCTGATGCAAAGCTAAGGCATATACAGCACGCCAATCAATATTGTCTGACAACAGAGTGTCTGGCAAAACATAATCTTGGAAAGATGCAAAACGAAGCAGCTTTAATAACGTATGAATGTCTTTCATTAATTCCTTAAATTCACAATTGAACAATTCATCATCGCATGCGTAGCAGCGAATAACTCAACATTCAAAACTCAACATTGCCGTAGGCAACCACTCAACATTCAAAACTCAACATTGCCGTAGGCAACCACTCAACATTCAAAATTCTTTCATAGAACTCAATCTGGCACTTCTGCACAAAGTTCTTTTCGAAGCGTGATTCTATTATCTGTCGTGCATTGCTCTTCATTACTCCACGACCCTTGTCATCCGTCAGCATACGCTCCATAGCATCATACAGAGCATTTGCATTCTTCGACGGAACTATCAAACCGTTCTTCTCGTTCTCGATGATCTCACGGCTACCATTAATATCTGTCACAATAGAAGGCAGACCCATAGCACCAGCTTCAAGCACAGTATTAGGAAAACCCTCACGATAACTTGGCATCACAAAGCAATCGGCATCCACATACATCTGCAGCAAGTCATCACCATACTTAGGTCCACAGGCATCAATGCCGTCATTAGTGTCTATAAGCTGACGTGTGGTATCATTCACAGGGTCGAGATTATGCTCATAGTTGCCCACCAACACAAGTCTTGTATTCTTATGCTTGTCATGCAGTTTTACAAAAGCATCAACCAACTCATTTATACCCTTATCACCAACTATACGACCAACAAACACGAATGTGAACACAGCAGGATCTTTCTTGGCAGTGAAACGAGAAGGGTCAAACCTCTCCATATCCACGCCCATCACATTGCCATACCCAAGAACCTTCATTGGCTTCTTCGTTATACCACCATTCTTCAAATCGTTTAGTACTCCCTGTCCTTCGGGTATAATATGTGTGGCACAAGCGCAGGTAAGCCAATCAGTCATCATCAATATCTTTCGTTTCAGTCCGGTAGCCGTAGGCCAGACAAGCCCCGTGAAAGTATGAATACGTACAGGCACACGAGTCAGCCATGCCGCCACCATACATATCATTCCTGCCTTAGGCGTCATCGAATGTACCATCTGAGGCTTCTCCTTACGAAAGACACTAATCATCTTGATAAGTGACTTTATGTCATTCACTATCGAGATATGCCTCTCCATCGGCACCGCCACACAATGGAATCCATCCTTATCCCTCAGCTCATCAAGCTCAGGACCAGGCGACGTCACCGCCACCATGTCATACCCCATCTTTCTCATCTTTATCATCACCTCACGGGCAAACCCTAAAGATTGGGACACCGTAACAGCGCGAATTATCTTGTTTTTGTTGCGAGTCATATAATAACAATTAATTGTTGTGGATGCATTTTATAGACGCAGCATCCGATACACCATTGCAGCAATCTTCTGTATTACATATCCAGACATTATGCTTACAGCAAATTCTACAATCAATATTAGTATTGGATAATGGAAACCATATATAAAATCACGGAAGAGATAATAGCAAAACCATGTATGTATGAGCCAAACTGATGTGCTGAATTTACCAAGAAACATCATGCTACGTTCAATCCTGTTCCACCACCTTATTCTAAGAAACAGAACGACAAACAAGCAAACATAAAATGGGGAATATGCGGCAGAAGAAACAATACACCGTGAGACGTATAGCATCAAAAGAACTACGACTAATGTCCATTGTGGTATACTATTCAAGCAACGTATATATGCGCCACTATATTCTTTGTCAGCATATTTGCAGAAAATAGCCCCTGACATAAACGGCAGCAAGAACGACAGATACAATACGACATGATAAATGGCATAATGACTGTCAAAAAATGAAACATAATATCTACTTATAAGGAAGCAACTGCCCAAATACATAAATACACAGACAATGTAGACAATAAGTCCTTTAAAACGATCAAGTATCTTAAAAAGAAATCCACACGTCAATGAGGTAAGAATATACGGGAACAGAAACCATGCCTCACCATTATACGTAGTATGATACGCTGTAATATTCTGTACTAAATCTAAGATGTTCCCTGGATATACATCAGGTTTGATAAAATTGCCAATAGTAACAAAGACGATTAAACTCAACCAGTATATTATCATCAATTTAGCAAGCCTTGCAGAATTACCCCCCCCCCCAGTTAGTTTTTTAGATTTATAAACAGAATAAAGTCCATATCCGCTTAAGAACAGATAAAAACCTACTGGTCCCATACCCCTCGCCATAAAATTAACGAGTGGCACACCATCTATTTCACACAGGCTGAACGTAGTCTGCAAATGAGCCGTCTGATTGAAGAGGTGTAGAAACACCATCATAAACAAGGCACACCCTTTTAAAGCTTGCGAGCGTTCTTTAGATATAAAAGTAGGATTCATGATTTGTATTTCATTTCAAGTTTAAGTATACCTCATTATATGCATCCACCATTTTGTGAATGTCGAACATTTGCGCACGTTTCCAACACTTGGCTGCTACTTGCTGATAATAGGCAGTATCTTCAGACAAATTCTGAATGATTGAGGCTAAAGCTTTATCATCACCATGTGGGAAAAGAACTCCATAGCCATCAACAACCTCACGCAACCCGTCAACATTGCTTGCAATGAAAGGCTTGTTAACCGACATTCCCTCAATATTAGATAAAGACAATCCCTCAAAATGTGAAGACATCACAATTATATCAGCAGTTTGTAATACATTAGGAATATCGTTTCTTATACCAAGTAGCTTTACATTATCTGTCAGGTCAAGTTCTTTTACAAGATTTTCTAATATAGGTCTTCTTTCACCGTCACCCACGAGCCATAATTCGTACTTGTCCTTGTCCAAATGAGTGAAAGCCTTGATAAGAGTATCTTGATCCTTTTGATAACGGAAGCCTGCTACCATTGCCACAATTTTCTTATTGCTCTTTAAAGAATTCAATGGTTTGGCATTATGAAATCTGTTAATATCAACACCATTGAAAATGGTACATACATTTTTCACCTTAGGCAGATACTTCCGAAGATTGTCTTCTGCTTGATTTGAGATACATATTATTTTGTTGTATCTACGATACATCCACTTGTCAATCCAAGCATACCACTTCCAATCGCGACGGCGATTGGAAGTGTTATGCTCTGTCGTGCAAAGCACGACAGAGCATAACACGCTGCCTATGGCAGCGAATAGCTGCGGAGCGGTATTATGGGTATGTACAATATCATAATTCTTCATCAACTTTGCAAGACGAAAGATGAAGAGCGGATTATATACATTACAATTTTTACCAAAAGAATAAACCTTTATTCCTTTATCAATTAAAACCTTCTTAAAAGCCGTATCTGCTCCATCAAAAGCAAGAACATCCACTTGATGCCCCTTATCTCTAAGCATAGGAGCTATCTCAGATATCAATTTTTCAGCTCCGCCAGTAGAGAGAGAAGTTATTACTTGAAGTATTTTCATCAAAAATCAATTATAATAATCATTCACAGAATACACAATATATTTTGCAGATGGTGAACTATCGCGTTTAATTATTTTGCCTGGGTTTCCAATTACAATAGAATTATCTGGCACATCAAAATTCACAAAAGCATTGGGTGCTATTAAAACATTATTGCCAATTTTCACCCCCCCCACAACAACTGCATTAGCATTCATTACAACATTATCACCAATCAAAGGCACTCCCATTCTCTTGCCCTGTGCATTGCCCACAAGGCAACCATGACTTATTGAGAAATTCTTGCCTATGTGGGCATTTGGATTGACAACAATGGTTCCCCAATGTCCGAATTTCAAGCCTTCGCCTATTCTCGTTTGATACGGTATCTGTATGCCGAAAATATACATCATAACACGCAACAAGATAATCCAAAACAACCTATAGAGTGGATTTGAGGCATTCTGTGCATGACGTAGGCAATATGAATATTGAAAACCAGGCGTACCAATAAGATAACGCAACTGGGTTTTCAACGTATGGCATCTATGACCTTCGTACCTGAATAAATCTTTTTTGTTATAGTCTTTCATCGTTGTTATAAATTATTTATCAACTTTGTATTTGGCCTTTGTCGAGACTTTATGCTTTATAAATAGGTAAAGCAATGCACCAAATGGCATTGCAAGAATCGTAAGTAAAGGAGCTGGCGATTCCTTCAAGAATTTTTTGTTACCACAACGTATAGAACTTGACACATAATGTATGCAAGAAATGAATTTACGCTTAAAGGAAAGTGCATATTTCATATCCACCGTTCGCAGATAAGAGAAACCGCGCGGATTATTCCAATATTGACGATACATATTAAAACTCGATCCATCCAACTGATATTCTACTATAACCAATGGTTCGTTCAAGACAAGCAGCTTGTAGTTTTGGTCTATCATTGTGTAGAGGACAGCCAACCCTACATACCTTTCACCCTCAAATATGGGATAACGTGGGTATTTGTTTACAATATCCGTACGATACACAAGCTTCTTGTCACCAGTGCCTCCATTGTTGTAAAATGCAGACAATGTTGTTTCTTTTAAGTTTTCGGGAAAATCACAACCAATTACTCTCTTATGCTTGTCGTCAACATCCAAACCTACAATACCCGCATACCGATGCCGTTGTTCCTCAGTCAACGACTTCCAAAAGCCTACTATTTTTTCCACAGCTTCATCTGGCATATAGTCATCGGAGTCAATGCATATGTTCAATTCTGTATGTATCTTCTCGTATGCTGTATTGTGAGCACCATGCATACCTTGGTTTTTCTGATATATATAGCGTATGGGAATTATATTCTCTTTAATCCATCCCTCGACCAATTCTCGTGTATTATCAGTAGAGCCATCATCCACTACAAGCCACTCAAAATCATCACAAGTCTGCTCGCACAAACTTTTATATGTCCTATCGTATGAGCTCGATTATAGGCAGGAGTAAAAACAGTCAATGTCTTCATTAAAAGGTATTTTCATTAATAATAAATAATCTGCATAAATAAAGTAAATCCTAAATGGAGCAACATTATCTTCGAAAGAGTTCGGTATTTTTGTATACCCCAGTTTTCACATATCAAGGGGTAAATCAACACAAATGGATAGATAAACCAACTTAAGTATGCTATTCGATTTGTAAACTCTGCATACATACAGAGCATCCATACAGAATTTAGTACAGTGTATGTGTTTAATACAAAATTATAACTTGCTGATTTTATTTTTTTCTTATATAATGCATAATAACCAACCCAAATTGGCATTGCCGAATACAGAACAAAATCATATCTAAAACCTGATTTTCCTCCCCAACCATTAGCATCTGAACCTAATAGATAGTTTGCACCAGATGCATCACCATTATCTGCACTTATTTGAGCAAAAAGCGCTTGAAACCATGTAATATGTGCTAATGATAGTAGAAGGCAAATACCCCAAGCCATAAGATACATTTTAGGATTCTTATAAAGACTCGCAAGGATAAAAGCAACAATCGGCAGTTTCATCGAATGATGAATACCCAAAGAGAGAAAAAGGAAAGGTATGCACACATATAGTTTATTCCGATAAGCCATTGCCACTAAGAACAATGCAGCAGCATTTCCTGCTTTACATCCGTTCGTCGTGTAAGAAAAGGTGGAGAAAGCGGCAAGAAAAAACAAATACGCAATAAACGTATCATTAGGAAACCATTTACGACATGCTATGTATGTGCAAACAAAATAAACTGCAGCTGACAACAGGAAAAAAGTTTCTGTTCCTAAACACATACTTCCCCATAAAGCCCACCAGTTGTCCCATAATATATTTTCTGCTAATGGATTAAAAACGAAAGGAACATTTTCATAAAAAGCATGATAAGATGCAACATAGTTAGCCATATCGCCAAAATACCTTCCACTAACAGGACGAAGACCTATAAAGAGTATCATAAAGAGCATCAAAATGATACACTCTACATTTAAGCTTCTTTTTTTAATTCCAGATATCGGGTTGATTCTTTTTTTGCAGTTCCCATATATTTGTATCGAAAACAAAGAAACAATCAATAAATATATAGGATAATATAATTGTGCTATTTCCATAAAATAAGTAAAGTCACGCCAGACCATTATATGCTTGACGTGTTTTTACAAATAAAAAACGTCAAACCATAATAAAAAGCTTCTTGTTATTTCACCTCATATCTGTCAGTTTCCTTGTCTGCCAAGACCTCTGCGATACGATGACAAGCTTGTCCGTCTCCATAAGGATTAACAGCCTTCGACATTTTGTTGTAAGCGACAGAATCATCAAGCAAGGTACTAACCTCATTCATAATCTTATCATAATCGGTACCTACAAGATGTACAGTGCCACTTGACAATGCCTCTGGTCGTTCTGTCGTATCACGCATTACAAGAACAGGCTTGCCAAGTCCTGGAGCTTCCTCCTGAATACCACCTGAGTCTGTCAAAACAATAGCAGACTTCTCCATCAAATACACAAACTCAAGATACTGTAATGGCTCTATAAAGAAGAAGTTCGGACGAGTCAAGTCTTCACCAAACACCTCATGAATAGGCTTGCGAACATTAGGATTGAGGTGCATAGGATATACAAAATCAACATTTGGATATTTCTCTGAAAGATCCTTCATTGCTGTAACCATACGAATGAAACCATCACCAAAGTTTTCACGACGATGACCTGTTATAAGAACTAGTCTTTTACCATCCTTCAAACGATTGACATCATAACCTGCCTTTACAAGAATCTCTTCCTGCTCTTTCGCCAAAGCTGTATCGTTTTTAAGCTTATCCACAACCATATGAAGTGCATCAATCACAGTATTACCAGTCACGTATATATTACCATGAGCCTTCTCTTCCATAAGATTCTTCTCGGAGAGAGGTGTCGGAGAGAAATTATAAGTAGCTATACGACCAGTAATCTGACGATTCATCTCCTCTGGCCATGGGCTGTATATATTATGTGTACGAAGACCTGCTTCCACATGACCTACTGGAATCTGTGCATAAAATGCAGCCAAGGCACCAGCAGTAGAGGTTGTTGTATCACCATGAACAAGTACAACATCAGGTTTGCATTCCTTAAACACATCACGAAGACCAGTAAGAACACGTGAAGTTACATCGGTCAAGTCTTGACCTTGTTTCATAATGTTCAAGTCATAATCTGGCTTCACGTCAAAGATAGTCAACACTTGGTCGAGCATTTCACGATGCTGACCTGTAACACATACTATGGTCTTGAACTCATCAGTGTGTTTCTGAAATTCCTTAACCAATGGACACATCTTTATTGCCTCTGGACGTGTTCCAAATACTAACATTATTGTTTTCATATGAGTATTATAGTTTTTTTCAAATTAAAAAGTTTTATTGCCTCTAAAGATTCGGCCGCTTAATACATCCGATATTATTGCACCTCCCTTTTTCCCCATCATCCTTACTAATAAATATTTTAAATTATGGCGAAGGTCACCCCAAAAAGTATGAGACAACCAACTACCAGCAAAGTGATGGATACAAACTGTATTCTTAGTACATTTAATCTTACCAGTGGTATGATCCTTAGGACAAAAATACTCAGATGGATACATTGTACATAATCCAGGGATATCTTGATATGTATTATTCAACAAAAGTCCTTTAGTTTTCATGTACTCAGTAATGACACTTGTATTAGTAGTCAAGTCAAAACTTCCATCTTCCAATACAAAATGTCTATCATTATACTGTTCAAGTAGTTCTTTAGCCCAAACACTGCCTTTCTCAGCAGCCATCATACCAGTAGGTACGTTGTTGTTTGTTTCAAAACCAGAGAACATCTGGTGATGAAGGAAAGGATCATATGTTTTAAGCACTTCTACATCAGTGTCCATATATACCCCACCTTCTGTATACAATGCATATAAACGTACCACATCTGTTACAAAAGCAAACTTGCGGTTTTCAAGTGCTTCTTTAGCATAAGGATACAAGTTTACATCGAAGTTGTCTTCGTTCCATTCCTTTATCTCATAATCAGGAAGAAACTTTTTCCAACTTTCGATACACTTGGTTGCCAACTCGTTTTTTGGTCCACGTCCGAACCAACAATAATGTACTACTTTTGGTATCATATATTTTTACTTTTTTCTATTATAACCTATTATAAATTTACCGATTAAAGTTCTTGATATCATATGCGAGATTGCCCATGTTATTAAAGTCGTGAAAATGAATATTAGTATTATTGTACAAATGGGGGGGGTAAATCGTATGATATCCATATTCCATATAATTCTTCTCATCACAAAAATATGCAGCAAGTATATTCCAAAGCTACAATTAGAGAAATCTGATATAACATTCCTTACCGTTAATGATAGCTTGTCTGTTCTTACATATTTCATTAGCAGCATAAAAATCGAGAGTGTCATTAATACAATTGGAAGACTCAAATAAGAAAAACCATCGCCAAACCCTAATTCAATGCCAATTTTTTTGAACCAGATATAAAAGACAAACGGCATTCCAATTAAGAGTAATGCTGCAAACGTATTTATTCTTATTGGATATTTCTTTAGATAAAACCCCAAAATAAAATATCCCGCATAACCACTAAAAGAATGTAATATACTATCTATACCAGTATTAACAGATAGTACTATCATTAAATACGGCCATAAAAGCGTTATAACCCATAGGCCTATTATAAATTCCAGCTCTTTTCTTGTTGCTTTTTCTATAAAAGTACTTATAATGGGTGCTATCAAATATAATCCTATCAAGGTGTACATAAACCATAACACACCATTACCTTGAGCTCCAAATGGTATTGAAGCTATCTGCTTCAGAATACTTCTGATGTTACCACCGTCACATATTGTATTAACAATTATATAAAAAAGACTAAACACCAATGTCGGCCATACTACTTTTCCTAAACGTTTGGTTAGAAAATCTTTCATCGATGTTTTTACAGGTAGCAATAAATATCCACTAACAATAAAAAACAGTCCGATACATGGCATAGTAATCATTGTATTGCCCACAGCTATAATACCAGATAAATCCATATTAGGCATTGGCGAATGCATAAGGATTACCATTAGACAAGCTACTATACGGACGATATCTATTTTATAATCACGCTGTTTCATCGTTGTGCCTCCTCTGCTATTTGGTATATCTTGTCTACCTCACGCTCGTTGCCATAATCATGCGTCTTAAGGTAATCAGTCAAGCGCGTCTGCAGAGCCTTGTCCATTATCACCTTAACCAACCCTTTGGCGCACCCTTCATTGTCCATAGGCACTATTACCCCATCCACACCACTCTTTATTTGGCTCGATGCTGTAGGGTAATTGGTCACCACCACAGGCTTGCAAAGCATCTGAGCCTCACGCACCGTCACACTTTTTCCCTCATACCTTGAAGGCTGCACATATATGTCGCATGCTTTAATGTAAGGGTAAGGATTGCTGCGCTTGCCAAGTATGATCACATGCTCCTGCATACCCGCCTCCTCAATTTTTCTCCTTATGAGTTGTTCGTCACCATACCCTATTATGAACCACTTCACATCAACGTTCTCCTTCACCATACGTTGGCAAATGTCGGGTACATTGTCATAGTTCTTTGCTTCGCAAAATCTACCTATCGAGAGCAATTTTACTTCTCCACCATATTTACTCATTTCTTCTTCTACATTCTTGATGTCCGCACGTCGACGCACAAAAGCAGGAGACAGAATATTCTCAATCTCAACAATTTTATTGGTATGAGCAAATGATGGAAAAGTTTGAAGGAAAGTCTTTGTTACATCAGGTGATATACTTGCTATATAGTCGTACTTACTCCATACAGGCAATTCATCATCAGCATCTACCCATATCTTGGTATAGTCGGTATGTATCCAAGCTATACGCTTTTGAGCATTGACTTTTTGTGCAGTTGTTTGGTGTGGATTAAGAAAACTTATTGCCAAATCATACGTAACTGTAGGATTTATTTTTGGCAGCAAAGGTGTGGTATATTTAGCCATATAGTGAAATACGCTTGCATTGGGCAAACTGCTATGACTTTTCTTATACACCTTTCCACTGACATACTTCGCCCACAGTCTGGCACCTGCTATCAACCAATGTCCACGCTTAATGAGTTCCTTTATCGGACGCTCCAGCATTGTATATTCCTTTATTGGTGGCAACACATTCACCCATTCGGGAACGAACTGTATCATCTCTCCGCGATGGTCGTGCAAGAACAAGTCTACATCCACACGTTTTGGATCTAAAGCATTAAGTAAACCAATAAGGGCAGTCTCTGCACCACCTATTTCGAGGTAGTGCATGTTGATAAGTATATGTGGTTTCATTTTGAATTCTATTAACTTAAAACTTTATTCAACCAAGATTTTGAGAAATCAATAACCCCAGATAGCTTGTTATGAACTTCTGTAAAATCAATATTCTTCAATTGTTCGTTTGTGAAAACACTAAGAATACGATGGTTTAAGCCAACATCTTCTAATACACTTTTCATTCGTTCATTAATACCATCTTTTCGATTTACAACACAGAAATTCTTATCTAATATTAATGAGAAAGCAGTGGCATGAAAAGAATTACTAATAATATACTGTGCATCGTTTATGAGTTTTACAAAATCCAAAGGTCCTGCATTGACAAAATTCTTATGTGCCCATGATTCTTTAAAAGCTCCAACAACATAAATCTTCCATCCTGTTACATTGTGTATATCCAATGCGATTCTCTTAATTTCTTCAGATTTGTCTGTAAGATATACAACTAAATATTTTTCGTCTGTTTTAATTGAACTTTCGTTTGTCAATCCTGTCCATTCCTCTTTAGATAACAGGAAGACGGGATCGCAAACTGCTACTCCATCATTTCTACCTAATGAATATAGCAATGGTAACGATATTTTTTCTCGTATTGATACGAAATCAACATTCTTAAGTTCTTTGCTAACAAACTCACGATATTCAGGTACCACATCTTTGGTTGCAAAACTAGCAGCATAACTGATTCTTCTAACATTCGGTTTGCCAAAATCTAAATAAAAAGCAGCATCTCGTCCATTAGGGAAAAGTGTATTCCATATCTGGTCGCTTCCGGCTATATAGGCATCTGCCTCAGGAGCATCAGCCTTTAATTCCTCATACGAATTATATCTACGGGTAAGACGTAAGTATTTTGTAGTGAATCTGTCAAACGCTTTTTTACGAGAGAGTGCTAACAAACGCCCAGGAAGCTTTGCCAACAAATACAACTGCTTCACAATAGGGCGATCAAACACGGGGTTATTTACAGAACCAAACTTAAAATGCCCACTAAGATAATAAGGCTTATAGTTGATTATTTGTACATCATGCCCTAAACTTTCAAGGTAATGCTGAAGAGCGAATGCTTGCAACGACGCTCCCAAATTATAGCAATCGTGGCATGTAA
>ERZ772831.1816-NODE-1816-length-19058-cov-3.809714_pt1 | contig 19058 bp, 13 predicted proteins | sample MGYA00580858_ERZ772831 | MGnify/ENA primary metagenome ERZ772831 (study PRJEB29015, sample SAMEA2737694) | human gut metagenome | biome: human gut; feature: human-associated habitat; material: faeces | place: China | collected 2012 ... | reverse complement strand
TCAGGGCGAACTGTACGAACAGATCGACCACGTGAACGGCTGGGAGCTGGACAGCTCTTCACATCCGACGATGCGCTCGCGTACGACCTCATCAAGGCAGGCCGCGACTCGCTCGACGACGTCTGGCGCCTGCCCATCGGAGCCGAGTATGCCAAGCTGATGAAAACGCCCGCCGCCGACATCGCCAATCAGGCGACGGTGCGCGACGGCGGCGCCTCCAGTGCTGCGGCCTTTCTCTCCGTCTTTGCGGAGGACGTCCGCTGGGCGCATCTCGACATTGCGGCGACGGCCAATACGTCGGGCAGAGACAGGCATTCGACGGGGCGCCCCGTGCCGATGCTCATGCGCTTCCTTCTCAAGAAGATGCGCTGATCGCCGCACCTCGGGAGCTTCTCATCGGCCATAATGACAGACATGCAGAAGATCGACTTTCACTACAACGTCCCCGACCGGCTCCGCTACGCCTGTCTCGTCGCCCGCACCGTTTACCGGCTCGGGCTCACGCTTGCCGTCTGGACGGCGGACGAGCGCAGGCTCCGCGAGCTTGACTCGCTCCTCTGGCGCTTTGACGATCTGGCATTCCTGCCTCACGTGCGTGCAACCAGTCCTCTCGCGGGCGAGACGCCCATCAGGCTTTCCAGCCGTCTTGAGGAACTTGAGGGCGACGTGCTTCTGCTTCTGGACGATCAGCTTCCTCCCGAGTGGCAGGAGCGCCTCGACCGCTTCAGCCGCATCATCGACGTGGTGAGCACGAAGCCCGAGGAACTTCAGGCCTCCCGCAGCCGCTTCCGCGCGTACAAGGCCGCAGGCGTCGAGCTTGCAGCATACGACCGCCGAAGCTGAGACGACTTTTTCATTGGAGACCCACGCCCATGGAACGCAAGGAACCCGTCATCGACTCCCGTGCCGTCGACCTCACGAACCGTGTGAAGCTCACCTGGCGAGACGTCAGGACGCTGGCAGACGAAGCAACCGCTTCCACCCAACCTCAGATCAGAGCGGACGAACCGCCTGCGCCAGATGTGCGCACCTCCGAGACCGCCACACCTTCCGCCCGACTTACGCCGGATGAGCGAGCGGCCCTCGCCGCACAGCTCGCCCCTGCCGTTGAAGCCGCCGTGAAGCATGCGCTGCGCGAGACGCTCGATCTGGCACTTCAGAACGCACTCGCACGCGTCAGAGGGGATGTCGAGCGCTCCGTGAACGGACTGGTCGCCGAGGCCGTTTCCCAAGAACTCGAGCGGCTTGACCTCGACAAGATCCCCCGCCGCTGATCCAGCGCACCACGGCCCGCCTGAAAAACTTCGGCGGGCTTTCTTTTCACCCCGCAATTCGTGCGACAATAACAGAATTTTCATACTGTCTGCCCAAGCGTCTCGGCTCAGGCCGAAGCTCGCCTCCTGCAGACTCCTCATCGTCCTTTTACTGGCTAACAATGACTGATACGAACACTCAGGAGCTCGCCAAGAGCTTTGATCCGGCCGCCATCGAAGCGCGTTGGTACCCGATCTGGGAGGAACGCGGCTACTTCAAGGCCGGTCTCGACCCGAAGAAGCCGAGCTTTTCCATTCAGCTTCCGCCGCCCAACATCACGGGCATTCTGCACATGGGGCATGCCTTCAATCAGACGGTCATGGATACGCTTACGCGCTATCACCGCATGGCCGGCTACAACACCGTCTGGATTCCGGGCACGGACCATGCCGGCATCGCCACGCAGATCGTCGTCGAGCGCAAGCTTGAAAAGCAGGGCATTGACTACAAGTCCCTGACACGCGAACAGTTCATTGAAAAAGTCTGGGAATGGCAGCAGTTCTCGGGCGGCACGATTCTCAACCAGATGCGCCGCATCGGCGACAGCGTCGACTGGGACCGCACCTACTTCACGATGGACGAAAAGCTCTCCAAGGTCGTGATTGAAACCTTCGTTCGTCTTTATGAGGAAGGCCTCATCTACCGCGGCAACCGCCTCGTCAACTGGGACCCGAAGCTTCAGTCCGCCGTCTCCGACCTTGAAGTCGAAAGCGCCGAAGAAAACGGCCACATGTGGGAGATCCGCTATCCTGCCGCCGACGGCACGGAAGGCGTCGTCGTTGCCACGACCCGTCCCGAAACGCTTTTCGGCGACCAGGCCGTCGCCGTCAATCCCGAGGACGAGCGCTACACTGCGCTAGTGGGCAAGGAACTCGTCCTGCCGCTCACCGGCCGCACGATCCCCGTCATCGCCGACAGCTACGTGGACCGCAAATTCGGCTCGGGCTGCGTGAAGATCACGCCCGCCCACGACTTCAACGACTTTGAAGTCGGCCGCCGCCACAACCTCGCGATGCTCAACGTGCTGACGAAGACCGCCCGCATGAACGACAACGTGCCCGAAAAGTACCGCGGCATGGACCGCTACGAGTGCCGCAAGGCCGTGGTCGAAGACCTCAAGGCCGCAGGCCTTCTCGTCGGCATCAAGGAACACCGCCACATGGTTCCTCGCGTCACCCGCACGGGCGAGATCGTCGAGCCGATGCTCTCCGACCAGTGGTACATGGCCATGAGCAAGCCCGCTCCCGAAGGCACCCTCTATCCGGGTAAGTCCATCGGCGAAGTCGGCCTGGAAGCCGTCGAATCCGGCGAAGTCAACATCTTCCCGAAGGAATGGCGCGGCGTCTACCGCCAGTGGCTCGAGAACATTCAGGACTGGTGCATTTCCCGCCAGCTTCTCTGGGGCCATCAGATTCCCGCTTGGTACGACGAAGCCGGCAACGTCTATGTCGCCCGTAGCGAGGAAGAGGCTCAGAAGCAGGCAGGCGAAGGCGTGAAGCTCACGCGCGACGCCGACGTGCTCGACACTTGGTTCTCCTCCGCCCTCGTCCCCTTCTCCACGCTCGGCTGGCCCGAGCCGCAGGGCGACGACCGCACGGCCTACGACCTCTACCTGCCGAGTACCGTGCTCGTCACCGGCTACGACATCATCTTCTTCTGGGTCGCTCGCATGGTCATGATGACCAAGCACTTCACGGGCCGCGTGCCGTTCCACAACGTGTACATCCACGGTCTCGTGCGCGATGCCGAGGGCAAGAAGATGTCCAAATCCGAAGGCAACACGCTCGACCCGCTCGACATCATTCAGGGCATCGGTCTTGAAGACCTTGTGAAGAAAAACACGATGGGCCTGCGCCAACCCGAAAAGGCCCCGCAGGTTGAAAAGAAGCTTCGCAAGAACTATCCGGAAGGCATCGCCGCCCACGGCGCGGACGCCCTCCGCTTCACGATGGCCGCCTATGCTACGCTCGGCCGCAACGTCAACTTCGACCTCAAGCGCGCCGAAGGCTACCGCAACTTCTGCACGAAGCTCTGGAACGCCACCCGCTTCGTGCTGATGAACGTCGAAGGTCAGGACTGCGGCATCGGCGCCACTGCGAATGAACCGATGACGTTCTCCTTCGTCGACCGCTGGATCCTGAGCGAGCTCGAAAAGACCGTCCGTGACGTTCGTCAGGCCTATGCCGACTATCGTCTCGACGTTGCTGCCAACGCCATCTACTCCTTCGTCTGGAACGAGTACTGCGACTGGTACCTTGAGCTCACCAAAGTCCAACTCAAGGGCGACGAAGCGACCTGCCGCGCCACGCGTCACACGCTCGTGACGGTGCTCGAAACGGTTCTGCGCCTCGCTCATCCGATCATTCCGTTCATCACGGAGGAACTCTGGCAGAAGGTCTCCGTCATCGCAGGCACCCGCGCCGAAGATGAGGAAACCTCCGTCATGGTGCAGGCCTACCCCGCCTTTGACGAAGTCCGCCTTGATGCTGAAGCCGAAGCCCGCATGAACGCGGTCAAGGCCATGATCGATGCCGTGCGCAACCTGCGCAGCGAAATGCAGCTTCCGCCCGCCAAGCGCATCCCACTCGTCATCGCAGGTCCCGAAACGCAGTGCCTCGAAGCCTCCCCGTACATTCATTCCCTCGCCCGCCTTGAGGCCGTCGAGCACGTTGAGGACATGAACGGTGCGAACGAAGGCTCGATCGCTCCCGTGGCCATCGTCGGCGACTTCAAGCTGATGCTCAAGGTTGAAATCGACCTCGCCGCCGAACGCGACCGTCTCACGAAGGAAGTCACCCGCCTCGAAGGCGAAGTCGCCAAGTGCGAAGCCAAACTTGGCAACGAACGCTTTGTTGCCCGCGCCCCGGCTCAGGTGGTCGAAACGGAAAAGAAGCGTCTTGCCGACTTCACCGCTCTGCTTGCCAAGGTTCGCGAACAGCTCAATCGTCTGCCGCAGGCCTGATAACACCTCGTCATTGACCACAAGAGTTTTTCCTGTAGTAAGAGCAGAAAAGCTCCAGATGAACCCCTTGCACGTCTCTGACATGCAAGGGGTTTATTTCAGTGTGCTCGGCATGAGCACGTCTCTAACGGGTGAAAGTCCCGAGCGCAGGGAGTAGCACCAAGCGCATAGCTGACGACAAGGGTGTCTATCGTGAGATGGAATCTGAAAGAAGTCCGAGGCAAAACGTCGGCCCGACGAACAGAAACCGCATGAGGCATACGAAGGTGGATAAGCCTGCTGATCAAGGTGAAGTCCTAAGCTACTCGGAACCTGAGGTGTATATGCGGCGGGCGAATGATGTGAAAGAGCGTGCTCTTACCCGAGGAGGTCTCACAGACGACAATCCTGTGGATTGGCGGAGTAAAGCTTGCTGTGAGAAGTCAGCAGAGGTCATAGTACCGTCGGTGGTTGACGGGAAGGACCGAAACTTATGGAGGTGATGCCAAAGGCCACCAAAACAGCCACGCTATAGTCGCAAAATCCTCAGTACGAGGTACCACTTCGGAAAAGAACGACGGAATCGGGAAAACTGGAACTGGGGCGATGAAGGGCTTGAGGACAGCTCGCGGGACAACATCATCAGCAATAGACGTACGAGATGCTTACTCTAGAAACCATACTTGATCGCAACAATCTGAATCGCGCATACAAGGCGGTAGTCGCGAACAAAGGCAGTGCAGGTGTTGACGGCATGGAGGTCGGCGACCTCCTTGGCCATCTCAAAACTCACGGTGCCGCTCTGGTGCAGAGCATCACTGAAGGCCAGTATCGACCCTCTCCCGTGCGTCGCGTACTCATTCCCAAGGAGAATGGACAGACAAGACCGTTAGGAATTCCCACCGTGGTGGACCGAATGGTGCAACAAGCCGTGGCACAAATGCTCGTTGAGGAATACGAAAGCGTATTCAGCGATGGGAGTCATGGTTTCCGCCGGTCGGAGCTGCTCCACGGCCATGGATCAAGCACTCAGGTATGCCAATGAAGGATACAAATGGGTCGTAGACTTGGATCTGGCTAAATTCTTCGATACCGTCAACCATAGCAAGCTCCTGCAAGTATTGTCGGAACGAGTGAAGGATCGGCGGGTCATCAGGCTAATCCATCGAATGTTGCGAGCCCCAGTATCTGTGGATGGCAAAGTGGAGCAAAGGGAAATCGGAACGCCGCAAGGCGGTCCGGTAAGCCCGGTGCTTGCCAACATCCTGCTAAACGAGCTCGACCAAGAACTCACGCGCAGAGGACATCGCTTCGTCAGATATGCGGACGACATGATGATCTTTTGCGGTAGCAAGAAGGCGGCATACCACGCACTTGAGGAAATCAAACCCTTCATCGAAGGAAAGCTGTTCCTGAAGATCAACGTGGACAAGACGAAGGTTCGCTCAATCGGCTCCCCCGACGTCAAATTCCTTGGTTTTGGATTCTGGATTCAGCGAAAGGGAAACGGTGTGTCGATCGTGCGAGATCGGCCGCACAAGAAGTCCCGTGACAAATGCTTGAGTAAGCTCAAGGAACTGACTTCGAGGAGTAGAGGGCAAAGCCTCGACGCCTTTCGAAGAAAGCTTAAGGCATACATATATGGGTGGATTGGGTACTTTGGGCGTTCGTCGATGGCGAAATTCGCCTTGAGAACAGACGAATGGCTGAGACGTCGTATCAGACAGATCTACTGGAAGCAGTGGAAGAGGATCTCGACGCGATATAAGGCCCTCCGCATACTGGGCATCGAGGAAGAATTGGCATGGCAATGGGCCAACACGCGTAAAGCGAGTTGGCGTATTTCCAATAGCCGAGTCCTCGCACAATCCCTAACGAACGACTTTCTACTCTCGAAAGGATGGGTGAGCCTGACTGCTGTCTATCATGCAAGACAGCGGCTAGTGCAACCATAGGTAACCGCCCACTACGGATCCGTACGGTGGGTGGTGTGGGAGGACGGCGTGAGTACCCTCACGCCTCCTACCCGATCAAGCTCGCCGCCATGAACTGGGGCGAGGGCATCACCGTCGACGCCCGCCGCGCCTCCGTCTCCCCGGCCATGCCCTGCACGGAAAAGACGCGCGAACTCGTCGAGCTCATCAACGAAGCCGCCCGCCTCGAAGGCTTTGAAGCGGGCTGGGTCGATGCCGGCGGCGGTTCCGACGCCAATCGCATAGCCCAAGCCGGCACTCCCGTCGTTGACGGTGTTGCCCTGCCGGTGGCTGCTTCCACTCCGAACGCGAATACCTCCGCGTCGACACGATCGAAAACCGCGTGCGCATGCTCTCGCGCTTCCTGACCCTTCTCTAAAAAGACCAGGTCAAAACAAGTCAAGGGGTGACCGCCCTCAAACGGTCGTGCTGAGGATGCAGTTCGCCCGCCTTTCAAACGAAAGGCGGGCGATTCTGCGTTCGGGAACCGTGAATGCCGTCGTGTCACACAAATGAGATGAACGGGCTGAAACGACAGTGCGAGAGACGGTCCCGGGAAGAACGGCGCCGCCTGAGGACGCTCGCGGCGCAGGAGAAAGTGTCGAATATGACGTCTGTCATCAAATTGTCATAATTCCGTCACGAAGCCGTCACGCGGAGCGGTCAGAATGCGGGCGTTGTCTTACCAACGCTTACATCTGACATGGAACAATACTATCTGGTGTTGCTGGCCTTCCTCGGGGTCATCGCAGTCATTGACCTTTTCGTCGGCGTCTCGAACGACGCCGTCAACTTTCTGAATTCGGCCCTCGGCTGCCGCATCTCCTCCTTCCGCACGACGCTCTGGGTCGCCTCGATCGGCGTGCTCGCGGGCGCGACGTTCTCCTCGGGCATGATGGAGATCGCCCGCTCCGGCGTCTTCCATCCTCAGCTCTTCACCTTCTCCGAGCTGATGATCGTGTTTTTCGCTGTCATGGTAGCGGACGTCATCCTGCTTGACGCCTTCAATTCGCTCGGTCTCCCGACGTCGACCACGGTCTCGATCGTGTTCGAGCTCATGGGCGCCGCCTTTGCCGCCGCGCTCTTCAAGCTCATCGACGCGGGCGCTCCGCTCTCCGACGTCGCCGACTACATCAATTCGAGCAAGTCGCTCGGCATCGTCTCGGGCATTCTGATCTCCGTCGTCGTCGCCTTCATTTCGGGCGCCGTCGTGCAGTACCTCGCCCGCCTCGTCTTCACCTTCAAGTTCGAGAAGGCCTACCGACGCATCGGCGCCATCTACGGCGGCATCGCGCTCACGGCCATCATCTACTTCCTCGTGATGAAGGGCGCCAAGGGCGCGAGCTTCATGCGTCCCGAGTGGATCCAGTGGATCAACGCCAACACGGCCGTCATCCTCTTCTCGCTCTTCACGGGCCTGACGGTGCTCTTCCAGGTGCTCATCACGGTCTTCCGCGTCAACATCTTCAAGATCATCATTCTGGCGGGTACGTTCTCCCTCGCGTTCGCCTTTGCGGGCAACGACCTCGTGAACTTCGTGGGCGTGCCGCTCGCCGCCTGGGACAGCTGGAAGGAATGGCAGGCCTCGGGTGCCGCCGACAACGCCTTCATGATGGGCGGCCTTTTGAAGCCTTCCACGGCTCCGACCGCCTTCCTGCTCCTTTCGGGCTTCGTGATGGTTCTCACGCTCTGGTTCTCCAAGAAGGCCCACCGCGTCATCCAGACCTCCATCAACCTTTCTTCGAGCCGCTCCGGCACGCAGGAACAGTTCGGCGCCTCCGCGCCCGGCCGCATGATCGTGCGCGGCGCCATGGGGCTCGGCAAGGTGATCAGCCAGATCATCCCGATGCCGATGCAGAGGGGCATCGCCTCCCGCTTCGAGCCGCTCCCCGTCGTCAAGGGCGAGATTCCGCTGCCCTTCGACTACGTGCGCGCCTCGATCAACCTGATCGTCTCCGCCATCCTGATCGCCTCCGCCACGAGCCTCAAGCTGCCGCTCTCGACCACCTACGTGACCTTCATGGTCGCCATGGGCTCGAGCTTCGCCGACGGCGCCTGGGACCGAGAGTCCGCCGTTTACCGCATCTCGGGCGTGCTCACCGTGATTTCGGGCTGGTTCCTGACCGCGCTCTCCGCGAGCTCGCTCGCCGCCGTCGTCGCCGTGCTCGTCTTCTGGGGCGGTGAGGCCGCCGCCATCATCCTCGGCTTCGGCGCGATCTTCCTCCTCGTGCGCTCCAACCTCAAGACCCGCGAGGACGACGTGACGCTCTCCGACGAAAGCCGATCCGTCTACGACGCCGCCTACGTGGGCCAGCTTCTCTCGAAGCACGTGCAGAAGAGCCTCTCCGAAACGCTCCGGGTGCTCTCGCGCATTCATGAGAACTTCACGGCCGACTGTGAGCGCGAGCTTACGAAGGTCAAGGCGAGCGCCACCGACGTCTTCGAGGACGCCATCGAGGCCCGCAGCGTCTACTACCGCATGGTCGCCGCCGAGGCCGCGCCTTCCAAGGCCGACTTCGATGCCCGCTACCTCTATCTGCGCGCCTGCACCAACACCCGCGAGGTGAGCCGCTCTCTGCAGAACCTCGCCAAGCTTGCCCGCGACCACGTGGCCAACCGCCACCGCGTTGGCAGCAACGAGATCACGAACGACATCGGCACGCTCGTCGCGGACATCCGCACGCTCGTCAACGCCCGTGAGGATCATGCCGACGTTACGGCGCTTCGCAACAGGGCGGCTGACGTCATCACCCGCATCGAGGATCTTCAGCGCCGCCTGATGGAGGCCCAGCCCCGCGGTTCGATGACCATCCGCTGCTGCGAGTTCCATCTCTCCTACCTCCTGGTGCTCCGCGAACTCGTCAACCATTACGAGATCGCCTCGCTCCTCGAGGAGCAGATCGATGCGCTCGCAAGAGGTGCGAAGGCTGCCTGAGGCCGCATCAGCAATTCAAACGCAGTCTAGTGGGATCGCGGCTCTGGTCCCCAAACAAAGAGCCGCGTCATTTTGGGAAAGCCTTTTTCCGGGGCTTTCCCTTTTTTTGGCTCGGAAAAGAGGGGCTGAAAACTCAATCTCATGAAATAAATATTTCGCTCAACTTACTCAAAGGTTGTTGCAGAAATAAATTAATGGAGCCGATGATTAAGGTACGCGCTTTCTGTTCACGGCGTTCCTGAGAGCCATTTTCTGGCGTCCATGTCCACAAGCCGCCTTTCCGAGGTCGACGACCTGATAGGGGACGTCCATATGCCTGCGGGCCGTCCGGATGAGCTGCCTCGAGTGCGTCCTCCATTCCGTGAAGGAAACCGGGATTGGCAACTTCAAGCAGGAGAAGAAGGCCATCAAGATCGGGGCGGCGCTCCGCTGCTTCGCTGTCCGGGTCAGGAAGCTCTGAAGATTTCGGAACGGGGAGCGTCATTTGCTGCACCAGGGTTCGAGCGACAATAGGGTTTCCCCTTAGAACGAAAGTTCTAGGGGTTGCTCGCTAAGGAAAAACTCTCTGGTAAGGAATGAGGACCATGCGTAAACTTGCTGCTCAACTGCTTTTAAGCGACACAGGACCACTTCGTCGCGGCAGTTGAATCTTTTGAGGAGAAACAAATGAACTTCAAGACCAAGCTTGCCGTTCTCGCGATCGGTGCCGCCATGGGCTCCATGGCCTTCAACGCCTCCGCCTGCTCGACGGTCATCGTCGGCAAGGACGCCAGCGCCACGGGCAACATTCTCGTGGGCCACAATGAGGACAACGGCGGCCGCATTCTGACTGCTCAGCACTGGGTCCCGGCTGCCACTCACAAGGCCGGCGAAATGATCAAGTTCGAAGAGGCTGCCGCCTCCATTCCGCAGGTTGAAAAGACCTTCGGCTTCTTCTGGTCGCAGACCTTCGATCCGACCGGCGCCTCCTTCTCCGACGGCTTCGTCAATGAAAACGGCGTCACGATCGTCACGAATGCCTGCACGGGCATCTACAAGGACGACATCATGCCGACCAAGGATGGCGGCATCGGCTACGGCATCCGCCGCCTGATGGCCGAGCGCGCCACGAGTGCCCGTCACGCCGTCGACATCGCCATCGAGCTTCTCGGCAAGTACGGCTACTTCTCGGAAGGCCGCACGTATACGATCGCTGACCCGAACGAAGCCTGGCAGCTGGCCATTCATCAGGGCAATACGTGGGTCGCAAGGCGCGTGCAGGACAATGAAATTATCTACATTCCGAACAACTTCATGATGGACAAGGTTGACGCAACTGACACCAAGAACGTCATCGTTGCTCCGGGCATGATCGAGCGCGCCATCAAGAACGGTCGCTACAAGCCCGCCAAGGAAGGCGTCTACAGCGATTTCAACTACCGCGTTGCCGTCGCTCCGGCCGAACGCCGCTCCGCCGACTACAACTCCAGCCGCAACAACCTCGCCTGGAACAAGATCATCGGCAAGAACATCACGGATCCGGAACAGTTCCCGTACTCCGCCGTCGCCACGAAGAAGTGGACGGTTGACGACGTGAAGGACCTGCTGCGCACGCACGAACACGACATCCAGGAACAGGATGCCCAGTGGACGCATACGAACAGCCTCGGCATCTGCCGCGCCACGACGCATGAGTCCGAAGTGTTCGAAATGAACGCCAATCCGCTCCTCATCACCGGCTATCGCGCACTCGCTCGTCCGTGCGAATCCCCGTACATCCCGTTCTATCCGCTCGCTCGTCCGGCCGAAGGCACGGCCTTCATGAGCTGGGACAAGGCCACGGCCGAACACTTCAAGGGCACGCCGGAATACTTCGGCTGGCGCTCTGAATGGCCGGTCACGACGTTTGTCGCCGCCGCCAATACGTACGACTTCCAGCGTCAGGACCAGAAGGATGTTCGCGCCTTCGTCGAGAAGCTTGAAGCCGGCTGGGAAAAGGATGTTCCTGCCGTCACCGCTCATGCCAAGACTCTTCTCAAGGTCTCCAAGGAAAAGGCCGTCGAATATCTGCATGCCTACAACGTCCGCATGCTGAACGAAGCCCAGGCCGCCGTTGCTGAAAAGCTTGAGGAAAAGGCTCCGTGGACGCTCGCCGTCATGGCCGACAGCATCAATCCGAAGAGCGACGAAAAGGTTGAAGTGGTTCTCTTCTCGAGCGGCAAGCTCGACGCCACGAAGGCCGATCCGAAGCAGACCTGGGGCGGTGTGGGCCGCGCCTCCATTGGCAACAAGATCACGATGAGTCAGAAGCTCGCCCAGCCGGTCAAGGCGGAAGCCCGCGACATTGACGGCGACGGTCTGAAGGACATGGTCTTCACGTTCACGCAGAAGGGCCTCGCCCAGAACATGCTCGCCGGCGCGAACTATGACATCTGGCTCCACACCTACGTCGACGGCAAGCGCGTCGCCGCCATGGACACCGCCTTCATCGAAACCGAAGGCTACAAGGGTCCCGCCAAGCGCACGCAGAACGCCGACCTCTAAGTCGTGAATCCTGCCCGCAGGCCTCCCGGTGAGGAACCGGAACCTGCGGTCGAGTCCATAAGCTCAAGAACAATCGAGGGCGTCTTCCGAAAGGAAGGCGCCCTCGATGCGTTCAGTCGTCAGTACTCGAAGCTGTAGAGCACGTCGAACGCCTGATTGACACCCGAGGCGGCTTCGAGGTAAAGGCGCGGCATCAGGCGGTAGCGCAGCGTGATGGTCGCGAGCGAGTCGAAGATGCCCACGCCGTACTTGAGCTGAAGGCCGGGGAGGATGTAGCCCGACACGACGACCTGCGAACTTTCGCCCACGCCTGCCGTGTCGACGCCGAGATCCTTGATGCCCACCGCGTCGCCGATTTCTCCGATGATCCTGCCCGTCTGCGAGACGCCGAGCCCCACAAGCGCCGAAGTGATCATCGAGTTGTCGTCGCTCGACGTGTCGAGCCCCTGTCCACGAAGCAGATAGGAGAGGGTCTGCTGCTGAGAGAGCGCGGGTTCGGAGAATACCGTCACCTTCGGGCGCATGGCGTTGCCCGTGACGCGGATGCCCGCCGTCACGTCGTCCTCGATCGCCTCGGGATTGCGGATGGCCTCGATGTTGAGCTGCGGACGGCTGGGCGGGCCCGCGAAGATCACGTGACCCGTGCGCACGATGAGGTCCTGGCCGTAGGCGTGGAAACGCCCGTCGTCGACGTTGACCTGGCCGTTGAGGCCGAGGCCGCGCCTGGCGTCCTGCGTCACCTTGAGGTCGCCCGAGAGTTTCGCCTTGAGGCCAAAGGCGTCGATGAAGATCTGATCGCCCATGTGCACCACGATGTTGCTGTCGATCGGAATCGTGGCGGTCTTCGAGACCTTGGGCTTCATGTGGCGGTCAAGGAGCACTTCGTCAGACGAGACGCCCGTGGCTGTGGCGGGAAGATCCGCCACCGTGATCTGCGCGGCGGGCACCTCGATCCTGCCGTTGAGCGTCACGCGCTCGGACGAGGCCGCAAGCGAGACGTCGGGCGAGACGGTGACCTTGGCGTACGGGGGAACCGTGATGAGGATGTCGCTGCCTGAGGCATGCACGTTCGCCGTCGGGTGCGCCATGTCGCGCCACTGCGCGTCGCCCGCAAGGTCGAGCGCGCCCTGGCTCGTCTCGAGGCGGCCTTCAAGCGTGGACGTGTCGCCCGCGAAGTCGATCCGGATGTTCGAGGGCTTCATGACGAGGGGCACGGCGCCTTCGGAGACCCTTGCGTCCGTGAGCGCGATGCCGCCGTTGAGGAGCGGCTTGAGCAGCGTGCCCGAGAGCGCCACGTCGACGTTGAGCCTGCCCTCGACCTTTTCGTCCGAACCGATCAGGGTGTTGACGATCGACAGGTCGCCGCCGTTGAAGAGGATGCGGCCGTCTAGCCTGCGGGTTTTGGCGGGATCGATCACGGCGACCGTTGCCTTGAGGTCGGCGTTGTCGCGGATCTTCACGTCGAGCTCGGCTGAGGCGCGCGACTTGTCGGTGCGCGCCTTGAGGCTGACGGTGTCGAGATGCACGACGAGGGGCTCCTCGCCCGTCGTCTGCGTGACGGTCATGCCGTCCGCGTCGACGAGCGCATCGATTTCAGGCAGGCTGCCCGAGGAGAGGTCCCACTTCGCCTTGGCGGTACCGTTGACGGTGCCTGCCACCGTGGTGAGCGGCGGCAGCCAGGGCTTGAGGACGTCAAGTTCCCACTTGCGCAGTCTGAGGGTGGCCGAGCCCTTTTCGCCTGCGCGCAGCTTGTCGTCGATGCAGACGTCGCCCGGCTTGCCGACCCAGCAGTGAGGTTCGAGCACCGCCTCGGAGCTTGAGGCCTTGTAGACGAGGCCCGCGGCCTTGTCCTGATGCCAGCTGCCGATCGGCGTCGAGACGGTGCCGTTGGAGAGCGTGCCCTTCCAGACGAGGGACTTCGTGTCGAAGGCGCCCGCAAGCTTGAGTTCGGCGTTGACGGGCTCGCCTGAGAGATTCACCGTGAGCTCGTGCTTTCGGTCGGTGCCCTCGAGCCTAGCGACGATGTCATGAAGGACGAGGCTCTCGGAGAGGGCGCCGTTCGAGGCGTGCAGCATCATCGAGCCGCCGACTTCGCCAGAGGGCTTTGCGGAGATGTCGCCGCGAAGCATCAGGGCCTCGAGCCTGACGTCGTCGCCGTAGCGAAGGCCCGTGGCCGTGAGGTCGGCCTTGGCGACGGGCTCGGAGAGCGTGCCGCCGATCGTCACGAAGCCCGAGGCGCTGCCTGCGAGCTCCTTCATGTTTCTGCCCAGATCGGGCGCGTCCACCTTGATGTCGGCCTTGATGTTCTTGCCGTCGAGCATGGCGCGGCCCGTGAGTTTATTGGCGTCGAGCGAGACGCTCACGTCGGGGACGTAGACCTTCATGGGGCTCTGCGCGATGGCGGAGCCATGAACGTCGAGGGCGGCGTTATCGATCCTGCCCTTGACGTCGAATTCGGGAAGCTCGACCGACCAGCCCTTCTTGTCGATGCGGCCCGACGTGCGGGAGCTGCCCGAGAGGACGGCCTTGACGGAGGGCGCAAAGTGGGAGACGTCGAGGTTTGCGAGCTTCATGTCGCCGCGCCAGCGGAGCGCGTCGACCCATGTGATCTCGCCAGTGACGCGGCCCGTACCGCCCGCAGTCTTCGCGGTGAGCTCGTCGAGCGTGAGCGAGGTGAGGGTGCCGCGGCCCTTGAGGCCGGCGGTGGCGGACGGAGTGCCCGGCGCCTTGACGCCAAGTCCTGCATCGAGCTTCCAGTTGCGGACGTCGCCCGACATGCGCAGGCTGAAGGCGGAGAGCGAGGTCAGGTCGGCAGGGTTTGCACCTTCGAGCGGCAGCTTGAGGCTGGGGGAGACGAGCGTCACGGAGAACGGGAGGCCCGCAGTGGCGGGATCGGCCGCAAGCAGGAACTTGGCGGGCACGGGACCTTCGGCCACGGCCGCAAGCGAAACCTTGCCCATGACCTCGCCCACGAGCGTCACGTCGGCCTTCTCGCCGCGCACGGGCGCGACGGAGAGCCTGGTGTTCGCACGAAGGTCGAGCGGCCACTTGCCCGAGAGACGTGCGCGCCCCTTGAGGGAGCCCGTGGCTTCGGGCATCTTCAGGTCGAGGCGGCGGATCTCGACTTCGCTCGCCTTCATGGAGGCGTCGAGCCTGAGTTCGTCGATGACGACGGGCGAGGCGCCCGCAAGCTTGAGGTTGGTGGCCTCGAATTCGGAGACGTCGAGCGAGAAGGGAAGACTCACCTCGGGCAGCTCTGTGAGGAGCGGCTTCGAGAAGAGGTCGGCGAACATTTTGTTGAGCTCGGTCGCGTCGAACGTGATCACGGGCTTTCGGGCCTCGAACTTGGCCTTGATCTCGGCTGCGCGACGCTCGGCAACCTTCCTGTCCTCTTCGGCCCTTTCCTCGGCTGTCTTCTCGGAGCCGGGCAGCGCGACCGCAAGCGAGCGGATGCGAAGGGGTTTGACGGAGAGCGCCTCTCCGATCCAGGAGGCGGAGGCGGCGAAGTAGGCTAGCGTCACCTTCGTGCCGTCGGCGGTGAAGTCGAGGCTCGTGATTTCGGCGTTGTCGAGCGATACGGGCCACGGCATGGTGACGGGGCCCGTATCGGCGGAGGGGGCGGACGGGTCGGAGGGCGGCAGCGATGCGGAGTCGAGTACGCCGTGCGGGTGCAGGATCTCGAGCTTCGTAACGGCGATGCGGCGCTCGGAGAGGAGCGCGTCCCGGTCGAGCCTCAGCGTGATGCGGTCGGCGCCTGCAGTGAGGCCCGGCATCTCGTAGGAGAGGTCTGTGATCGTGAGGTCGAAGAAGCCGCCCTCGATCGAGCCCGCCTTGAGGCCGGGCACGAGGGGAAGGGCCGTGCGAAGCAGCATCTGCTGGCCCGACGGCGTGGCGACGAGCCATGCGAGGCCCGCGGCCGTCAGCACGAGAACGCCGCCGGCGCTGAGAAGAACTTTGGCCGAACGTCTCATAGTTCAGCTCCGAGACCGATGTAGAACTGGAGACCGTCGTCCTCGCCGGCGTCTGCGGCGACGGGTTTGGCGACGTCAAGCTTGACGGGACCCACGGGGGAGTTCCAGCGGATGCCGACGCCGGCGCCACGCTTCCAGTCGAAGCTCGCGAAGCTGTTGCTGGCTTCGCCCACGTCGAAGAAGACGGCCGTCCACCACTTGCCCGTGAGGTTGTACTGATATTCGATGCTGCCCGTCACCATGCAGGATGCGCCCGTGAGGCGTCCCTCGCTGTCGCGCGGCGAGATGGACTCGTACTTGTAGCCGCGCACGGAGCGGTCGCCGCCCGCGAAGAATCGCAGGTCGGGCGGGACTTCGTCGAAGTCGTTCGTCTTGATCTTGCCCGCGCTGCCGCGCACGACGAAGCGGTGTCCGCGCCAGGGCGTGCGGATGAGCGTGCCGTGGGCCTGCATGATGATGAAGTCGACGTCGCTGCCGAGATAATGGGTGCCCGTGTCGATGCTGTAGCGCTGGGTGTCGCCCCAGTAGGGCATCATGCCGCCCCTGCTGCGGGTGCGCGAGAAGCTGATGCTGGGATAGACGAGCATGGTGTTGCTCGAGACGCCTGCCTGCGTGAACGAGTCGAACATCCAGTGGACGCCGATCGAGCGTTGCCAGCCCGTGGAGAACTCCCAGTTGCGCGAGAGCGCGAGCGTCATGTTGTTGGAGTCCGTGTCGTTGACGACGTCTCGCTTCATGGCGCCTTGGGCGAGCCAGTATTCCTCAAGCGGATTGGCGACGACGGGAATCTTGTAGGAGAGGTCGACGAGTTGCTCGTCCGAGGAGACCTCGGTCGAGGACGAGAGGCTGTGGCCGCGGCTGTTGATCCATGGCTTCTTCCAGCCGAACTTGGCGCGCGGGCCCGTGTCGGTGGCGTAGCCGAGACCGACTTCGAAGATATTGGCCGCGCGGGGCGTGACGTCGCAGTTCATCGGCAGCTCGGTCGTGCCCGCATCGCGCGCGGCCTGGAAGTCGGGCGCGACGACTGCGGACTTGAACCATCCCACGGAGGCGAGCTTCTGGTTGAAGTCGCCGAGCACGTCGGCGTTGTAGTAGTCGCCCTTCTTGAGGGGCGTCATGTTGCGAAGAAGCTCCTCGTCGATCTGCGAGCCCGAGAAGGTCACGTCGCCGAAACGCCAGCGCTCGCCGGTCTCGTAGTCGATGGACCAGACGGCCTCGCGAAGAGGAATGGAGACGCCGAGCTGGCTCTTGACGAATTCTGCGTCGAAGTAGCCGAGCTGCAGGGCCGCGTTCGTGAGGGAGCTCTTGAACTCCTCGTACTTGGCGTGGTTGAGCACGTCGCCCTTCTTGGGGACGCGGCGCTTCTGAAGAAACTTGAAGACACGCTCGTCGGCGCCCGGGCCCGTGACGTGCACGTCGACGTCGGAAATGAGAACGGGCTCGCCCGGAACGACCGTGATCTCGAGACTACGCTTGTCCTTGACCGTCATGGAGACCGCGGGCTGGTAGTAGCCGAGTGCGCGCAGGGAGAGCCTGACGGCCTTGTCGACGTTCATGCGGGCGGCGGGCGTATCGGTGTAGCCTGCCTTCTCGAGTGGTTCGACCCAGGCGCGGGCGTTGGCCGCCAGATCACCGTCAAGTCCCTTGATGTCGATCCTGAGCGTGTCGGCGGCGAGCGCGGAGGCGGAGCAGAGTGAAAGCGCCAGAACGGCGGTCAATGAACGACGCACGGCGTATATCCTTCGGAGTGATGAACACGTGCCGGACGCAGGGCCCGGCCAATTCATGAGTGTAGCCCATGTGGCGCGCCCGCAAGGCATCAGTTGCAACCTCAAACCATTTGCCTGAAATCGAATGGGGCGCAGGCGGCGACGGAGGCTTTCAGAGCAGCGTGCGGGAGATGTCGGCGGGGGTGACGCGTCCGATGACGGGCGCGCATGCGCCTGTGAGGACGGTGAGGCGCAGGCTGCCGAAGGCGGCGTGCGTGGCGAGGACGGAGCGCCCCTCGGGATCGAGGACGACGGGACGGCTTTCTTCGTCGAGCGTGAGGCGCCAGCCCGAGCCGCCGCGGTTGAGCTTGATTTCGGACTCCTTCATGCCCCAGGCGCGGAAGAAGGGTTCCGAGTCGCCGCTCTCGGCGCACTGGCGCACGATGGCGGAGGCGGCCTCGCCGAAGCTCATGCGGGACATGCCCTCGATGCTGCGCACGGGGCGCATCGTCTCAAGGTCGAGTCCCATGACGGGATCCTTGACGGAGGCGATGCCGAGCGCAATGCTCGTGCCCGTGTGGGCGATGCAGAGCGCGGTGCGGCGTCCGTCCTTGAGAAGATAGGGAGCGTAGGGCGGCTCCTCGACGAGTTCGGCGTCGAGAATGCGCGCGGCGGCGCTTGCGAGAATGCGGCCCCAGCGGGTCTGGCGGCGGCGCACGGGGTGGCAGAAGGCCGTGATGCGGCTGCGGGTCGCCTCGGGAAGCGTCGCGGCGAGCGACTCCTCGAGTCCGGCTGGAGCGGATTCGAAGTCAAACAGAAGCACGGCGGGGTTCGGGGTGCTGCTGAGCTTCTCGATTGGGGACATGATGAGGCGGACCGTATTGAAGATGAATGGATTCGGGACGGATCAGGAGGATTCGCCCGGGCGCTGACAGTGTACAGAAAACGCAGGCTTAGGGCGGACGGATCATCCTTATGGATGGATTTCCGAAAAGCGGGAAGCCGCAAGGCCTGCGAGGGCCCAGAGGACGATGATGAATCCGACGAAGGAGAGCGAGGCGCCCCAGCCTGCGGGGAGGAGCGCGGCGAAGACGAGGGGACCGAGGCCCGCGCCGAGGTAGCCCACGCCTTGGCTGAGCGCCGAGAGTCCGAGCATGTGGGCCGAGGAGCGCGTCTTCCTTGCCATCAGGATGAAGGCGACGGAGAGCATGGAGCCCTGAGGGGCGCCCGCAAGGATGCTGCCGAGGAAGATCCAGGGGCCGCCAAGCGTCCAGAACCAGAGGCCTGCGAGATAGGAGAGGGACATGAGGGCTTCTGAGGCCCATTCGGAACCGCAGTGCTTCATGAAGCGGTCGGTGAGGATGGAGGCGGGGAGGCCCGAGACGAGATAGAGGGCGAGGGCAGCGCCTGCGGCGTCGGCGCTGACGCCCTGTGTCTGGAGATAGGGCGGGAGCCACGCGGCGACTGTATATATGAGGAGCGACTGCAGCCCCATGACGGCCGTGACGGCCCATGCGCCGGGATGGCGCCTGAGGGATGGGGCGCGAAGGAGCATGGCGGAGGGGCCCGACGAGCGGCCGAAGGCTGCGAGCCAGAGGGCGAGGACGACGGCGCCGAAGGCGGCCCACGCGAGGAAGGCCGACTGGGTGATTTTTCGTATTTTAGCGACTTGAAACAGATAGAGTCACGAGT